>Ga0075121_1000018_pt1 | contig 94042 bp, 88 predicted proteins | sample AntAceMetag02UKG_FD_69793 | JGI IMG/M metagenome (GOLD analysis project Ga0075121, IMG submission 69793) | Saline lake microbial communities from Ace Lake, Antarctica - Antarctic Ace Lake Metagenome 02UKG | ecosystem: Environmental > Aquatic > Non-marine Saline and Alkaline > Saline | place... | reverse complement strand
TGTCAAACCAAGGGCCTTTTGGAATAGATCAATATCTTTCATAATAGGAATTAAATTATCACTTTCTTTACTAGCTAATCAAGGATTTACCCACACGAAACAGCGAGGAGCCCTCAATATCAATGTTAAGTTCCCTGTTGTATTTGCGCATCAGCAGGTTCGTCAGCATCAGCGCATTGCGATCCGCATACTCGATAACCCCAGGGTCGGCACAGAAATCTGCTACAAGAACCTTGATAGCCCGCTTGGGTTGATGCATTTTGGCAATCAACAATTGCAGGGAGTTCAAAAAGGCCACCCGGTCGCTGCGATACCTGGTTTCCTTGAGATACTGCCATAAAAATTCAAATACTTTTTTTTCATAACGAATAAATTCAGGGATATTTCTTTCAAAGGGTTCCCTGAGAAAATGTCCCCTATCATCAAAACAGCCCTTCAGCAGATCAATAATATCTTTTGTGTCTTCCACCGACACATCAAATTCGGCGGCAATACTATCATAATCTTCCGCATCAAAATCAGCGTCCCCACTCACCAAAGCCTTGATCTTCTTGCGTGTCAGGGCCCGGGATTTATAAAACTCGATCTTCTGTAAAAGGTCATTTTGAACCCCTTCTATTACAGTGACCGCATCGCCATCCGCGATTTTGACGGCATCTTTTTCAACAACAATCTCATCATACACATTATCCTGAACCTGTTCGAGGCGATTTTGAAAATCACCAAACACTTTTTCAAGAATATCCATACCCTTGGGCGTTTTTTCAACTGCTGCCAGCAGATTACTGACAATGCCAATTTTCTGACCGAGTTTTTTAGAATCTATATTTGCAAAATCATCCTTATAGATATTTTTCATTATTTCATTAATTTTTTCCGGAGATTCCACGGCTGCCAGCAGTTTCACGGCCAGGCCAAGCTTTTCTTCAATTTTTTTTGAACCCATTTTCCCGAGTGCCTGGCCGTAACCCCCTGTCAACACCTTTTCCGTTTTCCGGGACATACGCTTTTCCCCTGAACTTGACCCGCCATTTTGATCTTTTGGAACCAGATTCCCGGGTTTATCACCATCAATCATCAACCACTGAACATTATTAATTTCCAAAGGCGGCCGGATCAGCTTATCTTTCAAGCTTTTGACGCCGAAAAAGGCGTTATAAACACTGGCAAACCGTTGGCTGTCCCCGGCTTTTACAGCCTGCTTCATCCAGGCGTCAACCTTTGAAATCAGGGTCTGCATCTGCTCAGGATTTAGCTTGTTGATTCCGGCTACAAGGGTCAGGTTCGGATCCGGCTGCTTTTTCTCATCTAAAATCGGCTGAATCGAAAACGGTCTTCCTTCAATTTCAAAAACAATCGGCGAATTGGTTTTAATGGCATGGGCATACCGGGAGATAATGTTCAGACAAAGATGCATCCGATTTAGTTCATCGTCTGTCTGACCCGGCAGATGAATACATAGGGTTCGTATCCCCTGTTCGGAGAAAACAGAAAAAGCCTTGTCCAGACGGCCGGCAAGGTGGGACATACGAATTCCCATACGCTTGATCATGCCCGGTGGCACAGACGTATCCACCATCACATCGCCTAAGGAGACCACATAATCGGTACTGGCACTCCCCCTGGATGCTGTGGGAAGCCCCCGATAGCGAATCAGAACGGGCCCTGCCTGGTCGGGCAGCTCAATCAGTTGCCCCAGGGTTTTCGAAAGCTGCTCAAACGTATCTTTTTCCGCATCTACGCCCTCCCAATAGCGAACATCCATGAAATAGGCACTTAAAAAATGCACCATGTCGATCAGACGCGACCGCCAGGTATCCATAACTTTTTCTTCGTCTGCGTTCCGGGCGTTCGCCTCTGCTTCAAAGCCATGCGCATCCTCTGCTTTGTCTGCATCAACGCGTTTAAGCTCCTGAAACAGCTTTTCAACATCCGCATCCGACATGATTTCGTTGTTTGCCATTTTTTAATGCCGATATCATTTTAAAGTTTGTAATGGTTTATGGCTCCGCTTAAAACCGTAGCCGATACTCCTTTTAAAACTATAGATGAATGCTGATGGAGTGTCAATCAGGAATATATCAGGGATATATATTAAGAAAAGAGGGACAAGGTGAGAAATTGCATGCCCAATTTGTTAAAAAAGCCGAGAAAATTTAAATTCAGTACCTCCCGGCTTTTATCCAGTGCCCGCCCACATAAGGGGTATTTTGTGAACGGTCACATCGCACAACTATTTTGTTAATCAAAATTGAATATTCAGACTTCAGCCTCACCCATAAACTCCACCGCATTCTGAAACATCCGGATACCCGGGGTCGATCCGTTGCCAAAGGCTTTATTCTCCCGACCGGCCTGCTCTTTTTTCAAGGCCCAGTTGGGATGATTGGTCCAGTGGTTATAGGCTTCGGGGTGGGGCATGAGGCCGAAGATGCGGCCGGTAGGATCGCAGATGCCGGCAATGTCGCCCACCGAGCCGTTGGGATTATATGGAAATTGCCGGCCGGCCGGTGTGCCCTCGGGCAGGGCATACTGGAGGACCACCTGCTGGTTGTCGACCAGACGCTCGATAAGGGCCTGATCCGCGCAGAATTTTCCTTCTCCGTGCCGGATGGGCAGCTCGATCTGATCCAGGCCCCGGGTAAAAACGCAGGGGGTCGAAGGATTGATTTTCAGGTGAACCCAGTCGTCCCGAAAATTACCGCAGTCATTATAGGTCAGGGCCACTGACCGCTTGGTATAGTCATGGTCAAAGCCCGGCAAAAGCCCAAGATTCACAAGGGTCTGGAAACCGTTGCAGATCCCGATCACCAATTTTCCCTGTGCCACGAATTCAAGGATCTTGTCACCCATATGGGTTTTGAAGCGCACGGCCTGAACCACACCTGCCCCGTGGTCATCGCCCCAACTGAATCCGCCGCCGAACACCAGAATCTGATACGCTTCCAGGTGCACGGAACCGTCAATCACCGAATTAATATGAACCTTTGCGACCTTTGCACCGGCCAGTTCAAAGGCATAAGCGGTTTCAGCGTCGCAGTTCAGGCCGTAGCCTGTGAGCACCAGTACGTTTACATTGTTCATATCAAATCTCCAAATGGCTGTTTCCACGCTGTCTTGAGATCCGCAACAGAAACCGACAAAAACATCTTGCGCGTAAGATCTCTGATGACAAAATCAGGTTCTCCGGTTACCTTGCCGATACACCCACAGGCAAGACCGCTGAAAATATTTTCAAATTCCGCTTTTTTAAGCGGATCCACGGTAACGATAAACCGGCCGGCCGATTCGGAAAATAAAAGAATGTCATTGCGAAGAGTTCCCTCTGCCGGTAATAGGCTAAGGTCCACATCCATGCCCAGATTACCGCCCATGGCCACCATGGCCAGATGAACGACCAGGCCGCCCCGATAAATGCCGTGAATGGATGCCGCAAGTTCCTGATCGACGGCTTCTCCCAGAGCCTTATAGGTTTTCATAAACTCCGTCGCAATAACCCTGGGGACATTCAGACCGGTATAGCCCATGTGTTCATAATATTCAGATCCGCCCAGTTCATCGCGGGTATTTCCGATAACATAAACCAGGTCCCCGGCCATCTTGCAGTCCATGGTCACGCATTTTTGAATCTCTTCCACGATGGAGGTGGTGGAAAATTGGAGCGTTGGGGGAGCCGACACCTTGTGAAATTCATTATAAGGTCCGGGCAGATGGCCGTCCACATACATGCTGTCCTTGCCGGACAGCAGCGGGATCTCATAGGCCAGGCACATTTCGCGCAATGCCCGGCAAGATCGCACCAACTGTGCCGCCTTGAATCTGCCGTCGGGATTGTTTTCCGGATGAAACTGAATATTGGGCCAACAGAAATTATCAACGCCTCCGATCTGCTCAAAATCGGCCCCCACCGCCAGCAGACGGCGCACGGCCTCGTCAATGGTGCAGGTGGTCATGTGAAAGGCATCAATGGCCGAATAGGACGGCAAAAGGGCCTGGGCAAAAGCCAAACCTTTTGAAGATGTCAGCACCGGCCGGATTACGGACGCATCACTGTTGACATCCCGCTGTGCCCCTACCAGCGGTTTGATGACACTGGAGCCCTGGACCTCATGGTCATACTGACGCGTAATCCACTCTCTGGAGCAGATATTCGGTCGGCCCATAAGGTCCAGCAGCAGGGCATTATAGTTACCCGGCCTCTGCAGCACGGGCTCGGTCATGCCCCGATTTTCAGGCGACTGCCACTGCGCTTCAAATTTCCACTGGGGAAACCGGCCCGTCAAAAGATCCAGATCCACATAGGCACACGTTTTGCCGTTGTAGGTGATGTGAAGTTTCCCGGTATCCGTATATTTCCCGATCACCGTACTTTCTACGGCATGGCGGCGCGAAAGTTCCAGAAATTGCTCAAGATTTTCAGGTATCACGGCCACGGTCATCCGTTCCTGGGATTCGGAAATCCAGATCTCCCACTGGTCCAGGCCATCATATTTTAAAGGAACTTTTTCCAACTGAATTTCACAGCCATTGGAAAACAGCGCGCTCTCACCCACCGATGAGGACAGCCCGCCGCCGCCGTTGTCCGTGATAAACCGGATCAACCCCTTGTCCCGGACATCGAGTAAAAAGTCATGCATTTTTTTCTGGGTATAAGGATCGCCGATCTGCACATGCCCTGCCGGGGTATTTGCCGAATAAATTGCCGACGATGCAGTCACCCCGTGGATGCCGTCCTTTCCTACCCGGCCACCGCACATGATCACCAACTCGCCCGGCGAGGTCTTTTTCAACTCTGACGGCAGCCCGTTGACCCGGGCCGGCATCATCCCCAGCGCCGTTACAAAAACCAAACATTTACCCATATAGCCCGGATGAAACAAGACCTGCCCGAAGGTGGTGGGAATACCGCTCTTGTTGCCGCCGTCCCGGACGCCCTCGATCACGCCGTCTAAAAGTCGTCGGGGATGGAGCCGCGGTTTAAGCCTGCCGCTGTAATCTCTGGGGCCGACACAGTATCCATAACTGCCCATAATCAACCTGGATCCCAGCCCGGTGCCCATGGGATCACGATACACACCCACAATACCGGTGATGGCACCGCCGTAAGCCTCCATGTTGGAGGGAGAGTTATGGGTCTCGCCGGTGATCGTATAATAGTGATCCTCGTCAAAACGACCTACCCCGGCATTGTCCCACAGCACTGACACCACCCATGGCTTTTTTTCCTTCAAGGCAAGGGTTGGCGCCTGAATGCAGGTTTTAAACAGGTTGTCCACTATTTTCGTCCTGCCGGTCTCTAAATCATGGTATTCAAACACGCCTTGGAATGTATTGTGATTGCAATGATCGCTGCGGGCCTGGGAGATATACTCGAGCTCGATGTCGGTGGGATCGGACAGTCCCACGGCGGCCCTGGTCTGCCGCACCTCTTTATCGATAAAATAGGCACGGACCGTGGGAATATCAGCCGGGCTAAGTGCCAGGGACCGCTGATCGCTGACCTCTTGCAAAATTGCGTCACTGTCCACCGGGATGGTGGTCACGGTGGGATCATGGTCGAGTTTGACACTGGGGAGAACCAGACCGATACCGGTTTTCGGCTCCCAGGTTTCCTTTGGGAAAACCTTCCATTGCTGGATAATATTATTGGCCAGGAGCTCACCGGCGATTTTATTCACATCCTCATGGGTCAGATCACGGCCCTGCAGACAGTAGCGCCGCGAAGTATAGACGGCATCCTTTGCGCCAAAATCGATTTTAAGAACATCTTCAATCGCCTCGATGGCGGTACTGCCGGGGTTGTCTCGGACACCGGCGCGAAAGCCCACCCAGATAGTCCAGTCAAAATCAACCTCCAGCGGATCAAAAGAGGAAATCTGGGTTACCGGGTTGGTAAAAACCTCCCGTTGAACAGTTTCCAGTTGATTTTTTGTAAAATCGGCATCGATCGTAATAATTTGAACGGTGCGTACCTTTTCCAGCTTGATACCAAGATAGTCGTCTGCCTTTTGCCGAACCTTTTCGCCTTCGGCATCAAACAGATCGGGCCTGAGTGTTATTTCCAGTCGATGTGCCATGATCGTCCCATATTGTTTAGTATCTTAATTCTGAAATTCGTGTCCTTTATGCCAAAAAAATTACAATAATCAAAAAACAAATTACAAACAAATCAAAATGATTAAAATTACAAACTCCAAAACAAGAAAAAATCAAAATGCACACCAATTGAAGACTATATGAGGGCAATCAAATGGCTTTGGGATTTGTTTGTCATTTGGTACTTGTATTTTATTATTTCCGGTTTATCGAGGTTAGGTTGTTTAGGTTAAAAAAACTTCAGCTAAAAAATATCCGGCTAATGTCATTATAAAAAACATACACCATCAACAGTAACAGAATAAACATACCGATCTGCTGGGCAATCTCGCGGACCCTGGTGCTGACCGGACGACGCGTAACCGCTTCGATGGCGAAAAACACCAGGTGACCGCCATCCAGAACCGGGATGGGTAAAAAATTCAAAATCCCCAGGTTAATGCTGATCAGAGCCGTAAAAAACAGCAGGTTTGCGGCCCCCTCTCGGGCCTGGTCCCCGGCCATCTGGGCAATCATAATGGGGCCGCCAAGGGTTTTGCTGGAAATCGACCCCTGAATCAGTTTTACAATGCTCAATACAGTCAGTCGGGTAATGTCCCAGGTCTGACGAAGGCTCTCCCCCAAGGCCTCAAACGGATTCAGTCGTTTCGGAATCACATCCCCAGCGGATGTGACGCCGATAACATAGCGTTGCGTATCCTCCCCGAATATATTTTTAGCGGTCTGGATTTCCGGCGTGATGGTCAACTCAATATCAGACTCACCCCGATAAATCCGGCACAGCAGAGAATGCCCCCCGCTGTTTTTAATCCGCTGGGCCATTTCATCCCAGGTGGAGATGACAATTCCGTCAATAGAATAGATGCGGTCTCCTTTTTGCAACCCGGCGTCCCATGCCGGCGCTCCCTCTTTGATCTCTCCCACGGTAGGTTTCAGGATAAAAGTTCCGGACACCATGAAAAGGCCGAAAAAAATGACAACGGCAAGCAGCAGGTTAAAAAGCGGCCCTGCGGCAACAATCATTATTCGCTTAAAAACATGCTTATGGGTAAAGGAGATGGCTTTATCGGCAGGATCAATATCAGCAGCCGGGTCATCCCCGACCATCTTGACATACCCACCAAGGGGTATGGCGGAAATACGATAATCGGTAATACCGACGGTCCGGCCGAAGATCTTGGGGCCGAATCCCAATGAAAATTTTTCCACCCCCACTCCAAAAAGGCGGGCCACCAGAAAATGGCCCAGCTCGTGAAAAAATATCAGAACACCCAGAACAATAACAAAAGCGATAACGCTGGTACCCATAAGTAAAACCCGTTGGTTTGAATTAAAAATAGAAACAATTCAGGGCGGACTGTGCCCACTGATCTTTTTCCTTATTTCCGCCTGCCGCTTTCCGACCTCTGGCCTCCGACTTCCGACTTCAAACTTCTTCAATCAACCGGCCGGTTTCCCGCCTGGCCCATTTATCGGCCATGACAATATTGTCCAGATCGGGCTTTTCAATGATCACATGGCTTTGCATGGTCTGCCGGATCACATTCGCTATATTCACAAAACTTACTTTATTGTGCAAAAATGCATATACAGCCACTTCGTTGGCGGCATTTAATACGGCCGGCAGAGTTCCGCCGGCGACACAGGCTTCAAATGCCAGTTTCAGGCATGGAAATCGTTCCAGGTCCGGAGGCTCAAAGCCCAGCGTGCCGATATCCGCGAAATCCGGGATCGGCTGCCCGATGGGCAACCGCTCAGGAAAACTCAGGGCATAGGCAATGGCACCCTTCATATCCGGCAGGCCAAGTTGCGCAATGACCGATCCGTCCCGAAAGGCCACCATGGAATGCACGATGCTCTGGGGATGAATGACTACCTGAATCTGTTCCGGTGCCACATCAAACAACCACCGCGCCTCGATAAACTCGAGCCCTTTGTTCATGAGCGTTGCCGAATCAATGGTGATTTTATTGCCCATCTGCCAGTTGGGATGCTTGAGCGCATCGGCAGGTTTTATACTGTCGAAATCCTCTTTGCCGCGCTTTAAAAACGGCCCGCCTGATCCGGTGAGCAGTATCCTGGCAAGATCCTGGCGGCGGTTGCCGGCCAGGCATTGAAAAATAGCACTGTGTTCACTGTCAATGGGCAGGATGGACACCTTTTTTTCGGCAGCCCGCCGCATGACAATCTCTCCGGCCATGACAAGGGTTTCCTTGTTGGCCAGGGCAATATTTTTACCGGCATCTATGGCTGCCATGGTGGGCAGCAACCCCGCGGCGCCCACCATGGCCGTAATTACGGTATCAATCGAGTCAAGGACCGCGGCCTGCCGGTATCCCTCATCTCCATAAAGAATAGCAACCCCGGCCTTGTTCGGAAACTGGTCTGCCAGCAATTGCGCAAGATTTGCATCATATACCACGGCCACTTCAGGTTTAAAAGTTAAAATCTGGCTGACCAGCAGCCCCACATTCTCTTTGGCGGTCAGAGCCCTGATTCTGAAATGATCCGGAAACATACGGACAATTTCCAAAACATTACGCCCGATAGACCCGGTACTTCCCATGACGGACAAATTTTTCATAAAATATCACTTTTAATGATTCATATAATGAATCAACCCATAGGCCACGGGAAGAGCAAACAAAAGCGCATCAATTCGATCCAGAATACCGCCGTGGCCCGGGAGAATGTTGCCTGAGTCCTTGATATCGGCAGATCGTTTAAAAATAGACTCGAACAGATCACCCAGTTGCCCGGCCGCGCCGATAATCATGAAAAAAGGGATAACGCCGACCCAGGGCAGGGACAGGGCAAAGACAAGTTTACAGATAATGCCCACCAGGACATTGGTTGCCAGCCCCCCCAAAGCCCCTTCAACAGTCTTTCCCGGGCTGACGGAAGGACATAATTTTCGTTTGCCGTATTGCCTGCCTGCATAATAAGCACCCGTATCGCCCATAAAAATTACGGCAATGACGGTAAACGTCCAGGCAACACCTTCCGTGGTATTACGGATAAGAACCAGGCAAGCCAGAAACAATGGGATATATGACATTCCCAGCACCTGCCAGGCAATAATCTGCGGCAAATTGGGATCATCCTTGAATCGCAGGACGGATATCAGGCCGCATACAATTATATTGAACGCAAGGATTAAAAAAACAACACCGGGTTGTGAATCGGCAGCAGCCCAGATCATGGCGGGCCCGCATACAAATGCAGCCAATACGATGGGATGACTGACAGTATATTCCGTATCGTTAAAAACAATCCGGAAATATTCCCACAGCGCAATAAGGCAAACCAGCCCTATTGTCAGTGCAAATATACCGATGCCCCATTTGAATATCAGTAAAAGGAGAAAAGGAATAGCAACCAGGCCTGTAATTAAGCGTTTTAAATGCATAATTAATGAAATAAAACAGGATGTTAATGATTATGTAACTAAATGTCGTTCCGGCCTATATTTCATGTATCGGTGCTAAAATGGTTTTTTGACTATTTGGTGCGCATACGGCCGGCCCTTCGTTCGCCAAACTCCAAATTTCTTACTGTTATAAGATATTCCATCTATTTGGTGGACACAGCCCACGCTAGGATAGCTTCAAACTTTAAACCCTGCCGAAGCGGCGTTCACGAGACTGATATTCTTTAAGAATTTGAATAAACTCTTCGCGGCCGAAATCAGGCCAGAGGCTTTCTGTAACAAAAATCTCGGTATATGCGATCTGCCAAAGCAAAAAATTACTGATACGCATCTCACCACTGGTACGGATCAACAAATCAGGGTCCGGCATTTGGGCACTGTACAGATGCTCCGCCACCACTTTCTCGGTAATATCCGGGGGCTCGATCTTTCCTGCAACAGCCTTTTCAGCAATTTTGCGCACCGCCCGGGTGATCTCGCTGCGTCCGCCGTAACTTAATGCCAGATTAAATAGCATGCCGCTGTTATGCCGCGTGACGTCCATGACCTTGTGCAAGGAAGTTCGCACATTTTCAGGCAGGCGTTCAAGCTGACCGATGGCATTGAGGCGAATATTATTTTCAAGTAGATTTTTTGTTTCGGCGGTAAGAAATTTTTTCAACAAAAACATTAACGCGGTGACTTCGCTTTTCGGCCTCTGCCAGTTCTCAGTTGAAAAGGCATAAAGGGTCAGGACAGGAATTCCGATCTCACGGGCTGCCTCTACAACCTTTCTAACCGTTTGGGCACCCTTTTCATGGCCCTGAATTCGGTTTAAAAGCCGTTTTTTGGCCCAGCGGCCATTCCCATCCATAATAATGGCTACATGGGAAGGCAGATTTTCAACGTCAAGACCGGCCGTATCACCGCTGTTCGTCTTAGAATTCAAGGATCTCTTTTTCTTTTTCCGTGTAAATTTTATCGATGGCCTTTATAAAATCATCGGTTATACTCTGAATCTGCTCCTGAGCTTTGAAGGCATCATCTTCAGAAATATCTCCATCTTTTTTAAAGCCTTTCAAAAGATCATTGGCATCCCGTCTTATATTTCGAACAGCCACCTTATAATCCTCACACATTTTGCTCACGGTTTTAACGATCTCTTTACGGCGTTCTTCGGTGAGCGGCGGGATGGAAATCCTTATGATTTTGCCATCACTGGAAGGCGTAAGCCCCAGATCTGATTTTAAAATAGCCTTCTCGATTTCTTTAATAACAGAGACATCCCAAGGCTGAATCATGATTAAACGGCTCTCAGGGATTGAAAGTGAAGCCATCTGGGCAAAAGGTGTGGGTGTGCCGTAATAATCAACCCGGATACCATCAAAAATTGATAATGAAGCACGTCCGGTACGAACCCGTTTCAATTCATTTTCAAGGGAATCGGTCGTTTTTTTCATTCGATCCCTGGTTTCCTGATATGTTGATTTAATCATGATGTCACACCTTTTTATTGTGTATGCCAAAACAGGGCACACTCTTTTCAGATAAAGGTTATTTGATTGAAAGTTGCTTAATATCTTAATTCTGAAATTCGTATTTTTTATGTCAGAAACAAATCACAATAACCAAATGACGAATGACAAACAACTTCAGACTATTGGATATTGGAATTTATTTGTTGTTTGTTGTTTACGGTTTCACTGTCATTTGGATATAAACGTTCCGATATCCTCGCCGGTAACAACTTTTTTAATATTCCCCTTATTTTTAAGATTAAAAACAATGAGGGGTAAATCATTGTCCATGGCCAGGGAAATGGCCGTCATATCCATTACCTTGAGTTGTTTTTCCAGGACATTCATGTAACTGGTCTGTTTAACAAACTTGGCATCGGGGTTGGCAACCGGGTCGGAATCGTACAGCCCATCCACTTTTGTCGCTTTTAACAGTACCTCGGCATTGATTTCCTGGGCACGGAGAACCGCTGCCGTATCGGTGGTAAAATAGGGACTGCCCGTACCCGCACCGAAAATAACAACCCGTCCTTTTTCAAGATGACGAACAGCCCGGCGAACAATAAAGGGCTCAGCCACTTCATGCATGGATATGGCGGTTTGCATTCGGGTCTGGACATCCTTTTTCTCGAGGGAGTCCTGTAAAGCAAGACCGTTAATGATCGTTGCCAGCATTCCCATGTGGTCGGCGGACGTCCGGTCCATCCCCTGGGAAGCACCGGCGACACCCCTGAAAATATTTCCCCCGCCGATAACCAGTGCGACCTGTATTCCCAGGTCAACAATTGCCTTAACCTCTTCCGCAACATAATCAATCATTTCAGGACTGATTCCAAAGTCCTGATCGCCCATCAGGGCCTCACCGCTCAACTTCAATAAAATTCTTTTATATCGCGGAAGTGTCAAGGCTATATTATCCCCCTATCTGGTATCTTGTAAACCGTTTAATCGAAATAGTTTCACCGATTTTAGCCACCAGATCATTCAAAACATCCGCAATCGTCAGGCTGGTATCCCGTACATAGTCCTGATTCATCAAACAGCTTTCCTTAAAAAACTTCTTCAGCTTACCTTCGACAATCTTGTCTACCATTTTTTCAGGTTTTCCCATCTCAAGAACCTGGGCCCGGAAAACTTCTTTTTCCCGATTAACAACATCCTCGGAAATATCTTCGGCATTTAAACCCAAAGGGTTTACCGCCGCAATATGCATGGCAATATTTTTAGCGAACTCTTTAAAATCATCATTTTTAGCAACAAAATCAGTCTCGCAGTTTACCTCTAGCAATACACCGATTTTTCCCCCCATATGAATATAGGACTGAATGACACCTTCCGATGTGGCCCGACCGGCTCTTTTGGCTGCGGTAGCCAGACCTTTAGCCCTCAAAAAATCAACTGCTTTGTCTAAATCACAATCGCACTCGGCAAGTGCCTGTTTACAATCCATGATCCCGGCGCCCGATTTTTCGCGGAGCTGCTTGACCATTGCTGCACTAATTGCTGTCATCTTTATTCTCCTGTCTCTTCTGCTTTTGTATTTTCTTCCGGGACGTTATTTTCCACCGATTCGGTTTCCTCGGCAACAGACCGTTTTATGATTTCCACCACCGGCCCTTCAGAACCGTCTGCTATAACTTTCCGCTCTCCGGGTTTCATTTCCTCACTGCCGGGTATCATCTCCTGGGGTTTTTCGGCAAGAGCCTTGTCCGTTTCAGCCTGACGTTTTTCTTCCAGTTTCTGCTGCCCTTTGATGCAGGCATCTGCAATTCTGGATGTTATCAGACGGATAGCGCGAATCGCATCATCATTGCCGGGAATAATATAATCGATATCATCGGGATTACAGTTGGTATCAACAATGGAAACTATCGGAATACCGAGCCGCTTGCCCTCCCGCACGGCAATGGCTTCGTTTTTTGGATCAACTATGAACAAAGCCCCGGGATGTTTGTTCATATTACGGATTCCACCCAGTGTGCTGTCCAGTTTCAATCTTTCCTTGCCGAGTTTCAACCGTTCTTTTTTGACATACAGTTCAATCGTCCCGTCATTTTCTATCGTATTCAAATAATTAAGACGGTCAATACTCTTTTTTATGGTCTGAAAATTGGTGAGCATCCCCCCCAGCCAACGATTATGTACATAAAACATCTCACAGCGATTGGCCTCTTCATAGATAGACTCCCGGGCCTGCTTCTTCGTCCCGACAAAAAGGACTGACTTGCCGCTTTCGACGGTTTTCTCGATAAAATCATAGGCCGTGCGGAACATCCGTACGGTCTTTTGAAGATCGATGATGTAGATTCCGTTTCTTGCTCCAAAAATATAAGGTTTCATCTTTGGATCCCAGCGTTTGGTCTGATGACCGAAATGTACTCCCGCTTCGAGGAGTTCCTTCATTGCGATGTAAGCCATTTTTTCTCCCTTCAATTTGGTTTTTGCTTTCGCCTCCATCACCCCGAATTCCAACTTTCACCCCAATTTTCATTATGGAGAAAAGCACCTGAAATCCGGTCCGCAGGCGTGTGATTTAAAATCAAAATTGTGTAACAAACATTATAAATAAACGCAACAGTTTTTCATAATCCAACCAAACTATTTGTTTCGATCGGCCAGATTGAAGACGTAAAGCCAAGGTCCGGCAAATAACCATCAAGTCCTTTTCTTCCGCAGCGTTACCATCCGGTCATGCCCACTGTAATCTTTCATAAATTCTACACGGTCATAGCAGCCCGCGGCATTGGCAACTGCAACTATGGCATTTTTCTGGTCGTAGCCCATTTCAAGCAGAAGAACCCCATGCACTGCCAGATATTGCACCGCCCGGTGAATAATCAGGTTCAGACAATCCAGTCCGTCAGGGCCGCCGTCCAGTGCTGTGCAGGGTTCGTATTTCCTGATTTCCGGCTGAAGCGATTTAATATCGTCAGTCGGGATATAGGGAGGATTGGATATGATCAGATCGAATTTTAAATTATTGCAATCCATCGGATCAAACCAGGCGCCTGCAAAAAAACAAATCCGATCATCCAGTCTGTGCAGACGGGCATTGTCTCTGGCCAGGGCCACTGCCGTCGGAGACACATCAGATGCAAAATAGCTGTTTGCAGGCCTTTCCGATGCCAGAGCAAGAACAATTGCACCGGAACCGGTTCCCAATTCCAGAACCTGTTTTGGCGCATCCAATGCATTTTCCGGTAAAACCCCAAGGGCCGATTCGACCAGGCATTCAGTCTCGGGCCTTGGAATCAATACATTTTCGGAAACCTTCAAATCCATGGACCAGAATTCCCGACTGCCAAGAATGTAGGCCACCGGTTCTCTCGCAATTCGTCGCTTTATCAGGGCCTTGAAAGCAGTCAATTCATTCTTTCCAAGGGGCTGGTCATATCTTACATACAGATCAATCCTCTTTAGATCCAAAACATGGGCCAGCAGTACTTCAGCCGATGCGCGCGAATCTTCAACGGCATGAGATTTAAAATATCCGGTCGTCCACTTTAGAAGGTCAAGAATGGTCCAGCGTTTTTTACTGGTCTGTAAGGGAGTCTGCATTCTGTAAAGCCTGGGCCTGGTAAAAAGTTGCCAGCTCTTTTATGATCGAATCGATTTCACCCTGCAAAATGCTTTCCAGCTTATAAAGGGTCAGTCCTATGCGATGATCGGTAACGCGTCCCTGGGGGAAATTATAGGTTCGAATCCGTTCGCTCCGCTCACCACTGCCGATCTGGCTTTTACGCTCTTTAGATCGTTGGGCGTTCTGCTCACTTTCCATCTGGTCCAGCAGACGCGCCCGCAGGACTCTCATTGCTTTGGCTTTGTTCTTGATCTGTGACTTCTCATCCTGACAGGTGACAACCAGGCCGGTGGGCAGATGCGTCAGGCGAACGGCGGAATCGGTCGTATTCACCGATTGACCACCGGGACCCGTGGCCCGATAGACATCGACCTTCACCTCACCAGGATCGATTTTCAATTCCACCTCTTCGGCTTCAGGCAATACCGCCACCGTAACCGCGGATGTATGTATCCGCCCCTGGGTTTCCGTTGCGGGAACCCGTTGCACCCGATGAGTTCCGCTTTCATATTTAAAACGACTGTATGCCCCCTTGCCATGCACCATGACAATGATTTCCTTCAAACCTCCGACGCCGGTGGCATTATAGCTCATTTCTTCTACCACCCAGTTCCGGCCTTCGGCATATCTACTGTACATTCTGTAAAGGTCGGCGGCAAACAACCCGGCCTCGTCGCCACCAATACCGGCCCGGATTTCGATCAACACATTTTTCCGGTCATTGGGGTCCTCTGGCATCAACAGCTTACGGAGATCTTCTTCAAGATTCTCTTTTTGAAAATTCAGGCTGTCGACCTCCTCTTTCGCAAGTCCCTTTATTTCCGGATCCGTATCTTTTAACAATTCCAGACTATCATCAAGGTCATCAATGACCTGTCTGTAGCTTCGAAAAGCCTCAACGATTTTGCTGAGTTCAGCATGCTCTGTGATATATTTCTGATACGCTTCACGATCATTAACAATTTTCGGATCGCTTAAAAGCTTTTCAATTTCAACAAAATGCTTTTCAACTCCGATGAGTTTATCAAACATAAAACCTCTTGCCACAGGCAGGCGAATAACAATTCAACATAAAAATACAAAATATCAAAAATAGGCGCTTAATCCGTCAAGCATTGCCCAATATAAAAAATGGGGCAAATGCCCCATTTCAAAAAACACCAACATTTTGCCGACACGGTTTTTTTAAAATCCCTGCAACTAAATCATTTATCCAGGCGCCAACTAAAGGCCGGCTTTGTCTCAAGCAGGTATCATTGCCGCCCTGCTATTTCTGAAATTTTGCATATTTTCTGCGAAAACGCTCGATACGTCCGGCGGTATCCACCAGTTTCTGTTTGCCGGTAAAAAACGGATGGCACTTTGAACAAATTTCAACACGAATGTCTTTCTTGGTAGATCCCACCTCGACAACATTGCCGCAGGCGCACTTGACTGTCGTCTGAAAATAGTCAGGATGTATATCATTTTTCATCGCTTTTTATGAACCTCCTAATATATCTTATTGTGTCCCTATCCGGACAAGCCGGAAACAAATTATACAAATATCTCATATTTTTTAGACATTAAAAATTACAAAATAGATGACCAATTGCAAATAATATGCAGCCTATGAATTCATGGCTTCAAGAAAATGTTTATTATCTTTCGATCCATTCATTTTTTCAAGTAAAAATTCAAGACTATCCGCCGGATTTAATGAGGACAGCAGTTTTCTTAAAATCCATACACGATTCAAAGTATCCGCATCCATCAGCAATTCCTCTTTACGGGTTCCGGATTTATTAATGTCAATTGCCGGGAACAGGCGTTTGTCCGCAAGCCTGCGATCCAGTTGAATCTCCATGTTTCCAGTGCCCTTGAACTCTTCAAAAATAACTTCGTCCATCCGGCTGCCCGTATCAACAAGTGCCGTAGCTATAATTGTCAGGCTTCCGCCGTCTTCAATATTTCTGGCCGCACCGAAAAATCTTTTGGGGCGCTGCAGGGCATTGGAATCTACACCACCGGACAAGATCTTGCCGCTGGGCGGTACAACGGAATTATAAGCCCGTGCCAGACGGGTGATGCTGTCCAGCAGAACAACCACATTTTTTTTATGTTCAACCAGACGTTTGGCTTTTTCAATAACCATTTCAGCCACCTGCACATGCCGTTCGGCCGGTTCATCGAAAGTGGAACTGATGACCTCTCCCTTAACCGATCGCTCCATATCCGTCACTTCTTCGGGCCTTTCATCAATCAGCAGTACAAACAGAACAATATCCTTATGGTTGGCCACAACACTGTTTGCGATAAACTGCAGCAGCATGGTTTTCCCGGACCGGGGCGGAGACACGATCAGCCCCCTCTGACCAAACCCAATAGGCGTCATAAGATCCATGATACGGGTAGAATAATTATTTCTGTCAAGTTCAAGATTGATTTTTTTATCCGGATAAAGTGGCGTCAGGTTGTCAAAAAGTATCTTTTCCCTCGCCACTTCGGGATCTTCGAAATTAACCGCCTCCACCTTTAAGAGAGCAAAATAGCGTTCGGATTCTTTGGGCTGCCGAATCTGACCGGATACGGTATCGCCGGTTCTCAGATTGAAACGACGAATCTGCGAAGGCGATACATAGATATCATCGGGGCCGGGCAGGTAATTATAATTGGGCGCCCTGAGAAAGCCAAATCCGTCCGGCAGAATTTCAAGCGTTCCCTCGCCAAATATCAGACCATCCTTTTCAATCTGGGCCTGTAAAAGCGCAAAAATCAACTCCTGTTTACGCATCCCCGCAGCACCTTCGATATTAAGTTCATTGGCCATCTTGGTCAGTTCACTAATTTTTTTGTTCTTTAATTCAACTATGTTCATTACTGTTTTCCTGTTATGTCCATTCAAAAATAGTTAATTTAAAAAAATGAACGTATTTAATTTTTGTTATATTTTTTATTTTAATCAGGTTTTGATCCTGTTGTTTTCTTTAAACAATACCCCATAAGCGTCCCGGATCGCCTGAGGACGGCACTCATTCTACCAACCGGCATCATTTTTTTTATCACAATATTATACTAACGGATGGTTTATGATTCGGCTCCACCTTGGTCTATATAGCAGAAATGATTACTTTATGAGTAAAATTTGAAGAATAAGAGTGTTCCCCACCAGGCGGGATTTTTGCCTTTTTTATAAATATCTAAAAAATGTTTATATAATGTTTTTTTATCTGTCAAGCCCTTTAATTTATTTTTTAGCATGCGCGGAGTAAAAAATTACAATTTTGCAAGAGCGGAAAATATGCCGTCTCTTATCTTGTCCACTTTCCCGACGCCTTCAATATAAATGTAGCGGGGCGCTGCAGCATCACTGCCGGCTTCCCAATTTTTATAATAATCTATCAATGGCTCGGTCTGCCCATGATAGACATCCAGCCTTTTGCGAACCGTTTCTTCCTTATCATCATCCCGCTGAATCAGAGATTCCCCGGTTTCATCATCCCTCCCCTCTTCCTTTGGCGGATTAAAGATAAGATGATAAGTCCGTCCGCTGGCCAAGTGAACCCTCCTGCCCCCCATACGCTTGATGATCTCTTCATCAGGGACATCAATATCGACAACGGCATCTATCGACACTTCGGCATCTTTCATGGCATCCGCCTGGGGAATGGTTCGCGGAAAACCGTCAAACAGAAAACCGTTTTCACAGTCTGACTCTTTGATTCGCTCCTTAACAAGCCCGATAATAATATCATCCGATACAAGGCCGCCGGTATCCATGATTTTTTTAGCCTGCATCCCCAACTCGGTGCCGGCCTTAACGGCGGCCCGCAGCATATCGCCGGTGGAAATTTGAGGAATCTGAAATTTTTCTTTGATGTAATTGGCTTGGGTTCCCTTGCCCGCTCCGGGGCCGCCCAATAAAATCAAACGCATGTGCCATCCTCCTTTTATTTTTCCCGATAAATTAAACAGCGTATAAAAATGCAAATATGTCCAAAAGAAGCGGACGTGTCAAGATAATATTGATATACTGCATTTTTTGAAATTTATTTCTTTACAATCTTTTTTTTTTCAGGTATTTAGAACAATTGATTTTTTATACAAATAAAAATAACCATCAATAATTTCAATCTGGTTTGATATTCGATGGAACAAAGGGGGCTGGTAAGTGTGAAAGCTATTCAAGTTAAAGTCTACGACAATGACCTTGAAAAAGCAATGCGGATTTTAAAGAAAAAAATTCAAAATGATGGTCTTTTCAAACGCCTGAAGCTTAAAAAAAGCTATGAAAAACCAAGTGAATATAAACGCCGCAAACAGCGTGAAGCTTTGAGACGGGTGAGAATTACAGCAGCAAGAAACAAATACAGGTACAGGTAAACCGAACCGTAAAATTTTACCCGGCAGGCATACACTCCTGCCGGGTTTTTTTTGTGAAAAAAATGCAATCTGAAAATAAATACGAAAAATGCCTCCAAGCCATGTTCGGGTTAAGAAGATTCGGTATTAAACTCGGGCTTTCAACAATCAGAAATATACTGGAAGGCCTCGGCAACCCCCAGGACGGATTTAAATGCATCCATATAGCCGGAACCAACGGCAAGGGATCAATCGCATCCACCCTGGCATATATTCTAAATGCATCCGGATACAAAGCAGGGCTCTACACATCCCCGCACCTTATCCGGTTTAACGAACGAATCTGTATAAACAACACGCCCGTCTCCAACAAAAATATTATTGACGCCTACGAAGCAGTAAAAAAATCCCACTTTGGATCCAGGGAGCCGACATTTTTTGAATTTGCCACGGCAATGGCATTTTTTGAATTCGGCCGCCAAAATGTGGATTGGGCCGTAATCGAAACCGGAATGGGCGGCCGCCTGGATGCGACCAACATCATTCATCCGGCGCTTTCCATCATATCCAATATTTCAATCGAGCATAAATCCTATCTGGGCAGTACAATCGCTGAAATAGCAGGTGAAAAGGCCGGTATCATAAAGGAAAAGACTCCCGTTATAACCGCCGTTAAACAAAAATCAGCCATCGCCGTATTGGATAAAACCGCAACGGACCGTTTAGCGCCGCTTTATCGTTTCGGCAGGCAGTTCAAGGTAAGAAGAAACAAAGAGCAGTTGTTTACCTATTTTGGCATGGAACATACCTGGCATGGTATGCAGACCGGCCTTCGGGGAAATTATCAGGTGGATAATGCCGCCCTGGTTCTGGCCGCATGTGAGATAATAGGCAGGGATCATGCGGCCCTCCCTATGGATTCAATCAAGGCAGGGCTGCTGAAAAACGTCTGGCCGGGCAGGCTGGAAGTGGTATCAAAATCGCCTTTTATTATCCTGGACGGTGCTCACAACCTGAATGCGGCCCGAAACCTGGCAGTATTTCTTTCCGACCACCTGGCAGGCCGTAAAATAACCCTGGTGGCCGGAATGCTGGATGATAAACCCTACACCGCCATGCTGCAAAGCCTCTTGCCGGTCTGCAGCCGGGTCATATTGACCAGCCCGCGGATTGACCGGGCTCTGTCGACAGACACGCTGAATGCCGTTGCCCGACAGATGATATCCCATATCACCCGGATCGATGATGTGGGAAAAGCCGTGCGGCACGCCATTCAAACCGCCGCGCCCGATGAAGTGGTGTGTATTGCCGGATCACTTTACGTGGTCGGGGAAGCCAAAGAGACATTTGAAAAACATCCCGACCTAATAAGGAGATCAAAATAGTATTTTCGGACTTGACTTGTGAATTCGTATCTATTATTTACAAACAAATTGTGCGCCCGTAGCCCAGGGGATAGGGCGTCAGCCTCCGGAGCTGAAGATCGCAGGTTCGAATCCTGCCGGGCGTACCACATTTTTTCTTATCTTTTCCGCCTCTCCGTTTTTTCTCATTTAAATACTCAAAAACAATAAAAATTACGGCGATGCTATTGTAGCTGCGCTGATCGGAACATTATTTTGAAAACCCCACCCATGACAGAACCAAGCTGTTTTTAAGCCAGATTCTGTAGCCGGGGGTTCTCTTTAACCGGGGCATTTTTTTAAAATTACAAACAAATCACAATGGCTAAAACTCCAAATTCCAAATTGGCTTTTGATTTTATTTGGAATTTGGATATTGTAATTTATTTGTGATCAGAGTCGGATTGGGCTATACACGATGCCCTGTACAATTTTCACTATTCATTTTCAAAGGTCTATATCAACATGTTTTCCAGAGCCATCGTTCGAACACCATGCAAAAACATAGTCAACGGCATCACCTCGGCCGATCTTGGGAAACCCGATTACGCCAGGTCCCTTTTACAACACCAACACTACATTAATGCCCTGAAAAAATGCGGACTGCAGGTAACCATACTGGATCCGGAGGAAACCTATCCTGATTCCACTTTTGTTGAAGACACGGCCCTGATAACACCCCGCTGTGCCGTAATCACCAACCCGGGGGCCGCGTCCCGCGCTGGAGAGGTCGAAACGATCTCACCAGTGTTAAATGACCTGAATCGGCCGGTCAAACGAATCAATGTCCCGGGAACTTTAGACGCCGGTGATGTAATGATGGTAGGCAGTCACTATTATATCGGCCTGTCCGAGCGCACCAATGCCGAAGGGGCCAGGCAGCTGATTGCCATACTAAACGACCATTCTATGACCGGGTCCACCATAAAGCTGAATAAAGTGCTGCACCTGAAAACCGGTGTGTCCTACCTGGAAAACGATTATCTGGCGGCCACCGGTGAATTTTTATTTCACGCGGATTTTCAGGAATACAAGATCCTGGAGATCGATGCCAAAGAAAGTTATGCAGCCAACTGTGTCTGGATCAATGATCGTGTTCTGGTGCCGTCGGGACATCCTGCCGCCCAAAATACCATCGAGGCGGCAGGCTATCGCGTGATAGCAGTGGATGTATCGGAGTTTCAAAAAGTAGACGGCGGCCTGAGCTGTCTTTCCCTGCGGTTTTGATATCCTGTCCCGATCATTGTGTCATATACCCCATGCACCTTCCCGCCATATCATCAATTCCCCTGCCTGCTTCACTCCTGGACAGATTTTCAGTGCCGATTTTAAGTCATTTTCGTCTGTCTGATCCGGGAGAAATAAATACATTTGCCTGTCGATCCGGATGCATCGGCTTGCATTTTTTTAAAGCCGTGATTATAATGTTTTTATGAAAATCAACAACGAAAAAATACCCAACCCCCAAGAGATTGAAAAGGAGATCGGCGAATTTCTGTCCAAAAAATTCGGCGGCAGCGTGAAGCTCAGCCATTCGATCATGATCCCCCAGGAGAATCCGGCCGAAACAGATAAAACACAGCCCGGCCAAAACAAATCGATTGATTTTGATATAAAACCCGAGGAACTGATCGCCTATCTGGATCAATATATCATTAAGCAGGACAACGCCAAAGCCGTCCTTTCCACCAAAATATGTACCCATTTCAACCGCATTAAACAGGCAAAAGCCGATTCGGATTACCATCCGGATATGGTGGGCGGAATAAAAAATAATATCCTTATGATCGGCCCCACCGGGGTCGGTAAAACCTACATGATCAAACTCATCGCCAACAAAATTGGTGTTCCCTTTGTCAAAGGCGATGCCACTAAATTCAGTGAGACCGGATATGTGGGCGGTGATGTCGATGACCTGGTAAGGGATCTGGTTCACGATGCGGATAATGATATCGGTCTTGCCCAGTGCGGGATTATCTATATTGACGAGATCGACAAAATCGCCTCCAGTCGGAATCTGATCGGCGCAGATGTATCCCGCACCGGCGTTCAGCGGGCACTGCTCAAACCCATGGAGGAAACAGATATTGACCTAAAGGTTCCCCATGATCCTATTTCCATGATTCAGGAAATCGAACGATTTCGCAAGACCGGCCGGCGTGAAAAAAACACGGTCAACACCAGGAATATCCTGTTTATCATGAGCGGGGCTTTCAACGGTCTCGGCTCTATTATCAAAAAACGAACCACCCAACAGAGCATCGGTTTCGGAGCCAGTTTCAAGAATTCGACCCCCTCTTTTGATATCCTGCAGCATGTTAAAACCGAAGATTTGATTCAATTCGGTTTTGAATCCGAATTTATCGGACGGCTTCCGGTCACCGCAATTTTTGAACATTTGTCACAAGAGGATCTGTTTCAAATTCTGAAAACGCCTAATAATCCGATCATTTTGGGTAAAAAACTGGATTTTGCAGCCTATGGCATCGATATCAAATTCGATGCAAAAGCCCTTCGCATTCTGGCGAAAAACGCGTTTGAAGAAAACACCGGGGCCCGGGGGCTGGTCAGCGCCATTGAAAAGGCTCTGCTGGATTTTGAAAAAAAACTTCCCTCCACCAACGTTAAAAAATTTCCGGTAACGACCGCCGTTATTGAAAACGCTAAAAAAACACTGGCTGCCATGATTGGGGCATTGCCCGGGTCCGCAACGAAGAGTTACGAAAAACTTTGCCTTGCGGAAAAAGAAAATATCAAGCAATATATCGAATCCAACCACAAAAACCTGAGCGCCAGATATAATCTTACGCTGACGCCGTCCCGGATCAACAGTGTTGCCGCCCTGTACTGCAACCGAATTATAGATATCGGAAGTGCGATCAAAAAAATCAAATCCTTCTATGATGAGATTAAAACGATTGAACTTAACTTCTTAAAAAATTTCGATATCAATATCGTACTCGAAGAGGAGGCCATTGATTTTTTGATCAAACAGGTCATAAATACTGAAACCGTTCTTGACGGTTTATACTCTCGGCTCGAGTCTGATTTTAAACTGGGCCTTAACCTGATTCGGGAGAAAACCGGAAGAAACCGTTTTTTTATAACCCAGCAGGCACTTTCAGACCCGGAATCCTATATTAGCACCCTTATCAAGGATGAGTTAAAGAGTTTAACGCCGGCCTAAACCGGACAAACCGGTGCTGTTGAAAAAGGCGTACGCCGCAAATTCCAAAATACAATGTCCAAATCTCAAATTACAATACCCAATAGTCTGGTGTTGTTTATCATTTGGTTATTGTAATTTGTCTGTTGTTTAACGTCGGAAGTAACTTATGGAACATTGCAAAATATATTATTTTGACCATACAATCGGTAGTCTGATGTATCCGGTTGTCCGGTCCATGACCCTGGAGGTAAAAAAGTTAAAAAATGATTGGAATATCTAAACTCTACTGCGGTACGGTTGAACCATCCGACGCATTACGTTACGGACGTCAGTCCGGAAAACTGCCTTCTCATCTACTCCAGTTCTCCAGTGATAAACGCCCGGTGATCGTATGGAACATTACCCGAAGATGTAACCTGAAATGTATTCACTGCTATGCCCAGGCCAAAGACATTTCTTTTGAAAACGAACTTTCCACAGATGAGGGGAAGTCACTCATCGACGACCTGGCTGACTTTGGATCTCCGGTGCTGCTTTTGTCCGGAGGCGAACCCATGGTGCGCCCGGACCTCCCTGAACTGGCCGAGTATGCAGTCAAAAAAGGCATGCGGGCCGTCATCTCCACCAACGGCACATTGATCACAGCCGAAAAAGCACGCATTCTCAAGGAGATCGGCCTGTCCTATGTGGGAATCAGCCTGGATGGAATGGAAGATGTTCATGACCGCTTCCGGGGGGTAAAGGGGGCCTATAGAAAAGCCCTGGAGGGCATCCGAAACTGCCAGGCGGCAGGCATAAAGGTGGGGCTGCGCTTTACCATCAATAGACACAATGTCCATGAAATCCCCAACATTTTTGATCTTCTGGAGGAGATGGACATTCCCCGGGTGTGCTTCTACCATCTGGTCTATGCCGGGCGCGGCTCAAAGCTGGTTGAAGAAGATCTGTCCCATTCGGAATCCAGGAAGGCGGTGGACCTGATTATGGATCTTACCCAAAAGCTTCACGCCAAGGGTAAATTCATGGAAGTTCTGACCGTGGACAACCATGCCGACGGACCATACGTGTATCTCAGACTCCTTAAAAAGGATCCGAAAAGGGCGGCCGAAGTCCTGGAACTGCTGGAAATGAACGAGGGCAACAATTCGGGACGGGGATTCGGATGCGTCAGCTGGGACGGAGAAGTTTATGCCGATCAGTTCTGGCGGCATCACAGTTTCGGCAATATCCGTCAGCGCCCTTTTTCCGAAATCTGGACAGATCTGTCCGAACCTTTGATGAAAAAACTCAAGGAAAAGAAAAAACATGTCACCGGCCGCTGCGCCACCTGCCGGTGGCTGGACATTTGTGCCGGCAATTTCAGAGTGCGGGCCGAAGCGGTTTCCGGTGATGTATGGGCCCCTGACCCGGCCTGCTACCTGACCGATGAAGAAATAGCCTGACCCTCAGGGCCGGCTTTTCAAATATAAACCAGCCAGTTCAATGCATAAGAAAGGACTCCCTATGCTTTTTCCAGACTACCGTCCCAGACGTCTGCGTCAGACCGGCGCATTTCGGCGCATGATTCGTGAAACCGTACTTAGTGTGGATGATTTGATCCTACCGCTTTTCGTCATCGCTGGTAAATCCGTTAAAAACCCGATTCCGTCCATGCCCGGACAATACCAGTTGTCCATAGACAACTTAATCAAAGCCGCCAAAGAGGCCTTTGGACTGGGCATACCCGCCATCATGCTGTTTGGACTGCCGGCCCGCAAGGATCCGTTGGGAACACGCGCTTATGCAAGAGATGGAATCGTCCAGAAAGCCGTCAAAGCCATCAAAAACAAACTGCCGGATCTGATGGTTATCACTGATGTATGCCTGTGCCAATACACGGATCACGGCCATTGCGGAGTGATTGAAGGTGAGATGGTTGATAACGATGCTACGCTGGATCTGCTGGCCCGAACGGCCCTTTCCCATGCACGGGCCGGTGCGGACATGGTTGCCCCTTCCGACATGATGGATGGGCGGGTGGCGGAAATCCGCAATACCCTGGATGAAAACAATTTTTCCAATGTCCCCATCATGTCCTATGCCGCAAAATACTGTTCCGCCTATTACGGGCCGTTTCGTGAAGCTGCGGATTCCGCCCCCCAGTTTGGAGACCGCTGCACCTACCAGATGGATCCTGCCAATGCAGTGGAAGCCATTCGCGAGGTTACCATGGACATTGAAGAAGGCGCCGATATCATCATGGTAAAGCCGGCGTTGCCCTATCTCGACATTATATGTCGGGTCAGGCAGGAAATAGATCTCCCGGTTGCCGCCTACAATGTCAGCGGTGAATATGCCATGATCAAGGCTGCCGAAAAAATGGGGTGGATAGACGGCCGCAAGGTAATGCTGGAAACCCTCACATCCATCAAGCGTGCCGGCGCGGACATGATTCTGACCTATTTTGCCGTTGAAACGGCCGAAATATTGAGAAAGAGAACCTATATTCATGCAACCTGATAAAACCGCAAACCCGGCCGGAGATCATTCCAGGCACGCTGAAAAGGGCTCAAGGCTGCGCCTTGTGGCCTGGGAAACCACCCGCAACTGCAACCTGTCCTGTATACACTGCCGGGCATCGGCCACCAACGGCCCCTACAAGGGCGAACTGGACACAAATGCCTGTTTTCGACTTCTGGATCAAATTGCTCTGGTGGACGACCCCATTATTATCCTCACCGGAGGCGAACCCCTGCTGCGTCCCGACATATTCGATATTGCCAGATACGGAACGGACAAAGGACTGCGCATGGTGATGGCACCCAACGGCACCCTGGTCACAAAAGAGGCGGTTGCCAAAATGATTTCGGCGGGAATCCGGCGTATCAGTATCAGCCTGGACGGAGCCACCAGGGAAAGTCATGACAAATTCAGGGGCGTCGACGGTGCCTTTGAAGGATCGATCAACGGCATCAAGATGGCCCGCGAAGCCGGCCTTGAATTCCAGATCAATACAACCGTCACCAAAACCAACATGGACCAGATTACACAAATTCAGGATCTGGCCATAGAGCTGGGGGCCGTGGCCCATCACATATTTCTGCTGGTTCCCACCGGACGCGGCAAGTATATCGTGGACCAGGAAATTTCAAGCGCCGAATATGAAGAAACACTCAACTGGTTTTACGATCAGCGCGAAAAGACCCCCATGCAGTTAAAGGCCACCTGCGCACCCCACTATTACCGGATACTCAGACAGCGGGCAAAATCAGAAGGCAAAACCGTTACGTTTCAAAGCCATGGACTGGATGCCGTTACCCGGGGATGCCTGGGCGGTACGGGGTTCTGTTTTATATCCCATACCGGTATTGTCCAGCCCTGCGGTTTTCTGGACGTAAAGTGCGGAGATGTAACTATCGAGTCTTTTGCCGATATCTGGAATCATTCAAAGGTATTTCTGGCTTTGCGGGACTATAATAATTTAAAGGGCAAGTGCGGCCGGTGTGAATATAAAGCGGTCTGCGGCGGATGCCGGGCCCGGGCTTTTGAAGCCACAGGCGATTTTCTGGCCGAAGAACCGCTCTGCAGCTATGAACCGGCTCTGAAATGAAAAACAACTCATCATTCAATTAACTGACAGGGGCCGTTCAAGGTTGACGGAAACGATTTTGGAAACGCCCTTTTTTTCCATGGTAATGCCGAAAAGGGTATCGGCAAACTCCATGCTGCGTTTGTTATGGGTAATCATGATAATCTGAGATTTTTCTCCGATAATTTTGAGGAGCTCATTAAAACGAAAAATATTGGCTTCGTCGAGGGGCGCGTCAATTTCATCCAAAAGACAAAATGAAGCCGGTTTGATCAAAAAAATGGAAAAAACAAACGCGATGGCGGAAAGGGCCTTTTCCCCCCCGGACAAAAGGCTCATGCGGGTCAGCTTTTTACCCGAAGGCTGAATCATGAATTCAACACCGGTTTCAAGGGGCTTGTCCGGCTGGGTCAGCACCAGCTTGGCGCTTCCTCCGTCAAAAAGACGAGGGAAAACTTCGCTGAGTTTTTCATTTACCAGGGTAAATGTTTTCATGAATTTTTTCTGGGTAATTTTATTTATCCTGCGAATAACCTGGTGCAGGTCATCTATGGCTTTAACCAGGTCATCCCGCTGCTCCGAAAGAAAATCAAAACGTTCCTTGAGTTTTTCATATTCACCAATTGCGCTCAGGTTGACTTCACCGATGCCGGCTATCTTTTTATTCAAATCGGCCAGCCTTTCTTTTAATTCGGCATCGGAAAGATCTTCCGCCATATTTTCAGATTGAATCCGCCAATCTTGGCTATGTCTGAATTGGGCAAGCGATCTGTGATAACGCTCCTCGATGCGATTTTCAATGGCATCCCGTTTTATCTCCTGCTGAGAATGTTCAACTTCAAGAAGCCGGATTTCCTGCAATGTTTTTTCACGCCGGGTCCGGATACCCGAGATCATTTCGTCGTTTTTAGTAAGTGATGCATCAATTGTCTGATACCTGCCTTCATTTTGTTCCAGATTTTTCTTGAGCTTATTGAACTCCTCATACAAGCGGGCCAGGGAGTGCTCAGTAGCCTGAACCTTCCGGCCGGCTTCGTTTTTTTTCTTCCTTTTTACCTCAATCTCCCCAACGAGACCATCAAGCCTGCTGATTCCGTCATCTCTGAATTCTTCAAGCCGGCGAAGGGTATTACTGCTGTTTTCCAGCTTTGCGGTCAGGGAGGTAAGATCAAGTTTCAGCTCAACACTCTTGCGATTAAAATTTTCCATATCAACGGTCGCATGTCTGATTTTGCCGGTCGTGCAGACCACATTGTCCTGAGCTTCTTTTACTTCCCGCTCGATTTCAATTAGAATCCTGTTGTTTTTTTCGATTTCCCGGTCGATATCCTCTTCTTCACCTGTGAGCTGTTCCTGTTCCAGCTGTGTGATTTCAAGACGACTGCGGGCATGTTTTAAATCCTCGGTGGTTGTATAAAGCAATTTTTCGGCTTCCATAACCTCTTGATTCACTGTGTTTTTTTCCGTGATCAGCTTCTGGTAATCGCTTTCAGCCAGACGCACCTGTTCTTCCAGTTTTTCCTGAATTTTCCGGGCCGATGTCTGCTTTTCTTCCAAAAGGGTCAACTGGTGCTGAACCTCTTTCAACTCCTGTTTCTTGGCCAATATCCCGGTCATTTTATCCCGGCTGCCGCCGATAATCAGACCCCGGCTGGAAATAACATCCCCCTGTTCGGTGACAATGGATCGGGATACGCCGTTTTTGTTCCACTGGGCCAGAGCATCCGTCAGGTTGGCGGTGACGATCACATGCCCCAGAATGGATTCGACGACGGTTTCATAGCCGGATTTGACGGAAATATGGCTCAGAAGATTATTGGCCTTAGCCGGCTTTTTCCTATCGTCGCCACCAAAGGGTTTCAGGGTTGACAGCGGTATAAAACCACTTCGGCCTGCCTGATGGGTCTGAAGATAATCGATGGCCTTAAGACCGGTTTGCTGGTCTTTCACCAGTATGTATTGCAACGATTCTCCCAGCACTGCTTCGGTTGCGGTGGCAAAGGCCGGTTCAGGTTCAAGGATATCGGCCAGCAGTCCCAGTATATTGTTCATGCCGGTAGCGTCCTCATGTCCAAAGGCTTGCCCGGCTGTCGGCATCGCCCTCTTTTTCTGCAAAATCGCCCGAACCCCGTCTTTATACCACTCAAAGTTGTCCGCCATTTTTTTTAGGGTAAAATATTGGGAACGGACCTTGTTGTTTTCAAGCATTATATCTTGAACCGTTTTCACCTGGAGACCCAGAGCCCTGTTTTTTCCCGCAAGCTCTTTTTGCAGGGCAGTAATCTGCTGATCCAGCTCTTTGCTATCAATTTTGGATTGATCGAGCCGGTCCCCGGCGGCCAATTGACGTTTCCGGATTATCGTTGCATTGCGGCTTGCCAGGACTGCTTCTTCATCGATTCTTTTCAGGCGGCGTTTGATGTTTTCGCGGCTGCCGGCAGCGTTTTGAGAAATATTTTTATAACGGGCCTCCCGGGCCGCCAGCTCCATCAGATTTATTTTACAGGCGTCGAGAGTCTTGTTTAAGCGGGCCAGATTTTCTATTATTCCTCCGGAATTTTTTCGTTCCTGCTCGATCAGATGGTGAATCTGCTTTATCCGCTGGTTCAAATCGCTGTTTTGCTCTTTGGCTTGGCCGATCTCTGCAATAATTTTTTGATTTTTTGATTCAAGTTCACCGCGCCCGGATTCGATTTCTTTAATTTCAGCCGCAAGACGTGTGGTTTCCCGGCCCAGGTGAACCAGATCGTTTTCCTGCCGGTCAATCCGGCGCTGCTTTTCATGGCTGTCTGATTTTTGCGTAGCAATCGCCTGATCTTTTTGCCGGCGTTGCAGCTTGATCACTTCTACGGCAGCGTCCAGTTTTTTCAACCGGACAGTGTGGGCCAAATCGGTATCTTGCAGCTTTTCTATAGAATGTTTGATTTCAAAAATTTCGCCGTTACAGTGATCGTGCCGGCCAAGCGCCAGGGTAATATCCATCTGCCGAATCTGTTGCCGGGTGGTCTGGTAAATTTCAGCCTTGCGGGCCTGGCGTTTAAGGCCCGCCATGTGGCGTTTGATTTCAACGATGATATCCGAAACCCGAAGAAGATTCTGTTGTGTGGCATCGACTTTGCGCAGAGCTTCTTTTTTGCGGGTTTTGTAACGGGTAACCCCGGCGGCTTCCTCAATAAAAAAACGTCTTTCATCGGGGCCGGCCTCTGTTATGGCGCCTATGTTGCCCTGCTGAATCACCGCATACGATTTGGTCCCCATGCCGCTGCCCATGAAAATATTATAAAAATCTTTCAACCGGCATGGCTGTTTGTTCAAAAAATAGGCGCTTTCGCCCGAGCGGTACAAACGCCGGGTCAACATGATTTCGGTAAAATCTTTAAATTCTTCAGGGGTCGAACCATTGTCATTGAGGAGCGTTAAAGAGACTTCGGTCATGTTCAGGGGCAATTTGCCGTCCGTTCCGGAAAAAATGATGTCTTCCCTTGATTTGCCGCGCAGTTGCTTCATGCTCTGTTCGCCCATGACCCACCGCAGGGCATCAATAATATTGCTCTTGCCGCAGCCGTTAGGCCCCACGACTGCTGAAATACCGCCGGGAAAGGATATGCTGGTCTTGTCCATAAAGGACTTGAAACCGGCTATCTGCATGCTTTTAAGTCTCACGCGCCAAAATCTCCTGAGATTACGCTATTACATTTTCAAAAAGAACTATCAGGAAATATCCGACGTGTAAAGAAAAAAACACAACCAGGGGTAGATTTTTGTGTTTCAAATACAATATATTGTGTAAAAATTAAAAAGCAGGGCGAAAACATCTTTCTAAAAAATGATACTCTCGTAAAAGTCCGATGTAGGGCTCCATTCTTGTAAAATTCGCAAATCGTCCTACCCGTGTCAAAATGATTTATGAATGTTATTGACACCAGTGAATGCACTTTTGTATAAATTGCGAAACTTTATCCATGACCAGATAATCGCCAAAACACTTAGGAGGGAGCCATGCCGGAAAAAACAGATACCCGATTTTCAGATATTTTAAAACACCCGGATGTACTCGAGGCTACTGATAATATCAACCGTAAAATCACAGATCGGCGCAACTTTGATATTCAGCAATGCCCGGTTTTCACCTATCCTTTCAGCGTTCTGGAAAGCGATCATCAGTATAAATTTACACTGGACAGAGAGGCCAGTCGCCAGGTGCCCGATATTATTAAAAACCCGGTCCAGAAAATTTTGGGTAAAAATTCCGTAACGGAATCCGGGAAAAATATTTTCAGGAAAAAAAGAAATATCGGAATCGTATTTTCCGGCGGACCGGCCCCCGGGGGCCATAATGTAATTGCCGGTCTTTATGACGCCGCTAAAAAAGCCAATCCTGAAAACCGGGTTTTTGGCTTCCTTCTTGGGCCTGACGGCATCATTGAAAATGAAGTGACCCTGCTTACCGATGCTATTGTCGATGCCCACCGCAACCTGGGCGGTTTTTGCATGATCAAAACCGGGCGCACTAAAATCGACTCCGTCGAGAAGATGGCCCTGGCCCGGGCAACCTGCCTCAAACTCAACCTGGATGCAGTGGTGGTTGTGGGCGGCGATGATTCCAATACCAATGCCGCTTTTCTGGCTCAGGAACTGAAAGGTGACGGCATTCAAGTCATCGGCGTACCCAAAACCATTGACGGGGATATCCAGGTAAGAGATGACACCGGAAAAATATTGTGCGCCATGTCGTTCGGGTTCCATACCGCGGCCCTGGCATTTTCCGAATCCGTCGGCAACCTGTGCACTGACTGCAGTTCCGATGTCAAGTACTGGCATATATGCAAGGTCATGGGGCGCGTTGCCAGTCATCTGGCTCTCGAAACCGCTTTGCAGACCCATGCCAATTTAACCCTTATCGGCGAGGATCTGGCCGATTATTTCGACCAGGGGAGAATTGACGGCAGCAAGGAGGTTGACTATTCCGCCTACGGCATGACCTTAAGACATCTGTCACGGGTCATCTGCGACAGCATTATCCGCCGGGCCGCAGTCGGAAAAAATTACGGCGTTATCGTCATCCCTGAAGGCGTATTGGAATTTATCAATGAAATACAGATATTTATCATTAAACTCAGTACGATTATCGCGCAGTATAACAAGACCCATGATAAAGACTTCCATACATCCTATCCTTTGCTTGACGACAAACTGGAGTACCTGAGACGGCTGGTCAGGGGAATTCGCCAAGATGCTTCTTTTGGTATCTGGAATGCGCGGGATGATGAAGTGTTCAATGATATCCCGGCCTTTTTTCAGGAAGGGCTCCTTATGGAAAGGGATAGCCACGGCAATTTCCAGTTTTCCCAGGTTGAAACCGACAAGGTACTGATGGGGCTCGTGAGGGATTATCTGGATATATTAAAAGAAAAAGGTGAATATCGTCTGGGAATCCATCGCCCCTATTTCAAAAAAAATATGGAACAGGCCGGATTTGATCCCGACACCGTTGGCCCGGTGCTGTTTGAAAACTATGAAGGAGATGTTGAGTTTTTGCTCACCGACAAAAATATTATTTCCGTTAAAACACTGACGCAGGCTTTTGTGGATGCAGAGGTTATCGACAAGGGTGCACAAATCCCGGCGGCAATTGAAAAAATCTACAAAAAATCAGTACCCAAGTTCAAAACCCAGGCCCATTTTTACGGCTATGACGGCCGCGGCAGCGATCCCACTACATTTGATGCCACCTATACCTACAACCTGGGCCTGACGGTGTTCAGTCTGATTGCCAATGGCGCCACCGGGCAGATGGCGGCGATCCGCAATCTGGAAAAAGGATTTTCACACTGGGAGCCCATCGGAATTCCCGTTGCGCCCCTGATGCACCTTGAAGAGAGAAAGGTGAAACTGGCCCTGGTGCTGGAAAAAAGCATCGTTGATGTGGATCTAACCGCATTTAAGGTAGTGAAGGCCAACCGGGAGAAATGGCTGGCGGCTTCACCCGGAGAAGACAACTACAGACGCCCGGATGCCATCGAACTATCCGAAATCAATGATGCCGACATGCCCTTGACGCTGAAACTGAATGCACTTGATTATTTATGACCAAAATTCAATTTTTTACATCTTGGTAAACAGGAAATAAAATGGCATTTAACTGGATCAAAAGAAAAAAAAAAGCGGCCGCAGATCTGCCGCCTGAAGTCGAAGCGGCCGATGCCGAATCAGATTCTGAAATAAAAACGGACAGTGTCGAAGACCTGCCTTTAGCGGCATCCGTGCCGGAAGCGGTCCCGGAATCCGAGCCCGGGCCAGACCCGGATAAACCCCTTGAATCAAACGGTTTTTTCAACCGTTTAAAAAAAAGCCTGGCCAAGACCCGTAAAATATTGAATACGGATATTGACGATCTTTTCTCAATACGACGCAAGGTAGATGATGAACTCCTGGAGGAGCTCGAAGAGCTTTTGATCACCTCGGACCTCGGCGTCAGCACGTCCATGGATCTTATCGAAAAAATCTCCAGACAATCGGCAAAAATTTCCACTGCCGATCAATTGAAGGATATCCTGAAAAAGGAAATCTGCGCTCTTTTTAATCAACCCGAAAAAAAGGAACCGGAAACAGGGTCCACGCCCCGGGTGGTCATGGTCGTCGGCGTCAATGGCGTGGGCAAGACAACCACTATCGGCAAACTGGCATCCCGATTTTCAGGCCAGGGTAAAAAAGTCCTCATCGCCGCTGCCGACACGTTCCGGGCCGCGGCCGTTGAGCAGCTTGCCATATGGGCTGATCGATCCGGAGCCGACCTGGTAAAACACCGGGACGGGGCTGATCCTGCCGCCGTTGCCTTTGATGCGGTTGAAGCCGCCCAGGCCAGAGGATGTGATATCGTGCTGGTGGATACAGCCGGAAGACTTCATACCAAAGTCAACCTCATGGAAGAATTAAAAAAAATAAAACGAAGCATTGCAAAAAAGCTTCCCGAAGCCCCCCATGAAGTTCTTCTTGTCCTGGATGCCACCACCGGCCAGAATGCCCTTTCCCAGGCCAATCTGTTTAACGAGGCCATCGATATCACATCTCTGGCTTTGACCAAGCTGGACGGCACGGCCAAGGGCGGAATTGTCGTTGGCATCTGTAACACGCTCGACATTCCCCTGAAGTATATCGGTGTCGGTGAAAGCATCAAAGACCTGCAGGATTTTGATCCGGTTACCTTTGTGGATGCGCTCTTTTAGGCGCTTAGCAAAGCAACATCGACAAAGTTTTATCAATGTTCAAGCTGCAAGTTGAATTTCATTATGAATATCAATTGACCCGAAGGGACAAGCCGAATATTTATTCTATGATTTTCGTGAATCCTGGATGCATAAGCGGTTGGTGCAGATCGACTTAAAATATTTTAGTTTAAAATGCCTGCAAAAAAGGTGTCAAAATAAAATATATCCCCAACAGGACAATGGTTGAACCTGCGATTTTTCTAAACCACTGACCTGCCCCGTTCCACATGCTGTTTTCGAGCAGTTTTTTAACTGCCGCGGTTGAGCTTCCGGCAATAACGATAGGAAGGCAATGGCCGATGCCGAACAGAATGATCAAAACAATACCTGTAATGACTTTTCCCTGAACCGTAATGATGGCCAGAATCGGGGCAATAAACCCGAATGTGCATGAACCCGAAAGGACGCCATAAGCAAGCCCGAGTACAAAAGCTCCAAACATCCCCCTTAAATTCAGCTTATATAAAAGACTGCCGGACATTGAACATTTCTCAACTCCAAGCATCCCCAAAGCGACCCAGATAAGGATAATTCCCACCAGAATCTGCCAATAATTTCCCACATCTCCAAGCATCCTGCCAAGCAGGGCACAGATAATCCCAATCAATGCAATAGTGATGAACAGACCAGAAGTAAACAAAATAGAATAGAGTCCCGCCTGCCGTGGCTTTATCATCTTTTCCTGGCCTCCGACATAGCCCACAATCAGCGGAATGGATGCCAGATGGCAGGGGCTGAAAAGGACACTGATCATTCCCCATACAAAACACCCGGCTGCTGCCATGGCGATTCCACCGGTCATCCATTGATTTACCGTCACAAAAATTGAGCCCAGCATTCTTTTTATCCTTTATTTTTTAGATCAGGCTTTGCAACGCCCATTTTGGTCAGTTGTTCAACAATGGATTTTTCATCAAAAAAGCCCACATGCCGGTATACCTCCTCACCCTGTTCGTTAAAGAAAATTTGAGTAGGTATAGCCCGAATTTTAAACCGCGGTGCCTGCTGCCGGTTCACCCATACATCTATGAAAACAATATCGGCTTTCCCTTCATACGCTTTTTCAAGCTTGGCAAGAATCGGTGCCATCATTTTACAGGGAATACATTTTTTAGCTCCCAGGTCAATCATTGTCACCATGCCCTTTGCCGGAACCCTTGAAAAATCCTCCGCAAAAACGCCCGCTGTAAAAGACAACATGAAAACAACCATCCAGATAAACAATCCAGTTTTATTCAATCGCATAACCAGATTTTCCTTTTCCCCCTCTATTATGATCATCATCACAGTCGAAAATCTTTTCATACCATCTCCATTCTTTATGTTTTTCATGGTCAGCCCATACGGCATAGAAAGCCCCGATTGTCAGTAGAAAAAGGGTTACAAATAATGCGATCCACTTCTGATTGTTAATCAAAATAATTTACTTTATCAATTTCCGTAAGGCTTTAAATGCACTACAAGTCCTTCAATACTCTGAATCATAGCTTTGCTACCAACTGTTAAAGGAACCTCGCAAACTGCCGTCCATAGTACCCCGTTGAGCAAAACCTGACCTTGAGTTTTATCCCATCGTTTAATTTCAACAACTTTTCCAATCATTCTCGTCACGCCATAAGTGGATTTTTTCCTGCCCTTAGAAATGAACCAGAATAGCGGGAAGATTAAATGTTCAATTAGCTCAAAGGCAATAAAGATGATTACGATTGTGATTATGGTGGTTTTCAGCATGAATCTATGAGCCAATATCCTCAACGCTTAAACAGCGCATATTATCTCATGATACCGTATTTCTTCAAATTTGATTTTATATAAGGCCAGTGCAAGATAATATGTATTGCGATAACAATCATGAATATCAGTGCAACCCATTCATGGAGTGCAATACAAAAATGTCTGAGAGAAACTAAAAAACTTCCTCTTGCTTGATATCCTCTGGGCAATACAAGCCAATTTAGCAAGCCGGTTATACATAAAATAATAAAGAGGATAAAGGATATCAGGTTGACTACCCAAAGCTTTGAAGACCTTCTACTACACATTCACTGCCCTTTTACTATGTTGATTGGGATTTTTACCCTTAGTAACTTCAAGATTTATTTTATTTATTAATCTGCTTTTGAGAAAACCAGTGGTCGGTCTTCAAGCAAATTTTAACCAACATAAGCATAACGGGCACTTCGATCAGTACCCCTACAACTGTGGCCAGGGCCGCTCCGGATGAAAGACCAAACAGCAGAACCGACGATGCAATAGCCACTTCAAAATGATTGGAGGCACCGATCATGGCCGAAGGGGCCGCATCCGCATAATTAAGACCCATCAGCTTGGCCAGACCGTATGTCAGCCAAAAAATCAGATTGGTTTGAATAAAAAGAGGTATGGCAATCCAGAGTATGGTCAAAGGATTGGATACAATAACATCGCCTTTAAAGGAAAAAAGAAGTACCAGCGTAACCAGTAAGGCTGTAATTGTAATTGAAGTTAACACGTGTAAAAATTTTTCTTTGAACCAGGTTTCACCCCGTACCCGGATAATAAATTTCCTGGAAGTATAGCCGGCTACAAGCGGCAATGCCACGTATATTCCAATGGAAAGTACCAGTGCTTGCCACGGAACCGGGAGCCGTCCAACGCCCAGAAGAAAGCCTCCTAAAGGGCCAAAGAGAAAGAGCATGACAAGGGAGTTGATAGCCACCATGACAAGTGTATGGCCATCATTCCCGCGGGCCAGAAAACCCCAGACAAGAACCATGGCCGTACAGGGCGCAATCCCTAAAAGTATGCATCCTGCAAGATAGCTCCGCCAGAGAGGCACTTCCAACATTTTTATTCCGTTTACCAAAACAATTTTCCCGACACCATGCGTTGCACCCACCGTAAGGTTCAAGCCCAAGGGCGCCTTGACATGGTCAACGGCCTCGGGACCAATAAAATTATAAAACAGGGTACCGAGAAAGAAGATCGAAATAGCATACATGGTGAACGGTTTGATGATCCAGTTAACAAACAAGGTCAACCCCACCGGTTTGATATTTCTACCGGCTTTGAGGACTTCGCCGAAATCAATTTTAACCATAATGGGGTACATCATAAAAAAAAGACAGATGGCGATGGGAATAGAAACTACTGGTGCTTCTCCAACATAAATAGCAAGGCCGTCGAAGTATTTCGCTACTCCCGGGGCGACTTTGCCAAGGGCAATTCCGGCCACAATTGAGATTGCCACCCAAACAGAAAGATACTTTTCAAAAAAACTAAGGCCCTTTGATTCTTTGGCCGTGTTTGCTTCTGCTTCCGTCATTTTTTCCTTTGTTGCTAAAAGAACCTCCAGCGACTTTAGTAACCAAACCGGGATTCGCTCAGATTCTCTGCAATTTTAGCAATGTTTAAATTGTCCGGGAGCGGCTACCCTCTTCCTTTGCATCTCCTATAACCAGTGAAACAAAAGCCATAACGGCGGATATTCCCATAGCAAAAAACTTTACATTGGCATATATCGATTCAGTGGACAAAAATTTATTTTTTACATAACTCCTCGCGATTTAAATAAGAAACTTTTTTAATTAACTCAACGACTTCAGAATCGTCTGCCAGCCAATGTTTAAGATTGCCAAGCAGACTGGCTGCATAGGGACTGGTTGCGCCGTCGGTCAGGGAATAATTAATCCACAGACCGTCTTTTCGATAATCCACCAGACCAGCTTCTTCCAGTATTTTAAGATGCTTAGAAACTGTGGACTGGGCGGTTCCCAAGGCGCCTTGCAACTCACAAACACACATCTCTTTTTGATCCAGCAATTTTAATATTTTAACTCGATTTGGGTCGGATAGTGCCTTCATAACTTTGATAAAAAATTTCATTCGAGTTTCCTCATATATTCCCTTGTATCGATATAATATTGAATTCTATGTAAGGTCAAGAAGTTTTTAAACGTGATCCTGCAAATTGGAGGCAATGCACTGATTTTGCCCATCTCAAGAATTCAGGATTGTTGTCATTGTGGGTGCATCAATGTTGCCCCCGCTTAAAATAATGCCGACCCGGCCTTTGGGGATAACAGACCGGCTCAGCAATGCCGCCAGCCCAAGGGCACCGGAGGGTTCAACGACCAGTTTCATTCGGTAAAATAAAAATTTAACGGCATCGACAATCGCCTGTTCAGACACCGTTTTCATGTCATCCACATACGCCAGCACCAGGGGAAACGTTATTTTACCCAGAGACGCCGTCCGGGTACCATCGGCGATGGTGGAAGGATTTTTAACGCTGTGGAGTGTTTTGGTTTGAAATGATCGGGTGGCATCATCTCCCAGCTCCGGTTCGATACCGATGGTCTGGCAACCGGGTGCCATGGCTTTTGCGGAAATTGCCGAACCACTCAACAGCCCGCCACCGCCGCAAGGCACCAGCAGCATATCCAGATTACCCAGTTCTTCAAACATCTCCAGAGCCGCGGTTCCCTGTCCTGAGATGACATCCATATGGTCAAACGGTGGAATCATGGCATAGCTGTTTTTCACCTGGAGATCCGTTGCAACTACCTCACGATCTGTTTTTTCAAGATCGTATCCGACAATATGCCCGCCATAGCCTTTCGTGGCGGCCCGTTTGGTTGCCGGGGCATTGTCCGGCATCACGATGGTTGTCCGGATATTCAACATCTGGCCCACGAGCGCCACGGCCTGGGCATGATTTCCCGAAGAATAGGTAATCACCCCACGTGCTTTTTCCGATGCCGTGAGTTGCGACATGCTGTTAAAAGCCCCTCGAAACTTGAAGGCCCCGATTTTCTGAAAATTTTCACACTTGAAATACACCTGTGCCCCGACCAGGCGGTTTAATGTCCGGGAGGTCACTATGGGGGTAACATGTGCGTACCCGGTCAATCGTTTTTTAGCCGCCTGTACCTGTGTAAACATTTTTCACTCCATTTGTTGTTGACCATTGTGGGCTCCAGCACCATCCGGTGATCTCCGGTACAATATCAAAAGATATAAATAATTCAGCTTCTTAAATCAAGGAAATTCTGCTGAGAAAGGTATTCTGAGCCGATTATGGCCATGATGGACAGGGGTAACCTCCGGCCGGGAAGTCCGCAAACTGTTTCACGTCTAATATTTTTCCTTGCACCTGATAATTCCATTGCTGTTTGCGTAAAATGTTGATAATTTTAGGCATCTTTCATGATAAGTCAAAAGCAATGGACACTTTGTTGATTTTGTATCCCGGCAGTCAAATTGGAAACCTGTAAACTGTAACCTGAAGCTTGTAACTCACAATGGACATAACCACTATTTTTTTCATCGCAGCGGCCCTTGCAATGGATGCCTTTGCCGTTGCCGTCACTGCCGGTTTTCAGATCAAGGCGTTAAGCCGCCGGCATATTTTCAGACTCTCATGGCATTTCGGGCTGTTCCAGGCGCTGATGCCTCTTATCGGCTGGTTTTCCGGACGAGCGGTCGTCGTCTATATTGAAAAATATGACCACTGGGCAGCCTTTTTCCTGCTGTTTTGGATCGGTGTCAACATGATCAGGGAATCGTTTGATACGGATACAGATAAAAAATGGCAGGACCCCACAAGGGGGATGCGGCTCGTTATTCTTTCGGTTGCCACCAGCATCGATGCCCTTGCCGTAGGTTTTACCCTGGCTGCTCTGAACGTACCGATCCTGCTTCCGGCAGTCATCATCGGGTGTGTGGCACTCTTATTTACCTGTATTGGTTTGCTTCTGGGCCATCGATTTTTATCTTCTGAAAAATTCGGAAAAAAAGCGGAACTGCTTGGCGGGACGATTCTCATTCTCATCGGCATCAAAATTTTGTTCGAGCACAACGTCTTTTAGCTAATCCAGAAGACTACACCCAATCAGAACGACAATCATCGGTCAAACATAAAGTACCTATCCCTTATTTTCCTTCTTTTTTTAACTTGACGAGCCCCATCCATGTATATAGTATATATAACATACATCATACCGGAAGGAGAAGAGTATGGCTCTCAATATTGCCAATCATAAAGTAGAGGAAAAGGCAATCCTTGCCAGTCGCATACTAGGAACGAATAAAACCGCGGCCGTGGAGCAAGCTCTGGATTATTACCTGAAACACCACCGACCAGGCTCCGAACAAGGAACAGACATCCGGGAGGTTTCACGCTTACTTGATGAATTGGCTGAGCTCCCAGTCCTTGACAACCGAAAAGCAGATGAGATTATCGGTTATAACGAGGATGGCGTACCATGCAGTTAGTTGCCGACACATCAGCCTTCATGGCGATACTGTCGAAGGAAGAGGATGCAGCCCAGTATCGCAACGCTTTGCTGGAAGCCGAACAGGTTTTAATCAGCACGGCAACAGCTGTGGAGTTGCATATTGTCGTCACTGCAAAACTTGGCAGCGAAGGAATATTACGCCTTGATCGCTTGCTAGACTTACCGTTATTTAAAATTATTCCGGTTGACCGGCGACAAATGGCCATTGCCAACCAAGCTTATGAGAGATTTGGAAAAGGTAGACATGGGGCAAAACTTAACTATGGAGACCTGTTTTCCTATGCCCTTGCCAAAAGTAGCAATCTGCCATTACTTTTCAAAGGTGATGACTTTAGTGAAACTGACCTGGAACCCTGCCTGAAGCGATAAACAAGTAAATTCAGAACTCCTTACTCAAAGGAAATATAAGGATGATTATGGCGCACTATCATGTTCGAAAAGGCATAGAGAGCTACGGGCACAGTATAGGCATTGTGCTCATTGATTGTGAAACCCCCTTTATTCCCGGTGATGTGGGCAACGCCAGCACCTATGACTTCCCGGTGCTGTACAGGACCGCTCCCGGGGTGAGCTTAGAGCGCCTGATTGAACAGGGAGACCCCACCATGGTGGATGCTATCATCGAAACAGCCCGGGAACTGGAAAAAGCCGGCGTCCGGGCCATTACCAGTGACTGCGGCTATATGATCCGTTTCCACAGACAGGTGGCTGAAGCGGTGAATATCCCGGTGATCTTTTCCAGTCTGTTGCAGATCCCCCTTATTGCCGCCACACTGGGGTCCAATCAGGCAGTGGGGATAATTTGTGCCAACCGCAAACGCCTTACACCGGATCTTCTGACCTTCGCGGGAGTACAAAAGGGCATCAAAGTGGTGATCCGGGGTATGGAAGACTCAGAGGCTTTCCGGGGGCCCATCCTTGATGAAACCGGAACCCTGGACGATGCAGCCATCGAAGAAGATATCGTAATCCGGGCCGAAGAAATGGTGACGTCTCATCCCGAGACTGGGGCAATCCTTCTGGAATGCTCCAACCTGCCCCCTTATGCCCATGCCGTGCAGAAAGCCACAGGGCGACCGGTTTTTGATTTCACAACGCTTATCAACTACATGCACCATGCATTTCACAGAAAACCATTTTCCGGAATTTTTTAATGTACCGATATCGGGGATGCGGAAAATACCTGGTATCCCGGAATTGGGCTGAAATTTGAACTCACCGATTTTATTTAAAACCAGGCCGCACAGCCGATAGATACCATGGATATATTGATGCCGAAAATTAAAATAAACGACTACCCCGCTCAGCCTGCCCTTGCAGTGGGTGCGGTTGTGTTTAAGGATCAGCAAATTCTTCTGGTCAAAAGAGGCAAACCCCCGGCAAAAGGGATGTGGGCCATCCCGGGGGGCAGTGTTGAATTGGGAGAGACTCTTAAACAGGCAGCCGAGAGGGAAATCCACGAGGAAACTGGAATTCGAATCAAAGCCGGTGAATCGGTTTATTCCTTTGAGGTCATTGAGCACGATGAAACCGGCAAAATTCGATTTCACTACTATATTGTAGACCTTGATTGTGAATATGAAGATGGACAAATTAAGCCGGGAGATGATGCCGTCGATGCACGGTGGATATCAGAAAAAGGCCTGGATCATATCCAAATCAATCCGAAAACACGGGAACTGTTGCACCAAAAGTATAGTTTCGGATAATGCGGCAAATTTTACCCCGTGATTTTTTTATTTCCAGTAACAACTTCACCGAAACATCTACTCATCTGCCAAGCATCCGGGAAAAGACACAAATCACACCTGCTGTTTGTTGCCGCCAATCCGCATTCGTACCTCACTAATTGAAAAGGCTTAAAAATGGGTTCAATCTCAAATATACGAATATGAAAAAAGTTACTGTTACCACATATTGTAAAGACAAATACTATCCACGGGTGGTTCGAGCAATTGCTAAAATTCTGTCTAAATCCGACGTAGTTGCACCTGTTGACGTCTTAATTGAAATGGGGAATCTTTCAAAAAAGAACCATGATGCATGGCGACAGGGTAAAACCCCCTACCTTGAACGTGTATTTGAAGGAAATCTTTCCAAGGCTAATCGTATCCTCAGAATCATTGGTTTTCATGCTCATGATCTTAAGATGGTGCTGAGAACTACTCATTACCACCAGTGGGGTAAAGGTAAAAAACGAACTTTACGATTTTCTAAATCCGGGGATAAAAATATAGAAGAAGCATACTCAAGACATTACCTTTGGAATCAATCACCTGAAAAAAAGCAGCAAATTATTGAACGGGCAGGGGTAAACACGGCTGCTTTATTTGATGTAAAGGGTCCATGCAGTTCTTTGCTATCTGCTCCTGATGGTGATAAACCACAATATCGTGAATAACCGGCAGTAAATCTTTAAACGGCTACGAGATATGAAAAAAATTATCACTGTTCTGACCATCTGCACCCTGGGTTTGACTGGTTATATCGTATACATTGCCCATACCCTCCAGCGGCCGCCTGCCCAAAGCCCGGCCTGGTATATGCAGAACCGATCCGCATATAGAGGGCGTCCAGTGAAATGTTGATTGACAACTGATTGAAATTAAGCTTTGCATTCAACAAGGTAAATAATACACTGTGCCACAAGAAGAAATTTTTTCTTAAATTCGCCAAGGATCGAAAACGTCGGCTCCGATGGCTGTATGAAGGGTGAAAAAAAGAGGGCTAAATGAATCCAGTGATGCAATTACTCCAGTCCCACCGCTCCATCCGAAAATTCACGGATAAACCGGTAGATGACGGCATAATTCATGAAATTGTCCGGTGTGGCCAGGCCGCAGCTACCTCCAGCAACATCCAGGCCACAACGGTGATCCGTGTCCGAAAAGCTGAAACCCGACATGAAATTGCCCGGTTGGCCGGGGATCAGAAATATGTCACTACCGCCGGGGCTTTTCTGGTGTTCTGTGCCGATCTCAACCGATCCCGGCGGGCCTGTGAGATGCAGGAGGGTGACTTTGTAGCTGGAATGACCGAGAACTTCATCATTGCTACCGTTGATGTGGCCCTGTTTGCCCAGAACTGTGCCATCGCCGCGGAATCATCTGGTTTGGGCATCTGCTACATAGGCGGTATCCGCAATGATCCCGAGAGGGTGAGTGCGCTCCTGGATCTGCCGGATCAGGTCTATCCTGTTTTCGGGTTCTGCCTCGGATATCCGGCCCAGAACCCTGAAGTCAAACCGCGTTTGCCCCTCTCCGTGGTTCTGAAGGAAGAGCGGTATCAAAATGCAGATGACACGGAGGGTATCCTGGCGTATGATGAACGATTGCGGAATTATTACCGAACCCGCACGGGCGGCGCCAAAGATAGCTGCTGGACCCGGGAGGTGAAAACCCTGGTGGGTAAAGAGTCCCGTCCCCACATGCGGGAATTTCTGAAATCCCGTGGCTTTACGATGAAATGACAATGTCCGGGGCAAAATACCTTTAATAATATTTTTATATGTGCCACTGCGGTTGTAGATGCACAGATAAAATACGGCTTGAGGGCCATTAAACCTCAAACTTGCACCTCGCGCTTTCTGTCCATTTTGGAGAAAAAATGGGAAAACATGTACTTTCTGAAAAAATAAGGACTCTTGCTGAATATGCAGGAATTGATGCTTTGGGGTTCGCCGAAGCATCCGAATTCTCCCACTATGTATTAAACCGACATCCAAGGCGGAATCCGAAACTGGCCTTGCCGAACGCAAAATCCATCATTGTTGCGGGGATCTACATTGGGGGAGTAACCCTTCCAGCCTGGACAAATCCTATGTATGGCCGAACAAGCAGGCTCTATCTTTCGGAATTTTTCCTTGATGTAGTGAAACCGCTTGAATCAATTGTCAATTTTCTAAAAAATGAGGGGTACCAAGCAATTATTTGTGATGGTTCTGCTGAAGACGGATCTATTCTTCCATTAAAACTTGCCGCAATAAGAGCCGGTTTGGGGTGGCAGGGCAAGCATTCCCTGCTCATATCAAAAAAGTATGGAACGTTTTTAGCGCTTGGGGGAATGATAACAAACGCCGATCTTGAACATAACACCAAAGAGGAACCCAACCGATGCCACAAATGCGACAAGTGTCAACAAGCCTGTCCTGTAGCAGCGTTAGATCGGCCATATGTCTTGAATAAAAACAAGTGTCTTTCAAATTTATTGCAGGTTGAGCATTTGCCCGAAGAAGCTCAGGCAGTGATGGAAAATAGAGTGGGCGATTGTGAGATATGTCAACAAACCTGTCCCTGGAATAAAAAACACCTTGAGGCTCCTTTACTAACGAGTATAACTGAATCTTTTCAAAAGAAAGTCAAAGACTGGGAAAACTTTTTTTACTTACCGGATTTAGTTGAGCTGTCTGAAAAAGGATATATGGAGAACCTGGGGTATCTTAACACCGGTATTTCTTATAAACTATTCCATCGGAATGTTTTGATTGCCATAGAAAAAGCAAAAAAACTACACCGATAATTTTTTAAGAACTCGATTTCATCATGAAAAACAAAAAATCGAACGACAGGCAACTAAAGATATTTACCGCGAATGGTGCGTCGAAATGTGATGAATGCGAGGAAAACCTCGGTCGTCACGCATGGATCTCGTGCTCAGAGAGAATAAAGGTGCAACATGCCTGACGTGTGCGAATCCGGATCATCTCGTTTTCTTGCCTTCGGGGCAAACTCAGCTAATCAGACATTGGGTCGTTGTGACATAACTTCAATATAGGTTTACATAAGGACATACTTATGACGAATAACGATATCTTGCGTCGTATCCGCTATACCTTTAACTTTAACGATTCGAAGATGATTGCTGTATTTGGCTTGGCTGGTCATCCGGTAACCAGGGGTCAGATCAGCGATTGGCTAAAAAAAGATGATGATCCTGCATATCAAAAATGCGGCGACACTCATCTGGCGATTTTCCTAAATGGCCTGATTAACGATAAACGAGGCAAAAAAGAAGGGCCACAACCCGAGCCGGAGCAGCACTTAACCAACAATATTATTTTGAGAAAATTAAAAATCGCGTTAAACCTGAAAGCCGAAGATATTTTGGAGATTATGGAAATAGCTGATCTGCGCATGAGCAAACACGAATTAAGCGCGTTTTTCCGTAAACCGGGCCATAAAAACTACCGGGACTGTAAAGAGCAGATTTTGCGTAAATTCCTAAAAGGTGTGCAGCTTAAATATCGCGCTGACAGTTAGGGGCGTAAAAAAATATTTTATCCCATCCACCTTGCCTTTTGGCATTAAAAGCAGGGTTCAAATGGAATTAATTTTTTTGCTGATTTCAGGTTATATTGCAAACAGACACGGAGCATTATGAAAACTATAGGTCTTATAGGTGGAATGAGCTGGGAGAGCACGGTTGGTTATTATCGTGCAATAAATGAGGGTGTAAAGAAATCACTTGGTGGTTTGCACTCGGCAAAAATTATTCTCCACAGTGTGGACTTTGACCCCATCGAGAAACTGCAACATAAAGGCGATTGGGAAGGCACTGCAAAAATTCTTTCAAAGGCTGCTCTTGGCATCCAGGCCGCCGGCGCTGATTTTTTCCTTATTTGCACAAACACAATGCACAAAGTAGCGCCTGAGATAAAGAAGGCTGTACAAATTCCTTTGCTGCATATTGCCGATGCAACAGCGGAACATCTTGCTGATAAGAGCATTAAAACGGTCGGCCTGTTGGGTACGGCATTTACTATGGAGGATGACTTTTACAAAGGGAGATTGGCTGAAAAATACGGATTGCAGGTTCTTGTACCCAATGAGACAGACAGAAATATTGTTCATAATGTAATTTATCAGGAACTTTGCCTGGGTCAAATGATAGAAAGCTCTAAAGCCAAGTACCTTCGGATTATTGAGCACCTATCCAGCCAAGGGGCAGAGGCGGTAATACTGGGTTGTACAGAGATCGGCATGCTGGTTAACCAAACCGATACCAATGTGGAGCTGTGTGATACGACTGCCATACATGCCGCAAAGGCAGTTGAATATGCAATATAAGGCCCATCCGTAAATGGTAGATTTTGCTTTCCGGCATGCGGGTCGGCATAGCCTTTGACGAAGACGCACGACCCGAATGAATTTTCAACTAACGCCGAAGCCTATTTTTATAACTATCTGTAATTAAACAATTAAAAATTTTAGGGCTTAAGCAAAAGTGGGCTATTTCCCGATTTTATCGACAAAACCGACAAAGATGGGTCAAGGGCCTGGCCAAAAAATAACTTGACATTTTTGTATCCCACCTTCACCATATCTTCAGTCGATTTTTTATTCAAAAAAATTATCTAAATAGCTCACAGATCCTGCGGTTTCGGAGTCTGCGATTCCTTGCTCAAACGCAAGCAGATGCATTAATGCTATAGGCTGCCACATATTCAAACCTGCGATATCGGCCGTCGGCGTATTTACAATACAGCCTGCTTCCCCCGGTCTTGTGCAATTTGATATGTAACCATCCATACGACAACTTTGGGCGCAGATTATAGTAAATTATTTTCTGCGGCATATAATAGTCAAAACATGGTCGGGATTGGCGAAATCCGGTCATGATAATCTATGAAGTGGTTGGTACTTCAGACATGAGGGCGTTCCTCATGCTAATCCTAAAAACTGATAGAAAAGGAGAACAGTCATGAAACGATTATTAAAAATGTTGCCGGTTGTTTTTTGTATTGTGCTTTTGTGGACGCCGCTTGCGGGTGCTGCAGGACCGGACATCCTGGTTGTGGGCGTGTCTTCGGATATCCATACGCTGGATTTCGGAGTATCGAGCGACAACTATGACTGGCGTCAAATTTACCCTTGTTATGACCGTCTGGTGAAATACAAGGTGGTCAACGGCAAAGGTTCCACCGAGGTGGAACCCCAGGCGGCAGAATCCTGGACTGTATCCGATGACGGTACGGTGTGGACATTCAAGATTCGAAACGGCATTACTTTCGAGGATGGTGCTCCACTCAATGCAAAATCCGTCAAGTTTTCTTTTGAAAGAACCCTGAAAATCGGAAAGGGGCCGGCGGATAATATAGGCTCCATCAAAACCATGCGGATCGTCGATCCCTATACGCTGGAGGTTACCCTGAAAAACGCATATGGCCCGTTTCTTCAGACCCTGGCGACGGACGCGGCTTCCATTGTCAATCCTGCCGTCATGACACATGAAAAAGACGGTGATATGGCCCAGGCGTGGCTGACCGAAAATACCCTTGGCAGCGGCCCTTTCAAGCTGGTTGAGTGGACCCGGGGCCAGCGGGCGGTACTCGAAGCAAAGCCTGATTACTGGAACGGCGCACCAAAAATCAAAAAGGCCGTCATCCGTTTCATGTCTGAGTCGTCCGACCGCCGCATGGCATTGGAGCGGGGAGACATCGATATTGCCGAGAACATTCTCATCGACCAGATTCCCGCCCTTGAAAAAAATGCAGATCTGAATGTCACCCGTTACCCTTCCCAACTCGTGGAGTATGTGTATATCAACAACCAGAAGACCCCCCTGGACAATGCAGATGTCCGTCAAGCTCTCTGCCATGCCGTGGATTACCGGGGAATCATCGATTATGTTCTCCAGGGAAACGGCGTGCAGATGCGCGGCCCGGTGCCCAAGGGCATGTGGGGACACAAGGATGATCTGTTTCAGCACACACGGGACGTATCAAAGGCCAAGTCCTTTTTGAAAAAAGCAGGTGCGGACGACGGCCTGACCCTGACCCTGATTTACTCCAACCGCCGATCCTCATGGGAACAGATTGCCACCATTCTTCAGAGCAATTTTGCTGACATCGGCGTGACCCTGAAACTGGAACTGATGGCCAATCCAACTCTGCGGGATCGTGTCGATAAGGGAGATTTCGAGTTATGTTTGGGCGCATGGAGCCCGGATTTTGCCGATCCATTCATGTTTATGAATTTCTGGTTTGATTCCAAGCTCTGGGGTCTGCCCGGGAATCGCAGTTTTTACAAAAACGACAGGGTGGACGAAATGATCCGCAAAGCCGCCTCGATCAGCGATCAGGGCGAAAGGACGACACTGTATCACAAAGCCCAGGAAGTCATCATGAAAGATGCGCCATACATTTTCCTTTATCAGGTTCAGACAATTGTTCCCATGCGGAAAAATGTAAAGGGATATGTGTACAACCCCATGCTGGAGTCCATGTACAATTTTGAGAGCATTGATAAAAAATAAGCGCTGGGTCAACACGCTATCATGAGCCGGAAAGCGCTTTGTGCTTTCCGGCAGATGGCCGTTATTAAATAATACTTAGTTGTGAATCTCTGATGCACCGGTACTTATGAGAATACTGCAATATATTCTGAAACGTTTGATCTATATGCTTCCGGTACTCTTCGGGGTGACCGTCATGGTGTTTGTGATATCCCACGCAATCCCCGGGGATCCGGCCAAGATGATAGCAGGACCCAAAGCCAGTCGTCAGGCCGTGGACAACATCCGTAAACAACACGGCCTGGACAAACCCCTGCCGGTTCAGTACCTTCGATTTGTATCCGGTCTGGTGAAGGGAGATCTGGGCATTTCCATCCGCAACCACCGGCCGGTGACCCATGATTTGAATGACTTTTTCCCGGCCACTCTGGAATTGACCCTGGCCAGCATTATGATCTGTCTGGGAGTGGGCATTCCACTGGGAATCATTTCAGCGGTTCGCCGAAACCACCTGACGGATCATTTGACCCGTATTTTCTCCGTCTTCGGGGTTTCCATGCCGGTTTTCTGGCTGGGCCTGATGCTGCTTCTACTCTTTTACAGAAACCTGGGCTGGCTCCCGGGCTCCGGCCGTCTGGATATCGATTTTTCTCCACCGGTTTACGTCACCGGACTCTATCTCATCGATACGCTGCTGGAGGGCCGGATAGATAAGTTTTTTAATGTCGCATCCCATATTGTTCTGCCGGCCTTCTGCCTCTCCTATGTCTATCTGGCAATCGTGACCCGTATCGTTCGATCGTCCATGATAGAGGTACTGGGGCAGGAGTTTATCATCACTGCCCGCGCCAATGGGGTTTCGGAATGGATGATCGTCTTAAAGCATGCCTTTAAAAATTCCCTGATCCCCACGGTGACCATCACCGGCCTCTCCTTTGGTGAACTGCTGGGCGGCGCCATTCTAACGGAAACCATCTTTGGATGGCCCGGCATGGGAAAATATGTAGTAGATTCTGTAAACTATCTTGATTTTCCAGCCATCATGGGGTTTACCCTGATCGTTGCCCTGGTGTATGTCTCCATTAACCTTTTTGTTGATGTCCTCTACGCCTTCCTGAATCCTAAAATTACATATTGATTGCTGTTTTATGAAAACTTTTTTAAAAAACAACTCAAAATGGCAGGAATTTCTGCTGACAGCCCGCCTGCTTCGACAAAATCCCATTGCCATGGCCGGGGTTGTCATTCTAACGATCATGACGCTCCTGGCACTATGCGCTGACTTTCTGGCCCCCTTTGATCCGATTCGGCTAAGCTTGAGTGAACGTCTGCAGGCACCCGGTTTGTCCCACTGGTTCGGCACGGATGAGATGGGCCGGGATATTTTAAGCCGGGTGATGTTCGGCGCCCGGATTTCCCTCAGAATAGGCTTTATCGTTATTTTGGTCTCCGGTGGTATGGGATCTATTATCGGAGCGGTTGCCGGATACTATGGCGGACGCGTCGACAATATCATCATGCGCCTGATGGACGTAATCCTCTCCTTTCCCTCCCTGGTGCTTGCCATGGCGCTGGCCGCTGCCATGGGACCCAGTCTCAACAATGCCATCATGGCAGTGGCATTCGTCATGATTCCGAAATTTGCCCGCATGGTCCGGGGAGATGCCCTTGCCGTCAAGGAGATGCAATTTATTTCAGCGGCCAGGATATCCGGAGCCGGAAACGGCTGGATCATCTTCAATCATATCCTGCCCAACTGCCTTAACTCAGTGATCGTACTGGCAACCCTTACCCTGGGAGATACCATTCTCATTGCCGCCTCGCTGAGCTTTATCGGGCTCGGTGCTCAGCCCCCCACCCCGGAATGGGGGGCCATGATCAGCGTAGGGCGAAAATTCCTTATGGATCAATGGTGGTATGCAACCTTTCCCGGGCTTTTCATTCTTGTGACGGTCATCGGCTTCAATATTCTGGGCGATGCTCTGAGAGACATCATGGATCCGCGTATTCGAAGGTAATCGATATGACATTATTGAAAATTGATCGTCTTTCTGTTTCGTTTACCAACTATCAGGGAACATCGAGTGTGCTTGACCGGGTCAGTCTCACCATCGGTCGAGGACAAATCCTCGGCCTGGTCGGTGAAAGCGGATGTGGCAAATCCGTCACCGCCAGAACCATTCTACGGCTTATCCCACAGCCTCCGGGAAACATTACAGCCGGCGCCATACTTTTTAAAGATGAGGATCTGTTGAAAGTTTCTCCCCGAAGAATGCGGCAGATTCGGGGAAACGAAATTTCAATGATTTTCCAGGAACCCATGAGCAGCCTGAATCCTGTTTTTACCGTTGGAAACCAGATGCGGGAGGTGGTATGGATACATCGGAAACTCAAACGCAGGGAAGCGGATGCCATGTGTGTGGAGATGCTCCATCAGGTACAGATGCCTGATCCGGAAGCCGTGCTTAAAAAATATCCACATGAGCTTTCAGGCGGGATGCGACAGCGGGTCATGGTTGCCATGGAACTGGTCTGTGCTCCGGAACTTCTGATTGCAGACGAACCCACCACAGCGCTGGATGTAACGATCCAGGGGCAGGTGCTGGCCATTCTCACTGCCTTGACCCGTGAACGGAATATTTCCGTACTGATGATAACCCATGACATGGGCGTAGTCGCACAGGTGTGTGACCGTGTAGCGGTGATGTATGCCGGGCGGGTCGTGGAGGCGGCCCCGGTTCAGGAACTGTTTGCCGGTCCCATGCATCCATATACCAGGGGGCTGATCGCCTCTATTCCGAGTATGGATGCGAACGATTCTCTGTATTCCATTCCCGGAAGTGTGCCGACGCTGATCGATCCTCCACCCGGATGCCGGTTTCATCCCAGGTGTACGGTACGACTTGACGCTTGTGACCGCCAGGTGCCGGAACTTCGCTGGATAACGCCGGAACATCAGGTGGCCTGCCACGGTGTCCCCATTGGCGGTCGGAAAGGAGAGGCGGCAAGTGCCCCCGGTTATTGAGACAAAAAATCTTGTAAAGCGGTTTCGGATAAAAGAGGGATTCCTGGGACGTCGTTCAAAAACACTGACCGCTGTTGATCATATATCCCTTCATGTCAGTTGTGGAGAGACCCTGGGTCTTGTCGGTGAATCCGGCAGCGGAAAGTCCACCGTGGGAAACTGTATCCTTCGGCTCTTAAATGTCACTGCCGGCCGGGTTTTATACAAGGGAAATGACATCCTTTCCATTAAGGAAACCGAATTTCGGAATATTCGTGGAAAACTTCAGGTGGTCTTTCAGGATCCCCAGTCTTCCTTAGATCCCCGGATGACCGTAAAAAAGATCGTGGGCTATCCCTTGAGGATACAGAAGGGTATTAAAGGGAAACACCTGAACAACTCGGTGATGACGGTTTTAAAGGACGTGGGGCTGAGCCCGGAGCACCTGGACCGCTATCCCCATGAATTTTCAGGGGGGCAGCGTCAGCGCATCGGAGTGGCACGGGCCCTCATAACCGGTCCGGAATTTATCGTTTTTGATGAACCGACCTCTGCGCTGGATGTTTCGGTGCAGGCCCAGATTCTCAATTTAATTGCAGGGCTTCAGGAAAAATATCAGTATGCGTATCTGTTTATTTCCCATGATCTGGCAGTGGTACGGCATATCAGTACCCGCATCGCGGTCATGTATATGGGAAGCATTGTTGAGACCGCCCCACGGGAACGTTTTTTTGCAGCGCCATGTCATCCATATACACGGGCGCTGATCGCCTCTGTTCCCAGGCCGGACCCTTTTCAACGACAGACGCTGGCCGTGTTGCATGGTGATGTGCCAAGCCCGCTTCATCTGCCTGAGGGGTGCCGGTTCTATCCCCGATGCAAAGAGGTGATGGATATCTGCCGTAAAGTTCCCCCGCCTCGTGTCGAGGTTGCACCGGAACACTGGGTGGATTGTCATCTATATGCTTAATCTGATATTTAAAAAATGGTATGCCCTACATACACAACAAAAAAATGAAGTAAAAGGGGAAAAATGAGATATGAAAATATTAATTTCCGCCGATATTGAAGGTGTCGGCTCCGTTGTCAGAAGAGAACACTCCGGTGTTCAGGAAAGAGAATATCTGCAGGCCAGAAAATTCATGACCCAGGAGGTGAATGCTGCAATTCGTGGGGCCTTTGATTCCGGTGCTTCCGAAGTGCTGGTCACCGATGCCCACAATGTGGGATTGAACCTGTTCCCGGAGGATTTAGATGAGAGGGCCGGCCTTATCATGGGGTCTCCCCGCCCACTGGCCATGATGGAAGGGATAAATCGGGGAATCGATGCCGTATGTTTTATCGGGTATCACGGCATGGCCGGGTCTGCCAATGCCGCCATTGCGCATATCTTTCACGGTCGGGTGGCGGAATTGAAATTCAATGGTCTAAGGGTGGGCGAAATTGGTCTCAACACCCTGCTTGCCGGGTATTATCAGGTACCGGTAGTGATGATATCCGGTGACCAGGTGGCATGCCGGGAAGCAGCCGAACTGATAGCGGGCATCGAGACGGCACAGATAAAGGAGGCTATCGGCGCCTATGCAGGCATCTGTCTCCATCCGGTGCAATGCCGGAAGATGATATACAAGGCGGTTTGTAAGGCCCTGTCACGTATCGATGAAATCGAACCGCTTGTCCTGAAAGGAGACGAAGTGTTAATGGAGATGCGCTTTACTACGGCGTCTGCTGTTGACAGGGCGCTCCGTCTGCCGGGTACAGAGCGGGTGAGCGGAGATACCCTGATATACAAGGCACCGGATTATGCGGTTGCCTTTCAGGCGTTTACGGCTCTTACGGATCTGATAGAACTTGTGTCTTTTATATAACGGCCACGCCCTTACAGGCACAACAAATCATGAACGTGGCAAATCCCGGTTCGGATGTTTACTTTTCCAACCTGCCCTGCTCCTTACCAAACTTGACAATTTTTCGTAATCTAAAAACAAAAAACCCGCCGTAAAACAGCGGGTTTAAATTTCAAGTGCGATGCAGGACTTTTAACTTTAACCCTAACATGCTTTTATTATAGCTTATTTAAATACTTTTAAATCACCATTACCCCCATAGTTACCCCAAAAAAAATTTGTCATTCCGTCACCAAGGAGCTACCAAGAGCACGCTTCCCCCCGCCTCAAAAAAAAGAAAAAAAATGTCTGTTCCGAACCGTTTTCGGGTGCATGTTCCGGAACCACATCGTAACCGGTAACAATAACCGGTCACACCTTTTCGATATACACGCCATAAAGCCCCTCACTTTCTCCCTGTTAAGGCGTGTTATCGATTAAAATTTTTCGCTTTTTTTATATTTTTTTTATCCGGGTACAGTTTGAATGGCCATAAGGATTTAAAAAAAATCATCCAAAAAAAGAAAAAAACCGGGCCTCGATACAACGATAATAGGTATATATGCGGTGGTATCTTCATGGTTTAAATTATAGGCTATTAGGTTGGAATCAAAACTACACACCCATTAAAAAATGAAGTAATAAATAATTTTTGACATATATCCTTAATTTTTATATAAATTATTTTCTTGCTAAAATTGACATTGCTCCGCACCCTTAACAAAGGATGGACAGTCACAATGAATAATACGAAAACCCCATTTTCTCAAGGAATACTGAGAGTGGGGTTTTGTTGTTTTTGAAAAGATGTCTACCGGACAATAAATCAGAGGCCGGCGATGATATTGGCAAGTTATGTTGTCAGTTTAGTTATGTTGTGAGAATTTAATGCTCCACAATTTTATACCCATGTGATTCCTTGCTTAAAAATTTACAGATCCATATAATTCTTTTAATTCCCTTTAAATTTGTTTTCTTTCTTGATATTTTATTTGTGACCCACAGTAAGTAATTTTCATAGACGGACAAGCCTTATTCAAAATCATCTGTCTCAATACTCAAGTTCCCTGCAATATGATCTTTGATCATCTCAAGCCAACGCATCTTTTCTTCATCAAATTCTTTTTCCTGCTGTGCCAGCCAGGCTTTGAAATTCGTATCCACTTTTTCCGGAAACGGCACCAGTTCATTTTCCTGCTCCAATGCATACCGGACATACGGGCAGCCACGGTTGAGATCACATGTTTATCCGTATTTCCAAGACTAACTGCCTGGAGCAGTTTTTCAAAAGAAACTGATTTTTTCTGGTCCATGGGCTTTGAATCCGTCTTGTCCCGCTCACATACGCCCACGGCATCTACAATAATAAAATGATCCTTTGTTTTGGCATCGCTGGTGACTGCCTGTAGATCGTCTTTATTAATGACGCGCACACCCCGGCCCTTCATTTGCTCAAAAAAACTGCGGGACTTTACACTGCGCATGAACATAACAATCTCAAGGGGTTTGATGTCTGTTCCAGTGGCGATCATGTCAACAGTTACGGCAATCCTGGGATCATAGCTGTTTCTGAATTCAGCAATCAGGTCTTCCGGTTTTTTACCTGTTGTCTTATAGGTTATTTTTTGGGCAAAGTCATTGCCTTTTGCAAATTCTTCGCGCACGATTTCTACAATGTCTTCCGCATGGCTGTCATCTTTTGCAAAAATCAGGGTCTTGGGTACCACGGTCCGGCCGGGAAAAATCTCTGTAAACAGCTTGTCCCGAAACGTTTTAACAACCGTTCGGATCTGGTCTGTTGCCACCACATCCCGGTCAAGCTTGTTTGCTGAATATTCTAAGTCTTCATCAAGCTGCTCCCAGCGGATTTCTCTGGTTTCGCGATCACGAACATCCACATAATAGCCGGATTCCACAGATGCGCCCTGTTCCGTGATTTGTGTTTTGATGCGGTAAACATCATAATTTACATTCACACCGTCTGCCACCGCCTCTTCATGCCCGTATTCCATCACCAGATTTTGCTTAAAAAAACCAAAAGTTTGTTTACTGGGCGTGGCCGTCAGGCCGATAATATACCCGTCAAAATAATCGAGCACCTGACGCCAGAGATTATAAATGGAGCGGTGACATTCATCGGTAATGATAAAATCAAACGTTTCAATGGGAATGGCCGGGTTGTATTCTATGGGTGGCACCTCATCATAGACATTCTCAAGGCCGTTAACCGATTCTTCCTCATCAATTACTGGCAGTTCCTCTCCCCTTTATATTTGTCAGACTGGATTTCAACACCGGTAAGGGTATTGCCGACCTTTTTTGCCTCAATAACACCTGTTGCCTTTCCATCCACATACAGAAGATAGTCTGCAACGCCATGGCCGGAATTTAGCGGAAACTCCCTGATAGCAACCCCTTCTTGCGCGAAAATGTTGGCCTTGTCAAGATCCTGAACATCCCAGCCGGATTTTTCCAGCATTTTGTCGATGGTTTCCCGGGCTTCTTGTTCTGGTGTTTTGTTCATTGGCAACCTTTGTAATGATGTTTTTTAGAGCCCCTCATGAAAAACGGTGTTGAAATTGCGCGTTTCTACCCCCTTAAAATAAGTGTCTTAATAAACGCTGAACTCGGACCTCTTTCGGCGGCCCTGCCCTCTTTACTCCCAAACGGTATTCTTGATCCTTGTGAAAAAAGTTCCTGTTTATCGGACAAATTCTATCAAAAATGACCCTATTGATTCTGTTTCTGAAATGAAACGGATGTAACGTTTCGAGTCTGTGCAAATTGCTGCTTTTGAGCTAAATATGTTCATCATTTGGTAACCCTGCCGCTATAAAACCCGAGTGAACCGGCAAATTCCAAATCTCAAGTATCAAATTTCAACAAAATCCCAATTCACAAACACCAATTTCCAAACAAAATCAAAAACCAATTGATTGATCGCATATAGCCTTGAGTCAGGCCAGTGGCTTTGCGCCCCGCACTTTCATGTGGTTTGCCATTGTTTTGATGGTGAAAGGAAAAATTACAGCATGGCTGCTTCATTGAGCAAGCGATTATAGCACATTTTGACACACATATGTCATAAAAACGGGCTTTATCCCATTTGTTCAATATTTTGTTAAAAACCAGTTGGAGAGATTTGTCAAGGTAAACCATGGGCAAGAATTGCAACAATCTTAATCGGTTGTTTCGCTCAACCAATCTCATTCATCAGAACATCGTGAACCTCCCGGTCCTCAATACCTAAATATCGCATGGTTACAGCAGGATTCGAATGATTAAACCGCTTGCAGATAATTTCAAAACCGACACCGTAGTTGACCCGCTGATGATACCCCCAGGTTTTCCGCAACGAGTGTGCCCCGAAGTTACCCTTCAGATTGATGGCCCGTGTCCATTTTTTGATCAAGTGATTCACGCTTGCCGTTGTAATGGGCTTATCGCCCTTGCGGCTTGCGAAAAGAAAGGCCCCATCATCGGGCTCAATTTTAATAAAATAATTCTTAAGCGCCTTGTGTACGATTTTATTGATCACAAGGATATTGTCCTTCTCCTGTTTTTCCTTCTTTGCAAAACTTTACAATTAACTTTACATTGACATTAACATTTTTGCATATTACATATCGATCCAGATCGGAAACCGGACATTTTCATGAAAACTTGCGCCGACATTTTCAGACAACATCCGGATACCGCTTCGCAGGGTGGACTGTGCCCACCAATCGATTGAAATCTTTATTTTTTTGCTCAGGCAGTCATCAAATACAATGGATTGGAGAATGTCATGCAATCGAATCTCACGCCAAAACAGGAACGGTTTTTATCCTACCTCCAGGGTGCCATCACCCGGGACGGTAAGCCGCCCAGCCTTCGCCAGGCCGCCGCAGACCTTGGTGTAAGCCATTCGGCCGTGTCTCAGAGCCTCAAAATACTGGAAGAAAAGGGGTATGTAAAACGACAGGAACGTTACAGCCGCACCTTGCATATCTTAAACCGCATTAACAAAACATCCGGCCTGCAGCGCTGGCGTGAAGTACCGGTTATCGGGCAGGTCAGGGCCGGGCTGCCCATGTATGCCCAGCAGGAATGGAACGGCAGCCTTGTACTGGATGCCGACCTTTATCGGGGACAGAACCTTTTTGCGTTGCGGGTACAGGGCGACTCAATGAAAAATGCCGGCATTCTTGCCCATGATCTGGCCATTTGCGAACCGTGCCAGTACGCCCGAAACAGAGAAATTGTGGTGGCCCTCATCAACCAGGAGGAAGCCACTGTCAAACGCTTTTTCCTGCACCATGACCGTATTGAACTGCGGCCGGAAAATGCCGGCTACGCCCCCATGTATTACCGCTTCGGAGAAGTGCTGATTCAAGGCAGGGTCATCGGCATCCAGCGGGGACCGGAGGGACTTAAAATTGAATAGTGAGGGTTTGAATAGTGAAAATTACACAGAGAGACAAGCAGCATGGATAACACTCACAGCCATGCACCCACCCTCCCATGCCGTGTGCGGGTGGGCACCAGCGGGTATTCTTATACGGAATGGATCGATGCAAAGTTTTATCCTCCCGGCACCCGGACCGGCAGTATGCTGGCATGCTATGCCGAAACATTCAACATTACCGAATTAAACTATACCTGGTACCAGATGCCCAGGTCCCAGGCCATTGAACGGATGCGCCGGAAAGTGCCCCCGGATTTCAGTTTTGCCGCCAAACTGACCCGCACCCTGACCCATGACATCGATGCAGACACGTGGCGCAAGCAGGCTCTCCAATACCGGGACGGCATCGCACCCCTGATGCAGACCCGGCAACTGGCGGCCATCCTGATCCAGTTTCCAAAGTCCTTTACCCGTACCGTGCAAAATCGCAAATACCTGGCATTGCTGCTGGATGAACTGGCCGGGCTGCCCGCGGCTGTAGAATTCCGCCACGCTTCCTGGGCCACAGACAGGGTATTTGCCGAGCTGGAAAAACGCCGGACCACCCTCGTGGCAGTGGATGAACCGGACCTGCCGGGCCTGTTTCCCTGTCTGGATGTCGTCACCAGTCCGCATCTTTTTTATATCCGCTTTCACGGCCGTAATGCAAAGGGATGGCGCTGTGGCAACATGCAAAAACAGTTTGACTACCATTACAGCGATGCCGAACTGCGCCAATGGAGCGATTTATACATCAAACCCATGACCGGCAGGACCCGTAGCGGCATCATTTTTTTTAACAACCACGTCCGTGGGCAGGCACCCGACAACGCGAGGCACCTGATCCGCATCCTTACCGAACAGGGATTGATGTAATTGGAACGTGCCATCATTCATCTAAATGTTGCCGATTTTGCCGTGGCCGTGGAACGGGTCATTGATCCCAGGCTGGCCGGCCGGCCCGTCATCATTGCGCCCGGGAAAGCCTCCCGGGCCGCCGTCTATGATATGAGTGACGAAGCCTACCGGTCCGGAATCCGCAAGGGCATGCTGCTGGGCCGGGCCGTGCGCCTGCGTCGCGATGCCGCGGTTATCGTCCCTCACATGGATCGCTATGACAGGGCCATGCACGCCCTGCTGAAACAGGCCCTTCCCTATTCGCCGCTCATCGAATCCGGACCCGATGACGGCCACCTGTTCATGGATGTCACCGGCACCCATCGTCTGCTGGGTCCGCCCGTGGATATTGCCTGGCGGTTGCACCGGCAGATCAAAAACGACCTGGGCCTGAATCCCATCTGGTCGGTGGCCCCCAACAAACTGGTGGCCAAGGCGGCATCCCGCCTGGTTAAACCCGTGGGGGAATATATTGTGGCATCCGGCGATGAATCCAGGGCCCTGGCCCCGCTGTCGCTCTGCCTGGTGCCAGGCATTGAAAAGGCGGATTTGATCCGATTACACGAATTCAACCTTACCCATGTTTTCCAGGTGGCCGCATTAAGCCTGACGCAGCTGGAGATGCCCTTTGGCAGGCGTGCCCCCTCTATTTATAAAGCGGTGCGCGGCATCGATGGATCTCCGGTGTTGCCGGTGGGGCAAAGCCCCCCTGTTATCAGCGTTGGGCATGAATTCAGCGAAGACACCAATGATGCCCCGGCCCTTGAACGTCATATGTACCGCCTGGTTGAACAGGCGGGCCACTCTCTGCGCAAACGCTGCCTGGCCGCACGCCGCATCGGCATTTGCCTGAACTACACGGATGGTAAACGCTGCATCCGGCAGGCCCGGGCAAGGCCGGCCACCGCCAATGACCTGGACCTTTTTGAAGTCGCCGGACGCGCCCTGCTGGCAGCATGGAAACGACGGGTGCGCATACGACATCTGGCCCTGGTCTGCGATGGCCTGGTTTTTCCACCGGCACAGATGGCCCTGTTTGAAAACGACCGGCAACACCGTGAAAAACGGGCCGGGGTTGTGGGTGCCATGGACGCTGTCCGCCATCGCTTTGGCCCGGGTGCCATTCACATGGGCCGCACCCTTTGAAAATAAAAAATCAAAAATTTTGACAAGGCATGAAAGGCATAAGTGGTGAGTTTTGAGTAATGAGATGTCACAATTTTTATACCTGCCGAAAAATAGCAAGGAAAGACACATTGAATAGAAAGAGCGGAGCGAAACCACCAATATTCATTTTTCAGTATTCAGTATTCAATCGACGATGATTCCCCTGACGGTTCGATCCCATTATTCCCTGATGTGGGGCACCGGCACCATTCAAGATATCTGCCGCAATGCCCGGCGCCTGGGCTATACCCGCCTGGCCCTCACCGACACCGACAACCTCTATGGATTATGGCCGTTTTTAAACGCATGCCGACACGAAGGACTCGTGCCCATCATCGGTGCCGAGATCACTGACCCGGTCCGCAGTCACCGCGCCGTCTGCCTGGTTAAAAATAAAAACGGTTACCGCAATCTCTGCCGCCTGATTACTTGTCGGCACATGGATGAAAATTTTGAACTGGAAAAAAGCATTATGCCCCTTGCAGACGGGCTGATCATTTTGACCCGGAATGCAGACCTGCTGGCCCCATGGCATAGCGCCGGCCTGCATGTTGCCGCAGCCATACCACGGCGGCCCCTTTCCCTGCACCATCCGATTTATCGCACGGCCAAAACCCTGGGTATACCCGTGGTGGCCACACCGGGAAGCTTTTTGTCAGCCCCGGCGGATATCCACACCCATCGTCTGCTGCGGGCCATTGAGCACAATACCGTCGTGTCGCGACTGCAACCCGGTGACAGTGCATCCCCCGATGCCTGGCTGGCCGCCCCTGAAGAATATGCCCGCCGGTTTGCCGTATGCCCGGAAACCGTCAGTGCCACCCACAAATTGGCCGGACAGATAACCTTCACCGGACCGGATTTCGGCCTTGTCCTGCCCCCCTGGAAAGGCCCGGACAGCCGAAAAGCATCCTGCTGCCTGCGTGATGCCGCCTATGCCGGCGCACAAAAACGCTATGGCATGGACTTGCCCGAACCCGTGGTTCAAAGGATCGAACACGAACTGAAAATTATCTGCCGGATGGGGTTTGACACCTATTTTCTGACGGTCCGGGACATTGTCAAACACAGCCCGCGCACCTGCGGCCGGGGATCGGGGGCCGCTTCTCTCATCGCCTACTGCCTGGGCATCACCAATGTCTGCCCGGTCCGGCACAACCTGTACTTTGAACGATTTTTAAATCCGGGGCGTAAAGATCCCCCGGACATCGACGTTGATTTTGCCTGGGATGAGCGGGATGCGGTGCTGCATCGCGTCCTTGAAACCCATAAGGGACACGCCGCCATGGTCGCCAGCCACGTTCTCTTCCAGGAACGCATGGCCATCCGTGAAACCGCCAAGGTATTTGGTCTGCCCGAAGGAGAAATCACGGGCGTCATTAAACGATTACCATCATGTCATCGCCTTTGGGAATTGCCCGCCCATGGTTTGACACAGGTGCCGAAAAAACCGGATGCCAAGCTTGTGAATCTTCCCCGGCCCTGGCCCCGGATACTGGCCCTGGCCCGGCAGCTCGTGGGCAGCCCGCGCTATCTGTCCGTGCATCCCGGCGGGGTGGTCATTACCCCGGATCCTATTGACACCTATGTGCCGGTTCAGCGGACCCCAAAGGGGGTTCCGGTCATGCAATGGGGAAAAGAGAGCGCCGAGGCCGCCGGCCTGGTCAAAATCGATCTGCTGGGCAACCGCAGCCTGGGGGTGATCCGGGATGCCGTGGCCAATGTCCATGCCAATAACATCCGTTTCGATGAAACCACCTGGCAGCCTGAAGCGGATCATGCCACCCGGAAGGCACTGGCCCGGGGCCGCACCATGGGCTGTTTTTATATTGAAAGCCCGGCCATGCGCCTGCTGCAACAAAAATCAGGGGTCGGTGATTTCGAGCATCTTGTCATCCACAGCAGCATTATCCGGCCGGCGGCCAATGAGTTCATCCGGGAATATGTCCGCCGGTTGCACGGCGGCGCCTGGGACCCGATTCACCCCCTGCTGGCGGATATCCTGGACGAGACCTTCGGCATCATGGTCTTTCAGGAGGATGTATCCCGGGTCGCTGTTGCCATTGCCGGTTTCTCCCATGTCGATGCCGACGGCCTGCGCAAAATCATCTCTAAAAAAGACCAGCAACGCCGGCTGCGGGACATGCGCGATCTTTTCTTTGACGACGCCAGATCAAAAGGCATACCCGATGCCAAAATATCTGAAATCTGGAATATGATGATGAGTTTTGACGGGTATTCTTTCTGCAAACCCCACAGCGCGTCCTATGCCCGGGTATCGTTCCAGGCCGCCTGGCTCAAGGTGCATTATCCGGCCGAATTCATGGCCGCGGTCATCAGTAATCAGGGCGGTTTTTACAGCACCTTTGCCTATGTTTCCGAAGCGCGCCGCATGGGCATTGAAATCCTTGGGCCGGACATCCACGCCAGTGGCGTTCACTGGACGGGCCGTGACAAAACCCTGCGCACAGGTCTGATGGCCGTCAAGGGCCTGTCCATGCAAAGCATGATGCGCATTGTGACCGAGGGTCGGTGCAAACGGTTTGGGGATTTTTCGGATTTTTTAGAACGCGTTCATCCGGACCAGGCAGAAACCCGGTCCCTGATCCACTGCGGGGCACTGGATGCGTTTGCTATTGGAAACAGCCGGGCCGGACTGCTGTGGCACCTGGCCCGCCGGGCGCCAACCCCATCCCATGGGCCCGTGCAAAGGCCCCTTTTCGACAAAAGTACTGCTATCTCCCCGCCGGCCCTGCCGCCGCACAACCGGCTTGACCGACTTCGGCGTGAATTTGCCGTGCTCGGTTTCTTGTGCACCTGTCACCCCATGGAGATCTATGCCGTGGCCCTGCACAACCTCAATACTGTCAAAGCGGCCCAGTTGCCCACCCTCATCGGCCGGCGGATTCGCCTGGCCGCCTGGCTCATCACCGGCAAAAAAGTCGGCACCAAAAACGGCGATGCCATGGAATTTCTAACCTTTGAAGATGAAACCGGCATCGTTGAAACCACTTTTTTCCCAAAAGCCTACAACCGTTTTTGCCACATGCTGGACCTTGACCGGCCCTATATACTCACCGGCCTTGTGGAACAGGACTGGGGGGCCGTCACCCTCACTGTGGACCGGGTCGACCTCCTGCCGGATGGGCCGCACTGCGTGCGGAAGTCCACTCCAGCCCTGCTCAATTTCTTGAAAATTGCCTCGGCTATTTCGATAGCATCCGTTGGTATGTCTTTTTGAGGAGTTGCCAAATCGCGTATGATATCCCCCTGTCGCTGGCAGGCAACTTCGCCATAACTCAAAAAGGTATCGAAGGTTTTGCTGAATTTCGTCTTCACTTCCCGAGCATCCTGGTTGACACGGCTATTAATGAGGTCGGCATGGTGCTGATGACGTGTTTGATCTGTTCCATGGTCGGTGCTTTTTGATGCCGTTTTGCGGTCGCGACCCGGGTATCCTTGTCAGACAGGTTGAAATATTCGGCATCTGAATACTGAAGGCGCGACTTATAGCCCGGTTGCCATGCCGGCCACTGGAAGAATCGTTTCAGCCGCGTGAGGGTCTCAAGTCACTGTTTACGGAGGGTTTGGTTCTCTTAACCAATCTGTACCATGGGTTTGTACTAAAAGGCAGGCTGAACTCTTTTCGGGGGGTCAGAAATAATAAACCCCTGATTATACAGGGGTTATTTGTATTGGTGGCGATGCAGGGAATTGAACCCCGGACACTGCGGATATGAGCCGCATGCTCTGACCATCTGAGCTACATCGCCATATTTTTTTGAATTAATTTACCGAGCCGATTATTTCCCAACCCTTGAATTTAAAGAAATGAGTCTCTACCAGCTCATACCCGGTAAGTCAAGAAATAATAAACCGATTTTGCACTTTACCGGGTCCTACATCGAGCACTCTTTATCCGCCTCTTGGAGGCATACTTATAAACGATAAATTTTGCGACATTAGGGCCGTGGAACAAATAATTTATCCTTTACTCGGCCATAGACCCGATAACCTCGATTGTATACTCCTCGAGATCTTCAGGCAGCTCGGTGAAAACCACCATGAAAGGGAGTATTTTGCCCGGGGCTACCTCGAAATTGGACCGGTTGTCGCCAAGGCGGTTGGAGAGTCGTTTTTTAATGGCTTCGACATCCAGTTTGATAAGTTCGGTATTGGTCAGCAGGTTCCCGCAGAAAACCGCTTGTGCCTTTTCCAGATTTTTCCCCTTTGAATAAAGCTTCCCTTTAATTTCGATAAAACTCCGGGGCTCCGGATAACCATTTTTTATCTTACCGGTAATCACAAAAAAACGTCCGAGATGTTCATTCTCAACAAACCGGCTGGTGATACCGGAGGTTATCATTTTTAATCCTCCGGAATCCTGTACTTCGGGTGTAACCATCTTACTGAGATAAGGAATTTTTATATCCGTATAAATATGTACGAAATAAACACCTCCTGCCAGAAGAGCCAGTATCAACAGAATAACAAGCGGAAGACTTACACCTTTTTTAGCCGGAACTGACGATAGACCGTCAGATCTTTCATCCTCTTCCTCGACTTCCTGAACTATTTCTACGTCTTCTCCACCGGCGTCTCGTTCCGGCCTCCCCATTTCAAATGTCTTAACCAGTTCCGCCTCTTTTTCGGCCATTTCCGCCAGATCGGCAGAGTCTTCCCGGCCTTCGATTTCAAAATCCGGCTGTGACTGGCCGTTCGCCTCAGTTATCCCGGAGACCTCCATATCCGAAATTGCCCCGGTGTCTGTGTCATCTTCTTCAAGGCTAAAATCAAGATCAAGTTCAAGGCCGGCATCATCCATTTCATCTACCGGTTCAGATATCCGATCTTCTTCCAGATCATCTTCAAGATCCGATAGATCAAGATCGAATTCAAGCTCTTCGTCTTCAGATTCGTCGTCAGCCACGGTTTCCGTCTCATCGATGTCAAGCATTTTTTCGATATCGGACAAATCCAGCTCTTCAGCTGAGATTTCAGCCTGTTCGCCGATATCGGCGACTGCGCCGATCGTTCCCTCAGGTTCCAAATCAAATTCACCCGCCCCTGTTTCCGGGTCAGGTTCTTTTGTATCCGGCATTCCGTCCAAATCCAGAATTTTTTCCAGTTCCGTCAGATCGATATCCCCGGAATCCTCAACCATCTCAATTTCCTGCGTATCCCCATCACCTTCCGACTCAAGGCTGAAGTCAAGGTCATTGAAGTCATCGGAATCAGATTCGAAAAGGTCATCGGAATCAGGCAGTTCAAGTTCACTCAGTTCATCAAGCCCGTCTGCCGCCACCATTTCGTTTTCAGCTTCATCCGAATCAATCTTTAGAGAAAAATCGAGGTCCCCGGCATCCAGTCCGGCAGGGGTATTTTTTTCCATTTCGAAAAAAATATCATCCTCTGCAAAATCCAGCTCATCAGGCAGAGCATCATTTTCCTTGATTTCTTCCAAATCATTTTCGGTAGAGGTATCAACATCAAAGCCCGCAATCTGCGGTTCTTCTTGCAATGGTTGCTCAGGCTCTTCAATCGGCTCCGGCGGATAAGCGATAAAAACATTTTTACACTTTGAGCAACGAACCTTTGAACCGGATAATTTTAAAATCTTTTCGTTCAAATTGAAACTGGTTTTGCATTGTGAACAAGTAATGATCATGACGCACCCTCGCTGCTTAAAATTTTAAATGATAAATTTCCGGCAAATTCCGATATTTCTCTGCGTGGTCCAACCCATAGCCAACCAGGTACCCCTCTTTTGTCACATGCCCGGCGTAATCCGCATGAATTTCCACTTCGCGGCGTTCACGCTTGTCAATAAAAGTGCAGATTTTAATTGAATGCGGCCCAAGGCATTTCAGGTGATCAATCAGATAGGACAGAGTAAGACCGGTATCGATGATATCCTCCACAATCAGCAGGTCTCTGCCCTTGATATCGATTTCAACATCCTTGGTCAGTTGAATCTCTCCGGATGATTCGGTGCCGACCCCGTAGCTGGCAACTCTTACAAAATCAATTTCAACCGGAATGCTCAAATTCCTGACAAGATCCGCCAAAAAGATAAAGGCGCCGTTTAAAACACCTATAACCGTCAGGTCCCGGTCGGCATAATCCGATGAGATATTGCGGGCCATGGAAGCCACAGCCTTACCGATATCTTCTTTTTTTATAACAGGAATAAGCTCAGGCATATGCGAACACTGTAACTATAACCGGTTTCAAAATGTTCAATTTCGAAACCGGCCCAATATTATATAATTTTTTCGATACCAAACAAAACCATCGGATTGCGGTCTCATTTCAGTTAAATTTTAGACAAAGTTACATTGTATCATCGCACTTGTCAATAAAATGCTATATAGTGTCCATCCAGAAATGAGGATTTTTGTTTAAAATCAAGGCATGTTGAAAAAATAACCACAGACATATGTTTGATATTTCGAGGATTATTTTTTCAACATAACGATGATATTGGGCAAAAAGACCATTTCTGGATAGACAATACCTATGGCTTTGCACAGGTAAACGTAGACTCCAAAAACAATCTATCATTTCGAACAAATTTTAGAGACCGGTATCCGCCATTTTTTCAACAAGCTTCTTTTGTTCATCGGTCAACCTGCGGGACATCGCAACCTGAATAACGACATATAAGTTCCCCTTTCCGGATTTGTCTATACGGGGAAGGCCATGGCCTGCCAGTCGCATTTTGGTCTTGTGCCTTGTCCCGGGGGGTACTTTCAGGGTCAGCTCTTTGTTGTCAAGGGTGGGGACGGCCACCCGAGTACCGAGAAGTGCCTCACTAAGTTTGATTTCCCGATCAATAAAAAGGTCATACTCTTCACTTCGAAAAAGCGGATCGGGGACAACCCTGGCCTGGATATAAAGATCTCCGGCAGCCCCCCCGTACGAACTCGCATGTCCCTTGCCGGCCAGACGTACTTTCTTACCCGAAATCATTCCCGCAGGCATTTTCACAGATACTGTTTCGGCGGCTCCCTGATGTTGCAGGGTTACTGTTCTACTGATCCCCTCAGCTACTTCTCTCAGCGTCAGGGGCATCTCATAGGTTACGTCTGATCCTTTTGGCCGGGTCTGCTGTCCGCGGCCCCGTCCTCCACCAAAAGCAAAACGCATACCATTGCCGCGGCCCTGTTTTCCAAAGCCGAATTCACTGAAGATGTTGGAAAAGTCGAAATTTTGAAAAATATCTTCCTGGGAGTAGCGCTTATGAAAACCGGCCGAGCCGAACGTATCATACTGCCGACGTTTTTCCGCGTCACTCAGGACGGCATATGCTTCGCTGATCTGCTTGAATTTTTCTTCCGCGGATTTGTCCCCCTTGCTGTGATCGGGGTGATACTTCATGGCAAGCTTGCGATAGGCCTTTTTTATTTCGGTATCGGCAGCACTTTTTGAAACCCCAAGTATCTTATAATAATCAGTTTCAGCCATATCCGGATATCTCCAATACTGTTTTAAACCTGAGTTGTGTGATTTTTAGAAAAACGCCGTGCTTTAGATGAACACTCGCTATTTACTTTTAAAGCAATCATGAGCACGGACAACGCAGCGGGCGTGATTCCGTCGATACGGGATGTCTGACCCAGCGAGACCGGCCGGACCAGTGTCAGTTTTTCCTTGAGCTCATTGGAAAGACCGTGTACGGCCCAAAAGTCAAAACCATCTGGAATTTTCATTTTTTCCAAATTTTTAAATTTTTCGATTTCACTGAGCTGTCTGCGGAAATACCCCTCATATTTAATCTCGATTTCAACCTGGCGAACAACCCTGGGGTCAAGGGCCACCGGGCTTTGCGTCAATTTTTCTACGGCCGAGTACTTAATTTCCGTCCGCTTGAGCAACTGGTCCATATAGGTCCCGTTGTCAATGGGATTGCTCCCGCTGCTTCTCAAAAAATCGTTTACCTGCACCGAAGGCTTGATCACGCTTTTTTTTATCCTTTTAATTTCAGTGTCTATTAAGGCCTTGCGCGCTTTCACGTCTTTTACGCTGTCGCTATCGATCAGTCCAAGTTCATGACCGATCTCCATAAGGCGCAGGTCCGCATTATCCTCCCGCAGCATCAGGCGGTATTCGGCCCGGGATGTAAACATGCGGTACGGTTCACGCGTGCCCCGGGTAACAAGGTCGTCGATCATGACCCCCATATAGGCCTGGGAGCGATCCAGAATAAAAGGCGGGCGTTCCTGAATCCTGCAGGCCGCATTGATCCCGGCCCACATCCCCTGAGCCGCAGCTTCCTCATAACCGGATGTGCCGTTGATCTGCCCGGCCATGAACAACCCGGCAATTTTTTTGGTTTCAAGCGTCGGCTTGAGCTGCACCGGATTTACATAATCATATTCGATGGCATAGGCCGGCCGCATGATCTCGGCCTCTTCCAGTCCTTTAACAGACCTTACGAATTGGATCTGAATCTCCACGGGCAGGCTATTGCCCAGACCGCTGGAATATATCTCCTGGGTTTCCAGCCCCTCGGGTTCAAGAATAACCTGGTGGCGGTCTTTTTCAGGAAAACGGACAATCTTGTCCTCAAAAGAGGGACAGTATCGGGCGGCCCGCCCCTTGATCATACCCCCGTACAGGGCCGATTTTTCAAGATTTCTGCGCACCAGATCGTGGCTTTCAGGATTGGTGTAGCCGATATAACTCGGGAGCTGTGGCAGGGTAATCTGTCTGGTGAAAAAGGAAAACGGCCGAGGGTCCTCTTCCGGTTCCTGGATCTTGAACATAGTGAAATCAATGCTTGATTTTTTCAAACGCGGCGGAGTACCGGTCTTGAGCCGGCCGAGATCAAATCCCAGCTTTCTGAGATGCGCGGGCAGGCCGTAGGAAGCAAATTCTCCGGCCCGACCGGCCTTGATCGACTTGAATCCGATGTGCACAAGTCCGCTTAAAAACGTCCCGGTAGCCAGAACAACCATTGGTGCAAGGTACCCGAACCCGGTGGTATCCTCTACACCGACTATTTTGTTATCTTCGGTTACCAGGCGTTCTATCATGGCCTGTTTAAGGTCAAGATTGGCCTGATTTTCAAGGACTTCCTTCATTACGATATGGTAGCGGTTTTTATCATTCTGGGTACGCGAAGAATGCACTGCCGGACCCTTCTTGGTGTTCAGAGTCCTGTATGCAATCGCACTCCTGTCCGTCACCCGGGCCATCTCGCCTCCCAGGGCGTCGATTTCCCTGACAAGTTGCCCTTTGGCCATACCGCCGATGGAAGGACTGCAAGGCATGGCAGCCACTTTGTCCAGATCTATGGCGGTGAGCAGAACTTTGCAGCCCATGCGGGCAGCGCTAAGGGCCGCCTCGCATCCGGCATGACCGGCCCCCACCACGATGATGTCATATTTTTTTGAATTAAAATTCATTGTCCGTCCATCTGTAAAGCCGGCACGTTGTCTATTGTCTGAACCGACTTGCTGTGGTAATGGTTCCCGTATATTCTATAGCCTTTCAAATTGAAACTATATAACCGCTTTAACAACAGGTCAAGCTGCACCATGACTTTGGATAATAAAAGATATAACGATTTAAATACTTATTTTAGAAAACTGTTCGGCTGCCGGGTCCAGAAAATTAGTATCGATGCCGGTTTTTCCTGCCCTAACCGGGACGGCACCATCTCAAAAGGCGGATGCAGTTACTGTAATACCAGAGGATCCGGAACCGGTGCACATGCCCTGGGACTTTCGGTGACCGATCAGTTGCTAAAAAGCCGCCAGGTGTTGGCCAGACGGTATAAGGCCAAAAAATTTATCGCCTATTTTCAGTCCTATACCAATACCTACGCAGGGCTGTCCACTTTAAAATCCCTTTACTCAGAGGCCCTGGCCGTTAAAGATATCGTGGGCCTTTCCATCGGAACCCGGCCCGATTGCGTGGATGAGGCGATCCTTGACCTGTTACAGACATATGCCTCGAATTATCTGATCTGGCTGGAATACGGCCTGCAGTCAGCCCATGACAGAACCCTTGAGCGCATCAACCGCGGACACGACGTGCAATGTTTTAAAAATGCCGTAGCCCTGACAAAAAACAGGGGCATTATGATCTGCGCCCATGTTATTCTGGGGCTGCCCGGGGAAAATCGGCGCCACATGCTTGAAACTGCTGACTTTATAGCATCGGTGGGTATTGACGGGATCAAATTGCACCTTCTGTATGTCGTCAAAGGCACCCCCATGGAATATCTTTACCGCAAAGGGCGATATACCTGCCTCGAGCAGACAGAGTATGTGGACATGGTCTGCGATTTTCTGGAACGTATTCCGTCGAATATTGTGATTCAACGACTGACCGGCGACCCTCACCCCGAAGAACTGGTGGCGCCTCAATGGTCCCTTAAAAAAACGGAAACCCTGAACCTGATCCGGCAAACTCTGGAAGCAAGGGATTCCATGCAGGGTCAGTACTGTCGTTAAGTATTTTCAACGATTGTCGTACCAGCAAGACGGCAGGAAGGCCCATCCGCCCCGGGAATAAAAAAAACCCGCCCAATCATGGGCGGGTTTTTCTTATTTGATTCCTGTGGTCACAGCCGATTATTTTTTATCGTCCTTGACCTCTTCAAAGTCGGCATCCACAACATCGTCTTCAGGGGCTTTGGCACCTGCGTCCGGCTGGGCGCCGCCTTCAGGACCGGCTCCCGGCTGGGCACCGGCCTCCTGAGAAGCCTGCTGGTACATGGCTTCGGCAATCTTATGGGATGCCTGGGTCAACTCTTCGCTCAAACGCTTGATCTCGGCCGGGTCTTCTCCCTCAATAGCCTTTTTAAGGGGTTCAATAACCGCCTCAACCTTGCTTTTGGTTTCGGCATCCACCTTGTCGCCCAGATCTTTCATGGATTTTTCGGTCTGGTAAATCAGGGCGTCGGCCTGGTTGCGCGCCTCTACCAGTTCTTTCTTTTTCTTGTCGTCTTCAGCATGCAGTTCCGCATCCTTGATCAGTTTGTCGATCTCCTCCTGGGACAGACCGCTGGATGCGGTGATCTGAATGGACTGCTCTTTACCGGTGGCCATATCCTTGGCCGACACTTTTACGATACCGTTGGCATCAATATCAAACGTCACTTCAATTTGGGGGACCCCCCGGGGTGCCGGCGGAATTCCCACCAGTTCAAAGCGCCCCATGGTCTTGTTGCCGTCCGCCATCTCCCGTTCTCCCTGAAGAACATGAATGGAAACAGCCGGCTGGCTGTCGGCAGCAGTAGAAAAGACCTGACTCTTCTTGGTGGGGATGGTGGTATTCTTTTCGATGAGCCGGGTCATGACGCCGCCCAGGGTCTCGATCCCCAGAGAAAGCGGAGTTACGTCCAGAAGCAGGACATCCTTGACATCCCCCTTTAAAACACCGCCCTGAATGGCAGCACCAACGGCCACTACCTCATCCGGGTTTACACCTTTATGGGGCTCCCTGTTGAATATCCGTTTGACCCGTTCCTGAACCGCCGGCATCCGGGTCATGCCGCCGACCAGTACCACCTCATTGATGTCATTGGCGCTAAGAGCAGCATCTTTCATGGCGGTCCGACAGGGCTGTTCAAGATTATTCAGCAAATCACTGATCAATGCCTCAAGTTTTGCCCGGGTAATTTTAACGTTCAGATGCTTGGGGCCACTGGCATCGGCCGTGATAAACGGCAGGTTAACGTCGGTCTCCATGGCAGTGGAAAGTTCCATCTTTGCCTTTTCAGCCGCCTCTTTAAGTCTCTGCAGGGCCATCTTGTCACCTCTCAGGTCAATGCCCTGGTCTTTTTTAAACTCATCGGCCAGATAATCAATAAGCCGCAGGTCAAAGTCTTCGCCACCCAGATGGGTATCCCCATTGGTGGCCTTGACTTCAAACACACCTTCGCCGATTTCAAGAATGGAGACGTCAAAGGTACCGCCACCCAGATCAAATACAACGATTTTTTCTTCGCTTTTTTTGTCCATGCCATAGGCCAGGGCGGCTGCTGTGGGCTCATTAATGATCCGTAACACATTCAGACCGGAAATCTTTCCGGCATCTTTGGTGGCCTGTCGCTGGCTGTCGTTGAAATAAGCAGGAACGGTCACCACGGCATCGGTGACGGTTTCACCCAGATATTCTTCAGCAGTCTTTTTGATGTTCGCCAAGATATAGGATGATATCTCGGCAGGGCTGTGCTGCGTGCCGCGAAGGTTGATGCGGACATCACCGTTGCCGGCCTGCTCAATCTTATACGGCAGTATTTTAATATCACCCTGCACTTCCGGAGAGGAATACTTGCGCCCGATCAGCCGCTTGACGCCAAATACAGTATTCTCGGGGTTGGTAATCGCCTGACGTTTGGCGATCTGGCCCACCAGACGTTCCTTGCTTTCCGAGACCGCAACAATAGACGGTGTGGTTCGCCCGCCTTCGGGATTGGTGATTACTTTTGCGTCCCCGTTATCCATAATGGCCACACATGAATTTGTAGTGCCAAGATCAATACCTATAATTTTACCCATTTTTATCCTCCTTGCACATTGTATATCAATATTTTAAATTCAAAATCTAACGTTAATTTTTACTTTTTTCGGGCTCGCATTCAGCGGCCCGCACTTTGGAAACAACAACCATGGAAGGTCTAACAAGCCTGTCATGGAGCATGTATCCCCTTTGAAACTCCTTTAAAACCGTATTATCCGCCTGATCGCTGGTTTCTTCCTGCAGGACTGCCTGATGGAAACAGGGATCGAAATTCTTTCCCAGGGCCTCTATAGGCTTTACGCCGAAACGATCTAAGATTTTCAGTATCTCCTTAAGGGTCAATTCGATTCCGGCGGCAATATTGTCGGTTTTTTCGTCACTGCCGGACGAGTCCAGGGCTCGTTCCAGGTTATCCACCACCGGGAGCAAATCCTTAATCAGGGACTCATTGGCAAATTTTCGAAAATCATTCATTTCACGCGCAGTGCGTTTTTTGTAATTATCAAATCCCGCAGACACCCTGAGAAAGCTATCGTAATTCTTATCGGCTTTCTTCAGGGCGGTTTCGAGTATCGCTTCCGGGTCCTCTACCTGCTCCGTTTCTTCCACCGGTTCTTTTTCATCGGGACCTTCAGCACTTGCCTTCTCTTCGGTCTCTTTTGTTATGGGTTCGGCATCACTTTTTATATTTTTTTTTGGAAACATCAGAAAAAACACTCCGAAATTATATATATTTTATTATTATATTTGACCCAACCACAAAACATATCTTTCCGCCTGCGGTAAAACCGCATAACGGCATTCACAAAGCCTGTCAAAACGAAAATAACCATGACCGGATATGCCGGGTCGATTTTATCATATTTTTTTTGGTCTTCGGGTGATCCTTATAATTAACGACTGTATCATAATAGATCGTGAAGATTTATTGTCAAAAAAATAAGACCTCATGAATCAATGTCAAGAAACTGAAAATAACATTTATTAAAGGTAACACTCTGTTTCACAAATCTTTTTTCGCAACGGACGTATTGCCGGACAATGAACTGCCCGGCAATAAACCGTGGGGTACAATGAGGCCTGTTGCAGACTTTGCAACGGAGTTGAAGCGCAAAAATATGGGATCACCAAAGAGGCCATGGGCAGTTCCGGAGCACGAGACTTCAAAAGACAGGTATAAATCTACAGCAAATGACGGGAGAAAAAGGTTGTGCACCCTTTATCGAATTTTGCCTGAAAACATAAGCCATTAAATTAACCGGGGTCAATCCACGACACAGACCGCACCATTTATCGCTGCTTCCTTCCGGACCTGACGAGATTCATGGCCGTCTGTTGCGCGGCGGCCGGCAGGAAATGGCTTTATTTTTTCAGGGCAATAACCCTTTAAAGGGAATTCAGCCCCGCGTAAAGCGGATTTCGGGAAAAGGGCACCGCTAGCTCCCCACCTAGCACAACCAGACATAAAATATATAGCATATGCCATTTTTATCAAGTAAAAAACCATTAATTGCAGAATAAAGGCATTTTTTCTTCCGACAAAACACAGCGCCTGCCGATCTCCCGGCAAACTGCAAAGGCCCGCTGAATTCGCCCCGTTAAGCCTTTGAACAATTATCGGCACCTTGCCTTTTTTATTGACATTAATGCGTTGTTATCTTACTTAATCAGGAAAACAACGATATGTTTTCCGTGGTCGAAAGGCAACCGATATGTTTAAAAAAATTTTTTTTCCCCAGATTCTTTTGTTGAGCCTGTTCCTGGCCGGATGCGTTCCGTTGATTGTCGGAGCCGGCAGCGGTGCAGCGGTTTATTCCTATACGAACGGAAACCTGAAGGCATCTTATCCGGCAGCGTTTGCTGAAACCACCAAAGCGTGTACGGATACCCTGGCCTACCTGCAGATCCAGCTTATGGATAAAACTTCCACCGGCATCAAAACAACCTTACGCGCCGAGCGTTCGGATGGTTCCCCGGTAACCATTGAAATCGTCATGCTTGCGCCTATGATTACCGAGGTTTCAGTCCGGACAGGTATTGTCGGGATATGGGATAAAAAAAATTCCGAACTGATACATGCCAGTATTGCCCAAAGACTATAATAACAGCCCCCTGGTACGCAAGGCGGCCCGAACAGCAAAGGACCATGGAATGCTTGCTCACGGCAGTCATGTTCTTGCAGGCGTATCCGGAGGGCCGGATTCGGTTGCCCTGCTGCATGTCCTTTTATTGCTGGCTCCGAGGTTTTCCATTCGAGTCGGTATTGCCCATGTAAACCATTGCCTGCGACAGGCTGAATCAGATCGGGATGCAAAATTCGTATGCTCCATGGCAACCAAATTGGATCTTCCGTATCACGAATGCCGCGTCGATGTACGCAAATACTGTGAAAAGCACAGACTTTCCATAGAAGAAGCGGCCCGGCGCGTGCGCTATACTTTTTTCAACAAAATTGCCCGGGAAAACAGATACGGCAGCATCGCCCTGGGCCATAATTGTGATGACAATGCCGAGCTTGTCCTGATGAATATCCTCCGGGGAAGCGGCCCGCTGGGCGTTTCCGGTATCCCCGCCCTGCGCCGCCAAAATGCCCCCAAACCAAACATTATTCGTCCCTTGATTGCATCAAGCCGGGCTGAAATCATTGCGTTTTTAAAAAAATACAATCTGGAATATGTTTTGGATTCATCCAATTCAGATACCCGGTTTCTTCGCAATCGAATCCGGCACAGGCTGCTTCCCCTGTTGCAGGAATCCTATAATCGTGCAACGGTTAAAAACATAAATCGGCTATCACTTCTTGCAAAAAGTGAAGAACAGTGGCTTGAAGAGATGATCACCCCGCTCTTCAACGATGCGGTTATGGATGTGAATACCGGCAGCATAACGCTTTCAATCAAAGCCCTGTTAAAACTCCATGTGGCGGCGCAGCGAAGGATTATCAGAAAAGCCGTTCTGGCCTGCCGGGGCGACCTTAGGCGCATCGGTTTTTCTCATATCGAAGCGATCCTCGGTCTGCTGCAAAGCAGGACACCTGAAAAGACCATAGACCTGCCGGATCGTATACGGATTTGGCGCTGCCGTACAACTCTGGTGATTACCCGGGAAAAGGGCCCCCTGCGGGAGATCGCCCCCTGGCATGATGTTGATTCGGCACCTGATTTTGACTATACTTTCACAGAGTTCCGGACGCTCTATTTAAAAGAACTGAAAGCCTTTTTAAAGTTTTACCCGGTTACACTTGAAAATCCGGACGATATCAAAAACACGGGGCCGAATACGGCATTTCTCGATATGGACAAATTTTCATTTCCCATCATTGTCCGGCCGCCGCAGCCCGGGGATCGGTTTACACCGCTGGGCATGAAAGGAAGTCAGAAACTTAAAAAATATTTCATTAATCACAAGACGCCCCGATACGAACGCACAAGATGCCCGCTTCTGGTCAGCCGTGATAAAATTATCTGGGTTCCGGGCCATAGAATCGATGAATCCGTTAAAATTACACCGGCAACCCGAAATGTTGCAAAAGCCCAACTTTTGCTTGCCTAATGCATAATAATGGTTATTTTTGGGCATCCTTCATGACAAATCAAAAGTAGTTTATACTTGTTGATTTTGCATCTTGGCAGTGAAATTTGAAACTTGAAATTGGGGAAAACACAAGCATGTAAATACGTTATATAGTTTCAAGTTTTGGGTATCCTGAATTGGAAAAAAACAGATGTCTTTTAAAAAAAGTGTAAACCGGTAAATGAAGGATGCCATTTTTTCTTTAACTTAATTCAACTATAATGTGGCTTGAACTTAAATTATTTCAAAATAAAACGGGCACATGGCTCCGTAACCAAAGCTTTTCAGGAGGTAATTTCATTTGAATCCGTTTCATAAAAACCTGGCATTATGGCTCGTCATAACATTGATGATGATTATGCTTTACAACCTTTTTAATCAGCAGCAGATGCCCGAAACCAGCATCAGTTACACGGAATTTCTGTCCATGGTGGAAAATGAGCAGATCGCTGAAGTGACGATCCAGGGGCAGGAACTGATTGTCACGAGCTCCAACCGCAACAGATTCAAGATATTTGCCCCCCAGGACAGTGATCTGATCAAGACCTTGCGGGAAAAAGGCGTATCCATCACGGCCAAACCGCCGACGGAATCGCCCTGGTATATGTCTGTTCTGGTCTCCTGGTTTCCCATGATCGTGCTCATCGGCGTCTGGATATTCTTTATGCGCCAGATGCAGTCCGGCGGAGGCAAAGCCATGAGTTTCGGCAAAAGTCGGGCTCGTTTGCAGTCCGATAAATCGGACAAGGTTACATTTGAAGATGTAGCCGGCATCGATGAAGCCAAGGAAGAGCTTGGGGAAATCGTAGAGTTTCTCAGAGAGCCCAAAAAATTTACCCGTCTCGGGGGCAGAATTCCCAAGGGCGTACTCCTTACCGGAGCTCCGGGTACCGGCAAAACCCTTTTGTCACGCGCGATTGCCGGAGAAGCCGATGTTCCTTTTTTCAGTATCAGCGGCTCGGATTTTGTAGAAATGTTTGTGGGTGTCGGCGCATCACGCGTCAGGGATCTTTTTGTGCAGGGCAAAAAAAATGCCCCCTGTATCATCTTTATCGATGAAATTGACGCCGTGGGCCGGCACCGCGGTGCAGGGCTGGGAGGCGGCCATGATGAACGGGAGCAGACCCTGAACCAGTTGTTGGTGGAAATGGACGGCTTTGAATCCAACGAAGGCGTCATCCTGATATCCGCCACCAACCGGCCCGATGTACTGGATCCGGCTCTTCTTCGGCCGGGCCGGTTCGACCGCCAGGTATATGTATCCCTGCCGGACATCAAGGGTCGCGAAATGATCCTTAAGGTCCATATGAAAAAAACCCCGGTTGCCAAGGATGTCGACATTCTGATCCTGGCCAAGGGAACACCCGGCTTTTCAGGCGCTGATCTTGAAAACCTGGTAAATGAGGCTGCCCTGCTGGCCGCCAAGCGGGACAAGGAAAAAGTCGACATGGTCGACTTTGAGGACTCCAAGGATAAAGTCTATATGGGCCTGGAACGCAAATCCAAGGTAATTAAGGAGGAAGACCGCAAAACCACGGCTTATCATGAAGGCGGCCATGCCCTGGTTGCGCGATTCCTGCCGGAGACGGATGCGGTCAACAAGATCACGATCATTCCCCGGGGCCGGGCCGCCGGCATTACCTGGTTCCTGCCCGAAGAGAGAGATTTTAAATACAAGGATCAGCTTAAAAACGAACTGTCCGTTGCTTTTGGCGGCCGGGTGGCCGAAGAAATTATTTTCAACCGCATCAGTACCGGAGCCAGCAATGATATCAAGCAGGCCACCGATATTGCTCAGCAGATGATCCGTTCCTGGGGCATGAGTGAAACACTCGGACCTTTGAGTTACGCCAAGGAAGAAGAGCAGATCTTTTTAGGACGGGAAATTGCGCAGCACCGGGACTATTCCGAGGAAACCGCCCGCAAAATCGATCAGGAAGTACGAGACCTGATTGTTTCATCTTATGACCGGGCCACGGAGGTCCTTACGGAAAACGTGGATATTCTTCATAGACTGGCGGATATGCTGCTGGAAAAAGAAACGGTTCTGGGTGCCGAACTCGACGAACTCATTTTATCTTTACGGCCCGGCATTGAGCTGCCATCCCATGGGGCCGACACCGGCAAAAACGACACAAAACCCAATTCGCAGGAAACCGCGAGTACAACAACGGATAAACAAGAGCAGGACAGCGCCAACGGTCGCCCCGGGGCAAAGGAGAGCCCGGAGAAACCATAGCACTAAAATCAGGGATAAACTACTGTTCACGGTTACAATCACGGTTATCCATTCAGAGATCGTTAAATAGAAATGAAATCATATAAAATAGCCTGGGGAAACCATAGCCTTGAACTGGGGCCGCGCACCTGTATCATGGGCGTTGTAAATGTAACACCGGATTCCTTTTCAGACGGCGGAAAATATCTTTCTATTGATACGGCCGTCGCACATGGGGAGCGGCTCTTCAGGGAGGGGGCCGATATTCTGGATATCGGGGGAGAATCCACCCGGCCGTTTGCCGATCCGGTCTCTGCCGGCGAGGAAATTCACAGGGTGGTACCGGTCATCCGTGAACTGGTCCGGCGAGTGTCCATACCGGTTTCCATAGATACCAAAAAAGCAGTTGTTGCCAAAGATGCAATTGATGCAGGCGCAAGTATTGTCAACGACATCAGCGCTCTGAAAGCGGACCCCGACATGGCCGACCTTGTTGCGCAGACCGGTGTACCCGTTGTTTTGATGCATATGCAGGGTACCCCAAAAACAATGCAGAAAGCGCCGACTTATCACAATTTAATTCCGGATATTACAAAATTTCTTGCCGAAGCAATTGCATATGCCGAAAACCACGGCATCCCAAGATCAAAAATCATTATCGACCCGGGGATCGGATTCGGCAAAACCGTTGCACATAACCTGTCCCTGATTAAAAATCTTGCAGCATTCAATGCGCTTGATACGCCTTTACTGATCGGTCCGTCCAGAAAAGCATTTATCCGCAGCATTCTTACAAAAGAGCACACCGATGCTGTAAATCCCGATTCTCAGATTGTAGAAACCGGCACTCAGGCAGCAATCGCGGCTGCAATTTTACATGGCGCCCATATTGTCAGGGTGCATAATGCGGCCGACAGCCGGGCAACAGCCGCTATCATGGACGCTATTAAAACAGCCCGGACGGAGCTTTAAAGTGAAAAGTGAATAATGGAAAGTGAAACCACAAGCTTTCAATTTTCACTATTCACTATTCAATCGACATGGCGATTCCACAAATATTCAATTTGATTCCGACTTTCCCGGATCAGGTTTAGGATTTGAATGGCTTTTCGTAGCAAAGCAATCATTATTATCAGTCTGGGTTTCGTATTTGGGGCGGTTGTCATCCTGCTGTGGCCCTTTACATCCATTATCGAAACCTCAATACGCATCCCGGTCAAAATCAGTGACATCCCGCAGGGACTAATCTTGACCGGCCCGCCCCCGGGTGACCTGGAACTGCATATTCAGGGGCCGAAATCTGCAATCAAAGCCCTGTCCGGCCGCTTCCCGTATTACGCGCTAAACCTCTCCGCAGTAAAAAAAGGGAGACAGGATATTCCCCTGGATTCAAAAAATATCTCACTCCCCAAAACAGTCAAAATTAAAACGGTCACGCCCCCTTCCTTTGCTTTGAATATTGAACAGAAAGCCCAAAAAACACTGCCGGTAGATCTGCTTTTATCCGGCAAACCAGCCGGCGGTTATGCGATAACCATGGCAGAGGTAAAACCTGAATTCGTAATTGTCTCCGGTCCCGTTAATAGGCTGGCCGGCATGACATGCATCCGTACAAAGCCAATCGATATAGCCGGAATATCCGAATCCTTTAAAAAAGAAATTGCAATGGATCTGCCGGATAACATTGCCATGGCTGTGCCGGATAAGATTATTCTTGCCGAAATCCATGTGGACCACCGTATAACAACCCAAAAAATCAGCGGTATCCCGGTAATCGGGAAAAATTCGCAGTATGCCTATACGATTACACCGCCCAAAATCGATCTTGAAATCCGGGGGCCGGTCAATATAATCGACAAATTTTATTCAAAAAAAAATCCGGAGATTTATGTCGACCTGAAGGGACTTGAGCCCGGAATTTATGTTAGACGGGCCACGATTACGCTTCCGGTTAAAATTATTCTGACAAAGGTTACGCCGGAAATTTTTTCGGTAACCATAGTGCGCAAATAAGGGGAAAAATGCTACTGGTCATAGATGTGGGTAATACAAACACCGTAATGGGAATTTATGATGGATCGAAGCTTATCATAGACTGGCGGATACGCACGGAGAGAAATACAACCGCAGATGAATTTTATGTTTTAACCACAAGCCTGTTTGCAGGAAACAATATCAGATCCGAAGATATCAGCCGCACGATTATTTCCAGCGTTGTCCCCCCCATGGTCAATATCCTGGAGGCTTTCTGCCGCAAATACCTGGCCTGCGAGCCCATTTGGGTTGATGCCAAATCCGCCTCGACCATGCCCATTCTTTACAGTAATCCGGACGAAGTCGGCGCCGACAGAATCGTCAACGCAGTGGCCGCCTTTCACGAATACCGAACCAGCCTGATCATAATCGATTTCGGCACGGCCACGACCTTTGATGCGATCTCGGAAAAAGGCGAATATTTAGGCGGTGCCATCAGTCCCGGAATCATGATTTCTGCCGAAGCACTGTTTATCAAAGCCTCCAAACTTCCCAGGGTCGATATTTTCACGCCTCCGAAAAATGTGATCGGCACGGATACGCCCAACAGTATTAAGGCCGGCATTATTTACGGCTATGCCGGTCTGGTCGACGGCATTGTACGGCGCATGAAAGCAGAAATGGGCCTGTCTCCGAAGGTGATCGCCACCGGCGGACTTGCCGTGATCATGCAACAGGTAGCGGAAACAATCGAGGCGGTTGAAAACAACCTTACGCTGGAAGGATTGCGGATTATAAGTAACACGCTTCGTTGAGAAAAACGGTAAAAAAAGCCAAACATCAAAAAGCGGCTAAACCGGCGCTGTTGAAAAAGGCATACGCCGCAAATAACAAATTGCGAGCAACAACTCTTAAATAATATCCAAAGCTCAAATAAGAACCAAAACAAATTATTCCCTCACACATAGCCTGGAGTTGTTTTGTTATTTTGATTTCTCCCTGTTTGGGAAGTTGGAATTTTAGTCATTGTGATTTGTTTTGGGAAAGTTGTTTTTTGACTATTGTATTTTTTTTGGCATAAAAAAACACGAATTTCAGAAGTAAAATACTAAGCGGTGTGGGGCTGCAGATATCCCAGAAATCCCCGGATGCTGTTTTTTAAAAATCCCAGTTCACGTTTTTGTACGACATCATCCAGACTGGTTAAACCCTTTAGAAATGAATCGCTCGCCAATAAATTTTTCAGGCAGATCTCTTCAAGAGAGTCATCCCCGGTATGCCGTATTACAGTGCCTATGACCCGTTCCCAGTGCAACAGCTGGCCTTTATGCATCTCCAGCATTTCTACCGCATTGTTACGGGAACCGTAATGTCCGTAGTGGATTACCGCGGGATCGTGCGCCAGCAGTTCATCAATGCTCCGGATGGTAGTATCCAGGAAAAATCGTGGCGGTGTAGCCGGTCTCAGGTAGGTGTCACCGGATGGCAGTTCCAGGCATACCCCTCCTGCTTCCCCTGCAAAAAGATTTTTTCCCGTCAGGTAGCTGACATGATGCGCCGCATGCCCCGGCGTGATCAGTGCCTTGATTAAATCAGATTCAAACAGGGCCGCATCAACAAAACGTTCGGCTGAAACCGGCCTAACCGGACCGTAGGCTTTGCCGACAGCCCCAAGGGTCTTTACCGTACCTTCCCAAAGCCGGGTTGGATCGATGAGGTGGGGAATACCGGTTTTGTGGCAAACAATCGGTGTTTTCGGGAAAAACCGGGCCATTTCGCCGATACCACCGGCATGGTCGAGGTGAATATGGGTTAAAAAAATATAATCAAGGGTATGGGTGCCAAGCGTCTGCAACGCTTTAAAAAGGCTCTCGCTGGTAACGGAAGGTCCCACATCCACTACAAATTTTTTCTCACCGGTAAAGACCCATGCACTGACAAATTTTTCAAAGCCTGTAATCGGCGGGCAAAGGGTAACCAGATAGAGGTCCTCGCCCATGTGCTTGATGTCCGCCGTTGCCGGCTGCATTAATTCATGTCCATGGCGGTTTCCAGTCGATCGATTTCCCTGATGATTTCTTCCCGATCTTTCTCGTCTAAATCCGCACGGTTGAGACGCTGTCTCAGGCCGACCAAAATCATTTCCGCCCTGTAATCGGCACAGGTGTATTTTAAATTATTTTCCATTCACCCAATCTCGCTACTCTCTATCGTCTATCCTATTTTCTATTTCCTAATTTTCCGCCCTCTTTTCCCTCTGAAAACAGAATACAACAATACCATGACCTTCTGCCTCATCGTCAAACCCGTCCGGTTTCTTTCAGCAGCTCTTTATAGAGGCGAAAAAACAGATTGCCCTCCGTTATTCCGCGACTCAATATTTTACCAATATCATCAATATTCTTTATGTTGATAATCATGTTAACACTTTTATTCAAAGCCATCATATGATCCATGGTGCGAAAACGATGGCTTATCATTGCCACAAACATATTGCGGCGTATATCCATTTTCTGGCGCTCAAGATACATCAGAACTTTGTTGAAATCCGGATCAGTGGCATTAAAATCTTCATTTACCAGTATCAGGTCATAATTGTGGTACCGCATTTTTTTCAATGCGCCCCGGTCGGTTTGAACAATGGTGATATGATACTCCATCAGTTTTAAGACATCTTTTGCCTTTTGGAGAATTTTTTCATCCGTCTCACATACCAGGGCTATTTTCCCCTCCTCTTCCATAAAATCAAACGGTCTTTCGGAAGCATCATATTCATCGAGTTCCGTCTCCGCATTAATTTCATCAAAGGCGGTTTCTTTTTCGGGTTGATCGGATCCGTTTTGATCCTTTTTTTTGAGCGGTCCGACAGATATCCGGTTTTTGCATTTGGGGCACAGAAAAAAAGCCGCCTTTGTACTGGAAAGCTTTTCATCGGGTATCCTGAATTGGCTTTTACATCGTTCACAGCTTATATCCATAATATTACCACGCCTCCTTGCAATATTCATATCCGCACTTGGATAATGCCGGACCGGAAACCCGGCATACCTTTATCAAATCAGGTTTTGCGGCATATGATGCATATGCGGTGTACAGCCGCCATGTGTTCAAACCGGGCTGTTAAATGAAAAAATTAAATGTTACCAGGTGCCCCGAATACGTCGGTCATCGGACATATCAATGCGTTTTTTCATAATTACGATCGATTTCAAGGTCGTCAATATCGGTGGTGGCTTCACCGCGAGAGCTCTTCACGTTATCGATCCCCCGGCCGACAATGCCCTTGCGGGATGCATAGGCCATGGCAGTCTCCTGAGTGATCAACCCCTGCTCATAGAGGCCGATGATATGCCGATCAAAAGTTGTCATACCGAAAGGCACACCGGCCTCCATTATATCGTAATATGTTTTCCCCTCGGATTCACCATGCAAAATAGTATCTTTGAGCCTCAAACTAGTGCTGATAATTTCAAATGTGGCCACCCGCCCACCTCCGATTCGAGGCAAAAGGCGCTGGCAGATGACCCAGCGAATGGTGTCCGCCAGCCGAATCCGAATCAAATTCTCTTCTTCCGTTTTGAACATGCCCAGTATTCGGTTAATGGTCTGGCCCGCATCCACCGTATGCAAGGTCGTTAAAACCAGGTGGCCGGTTTCCGCGGCAGTCATGCCGATCTCCACCGATTCCCGGTCGCGCATCTCTCCCACCAGAATCACTTTGGGCGCCTGCCTGAGTGCGGACCGCAGGCCGTTGGCATATGTATCAAAATCACTGCCGAGTTCCCGTTGGTTAAAGGTCGATTTTTTATGGGGATGCTGATACTCGATGGGGTCTTCCAGGGTCACGACATGCACGGAACGCTTTTCATTGATCTGATCGAGAACAGCGGCCAGCGAGGTGGATTTTCCGGAACCGGTGGCGCCGGTAACCAGCACAATCCCGTTCAGTTCCTGGGCGGTTTTAAAAAATGCCTTGGGCAGAGCCATCTCCGTTATGGTTGGAATGCGTGATTCAAGTTTTCTCAGTACAATGGAATAATTGCCGGACTGGGAAAAAATATTAACCCTGAAACGGGCCTTGCCGGGCAGGGCATAGGACAAATCGCAGGAACCGGTATTGAGAAGTGCTTCGGTAAGGCGGCGGTTATTGCCGATAAGGTTCAACGCCAGTATTTCGGTCTGAAATGGCGTGAGTTCACGAAAATCAGGACTGATATCGACTTGGATAAGTTCACCGGAGCTTTCAACCTGCAGGGATTTTCCCACAGTCAAATTAAGATCCGAGACATTATCAAAGGAATCCAGCATCTTGGTGAGAATATGGTCAACTTCCTGTTTTTTCATGCCCTTCCCCCATATTTTTTTAGTAACTAAATTCTGAAATTCGTATTTTTTATGTCAAAAAGTAACTCCCAATAATCAAAAAACAAATGACAAATAAATCACAATGATTAAAATTCCAAATTTCAAAACAGGAAAAAACCAAAATAACAAAACGACTCCAGGCTATGTGTGGACAAATAATTTGCTTTGGCTCTTATTTGAGATTCAGATATTGGAATTTGTTTGTCTTTTGGTGCTTGGAATTTGTAATTTTTCGGCTTGCCCGCCTCCGGCGGGTTTATCCGGCTTAGGGTAGTATGTATTTAATCCTTAATTTCGTATTTCCATATCCAAAAAATACCCGCTTCAGGCTTCGGTGAAATCCGTGGGCGGCGCCTTTAAAAGAGGCCTGAATCTTGCCTTCTCATTGGCTTTGGCATACGCTTCATCCGCGCCGATGTAGCCCCGGTTATAAAGATTCATAATGGCATCATCCAAAAGCTGCATACCGTATTTTTTCCCGGTCTGCATGCTGGATGCAAGCTGGTGGGTTTTTGATTCCCGGATCAGGTTCCGAACCGCGGGCGTTGCAATCAATATCTCAAGTGCCGCACAGCGACTCTTTACATCGATCCGTTTAAACAGAACCTGGGCAATCACGGCCCTGATTCCATCTGCAAGCGTAGATCGAATCTGGGCCTGTTCATTGGCGGGAAATACCTCAATGATACGGTCCACGGTTTTGGCGGCGCTGGTGGTATGCAGTGTACTGAAAACAAGGTGACCGGTGGATGCCGCTTCAATGGCCAGGGAAATGGTCTCAAGATCCCGCATCTCGCCCACCAGAATGACATCCGGGTCTTCGCGCAATGCACCCCGCAATGCGTTGGCGAACGACTTTGTATGCACCCCCACCTCACGGTGATTGATGATGCATCCCTGGCTGGTATGCACAAATTCTATGGGATCTTCAACGGTGATGATATGATCTTTGCGGAGTCGATTGGCCTCATCGATAATGGCGGCCAAAGTGGTTGATTTACCGCTGCCGGTGGGGCCTGTTATAATGACCAGCCCCCGGGGAAGAGTGGCCAGTTTGGCAATAACCGACGGCAGCCCCAGTTGCTCGACGGTCATAATGGTGCTGGGAATTTCTCTGAAGACTGCTCCGACACCATTTTTCTGCATGAAATAATTGGACCGGTACCTTGCCAGCCCCGGAATTTCATACCCGAAATCAACATCTCCGGTTTCCTCAAAAACCTTGATTTTATCTTCCGGAGTAATTTCATACAACATGCTTCTTAGCGTATCATTATCCAGGACATTATACTTTACCCGTTCGATATCTCCCCTGATCCTCAGGGCCGGCTGCTGGCCCGCGATCAAATGCAGATCCGATGCGCCCTGGTCATTCATCAGTTTAAAAAAGGCATCTATTTTTGCCATTCATCGCTCCTAGCTGTTAGTAGAGAGGTATTGCTTCAACCTCGCAAGTCAAACAAATCTTTTCAAAACATGAAACGATCGGTTGCCGTTCGTGCCCATTATGATTTTTTAATAAATTTCAGTTTGGATTCATCCTCATCCAGGGTCGCCATTCCTTCTTTTCCAATTTCAAGCAGCTTTGTGTGGGCATCCAGAACCGCACCGATCTGAACTTCAATCTGAATTCGCTGTCTTTTCAGCTCGATAATATCTTCATGCAACTGAGCCAGCCGGTTATGGGCCTTGTTCAAAATTTTTTCCGCCTGCACCTCAGCCTCCGCAACTACCAATTCAGCGGATTTACGTGCATTATTTTTCATCTGCTCAAGAACTTTCTGGGAGTTCAACATGGCGCGTTTAAATGCCTCCTCCCGTTTCTTATAGCCCACATTTTCAGCCTTAACACGCTGAATTTTCTGAGAAAGGCCCTCGTTCTCCCGAAGCATCGCTTCAAACGCATCGGCCATCTGTTCCAAAAATCTGTCTACCTCACGAACATCAAAACCTCGAAACTTTGTTTTAAACTGCTGCTGTTGAATATCAAGGGGGGTAAGTTTCATCATAGCTCCTTTCCGACAACAGTGCTACACCAGGGATGCCGACAGCCGCAAAAGGGTGTTGACAACAAAGGTTCGCAGAAAAATAATTCCCAGGAACACAATAATGGGAGAAAAATCGATCCCTCCGTAGTTCACCGGTATCTTCGACCGGATGGGGGAAAGAACCGGTTCGGTAACATTATGTATAAAACGGACGATGGGGTTAAACGGGTCAGGGCTCACCCAGGACAATATGGCGCGGGCCACAATAATCCACATATAAAAAAGCAATACAAAATCAAGTACTTTTGCAACAGCAATGAAAAAATAACCCAGAATAAACATATTTACATAAGACCTTTTTTCCCCGACGCACAAAGCAAGGCATCGATATTTTATTGAATAAACACCAAATATAAAGAAAATTAGTTATATTCTATACATAAGTCAAGGAATTTCATGCAAAATCATTGACATACTCGCCACACAGGCTATAAATTCATCATTTTGCAACGATGAAAACGAATCATCACCTGCTCAGTATCTTAATTCTAACATTTATGTTTTTTATGTCGGAAAAAAATCACAATAATCAAAAGACAAATCAATAACAATGATTAAATTATTGAAAATAGTGGAGAACTCAAAAGGATAGGGGGGCGTGCTATATGTCACCGGGTGCTCATACGGATATTTAATTTTGCAACCCATGACTGCTTTTTTTGTAACCAAATGCTGCATCTGGCGCTCTTATTCGTTTAGATCTAAAAATACGCGTCATCCGCAGATGCAAAAATGCTGAACGAAAGGAAAGAATATGGCAGCCGGCCGTCTTGAACCGCTGTATGTTTTTTTGCGTATGCTGCTGGGGCTTATTTTTGTCTGGGCCGCTTCAAACAAAATAATGGATCCCGGGGGATTTGCAGCCATTATTGAAAATTACATGATCCTTCCGGATTATTTGATAAATATCGTTGCTGTTATCCTGCCCTGGCTTGAAGGCCTGTGTGGCCTTTTATTGATAGCAGGCTATCTTGTCCGCGGCAGTACCTTGATTATCAATTTATTGCTGATAGTATTTATCATTGCCCTGTCGTTGAATATTTTCAGGGGCATCGATATCAACTGCGGCTGTTTTTCACTGGATGTAACGTCCAGCACGGGCATGTACCATTCGCTGCTCTGGAATCTGCCCATACTGGCCGTCGGACTGTGGTTGTTCTTTTTCAGCCTCAAATCCGGCAATGCGCCTCGATTATGTGAAATAATAAAAAACAACAAATAGTCTGCCGGCAGTTTTATCCGCTGTCTTGTCGGCACACACACAACAAACCTGAACCAGACTGATGGAGCATTATGTTCGCAGAAACCGTACATTTTCCAGCCGCTTTCATAGCCGGCCTGCTTTCTTTTTTTTCACCGTGCGTACTGCCGCTCATACCGGCTTATTTCACATTTATATCAGGGTTTTCCATGGAAGAGTTGACCCGGGACTGTAATGCGGAAATAAGAAAAAAAGTGTTTTTTGCAACGCTGGCCTTTGTCAGCGGATTTTCATTTATTTTTATTCTCCTGGGGGGGTCGGCGTCGCTGATCGGGTCCTTTATTATAAAATATAAGGATGTTATACGAATTGCGGGGGGAATCCTCATTATCATCCTGGGCATCCACCTGACCGGTCTGCTTCGTATCGGCAAACTCGATTTTGAAAAACGGATACACCTGAGCAAGAAACCGCTTCATTTTTTCGGTACGTTCGTCATCGGAATGGCCTTTGCCGCCGGATGGAGTCCCTGTATCGGCCCCATGCTGGGCTCTATACTGATTATTGCCGGCAGCAACGAATCGGTTATGCACGGTATTGCCCTGTTAGCCGTCTATTCAGCCGGATTGGCCATCCCGTTTATTATACTCTCCGGCTTTATCAACCTGCTGCTGATCTTTTTAAAAAAGGCCACCAGAGTCCTGAAATACATCAATTATGTCTCCGGTTCCTTTCTGATAGTCATTGGCCTGCTTTTGTTGAGCAACCGGCTGTCGTTTTAAAAAATAACCGGTAATCGTCGGAGCTTCACTGTCGGCGGATTGCCCGCAAATTGTATCAAAGGGATTTTAAATGACAAAAAAGAAATCAATATTCCATATTTTACGGATCATATTTTTTATTTTAACAATTGGTTTTTCGATAACCGCCGCGGCCAGCGAAATTAAATGGCATGATTATGAAAAAGGATTGGCCCTGGGTAAAAACAGCAGTAAAAAGATAATGATCAATTTCTATGGGGACTGGTGTCGCTATTGCAAAAAAATGGAAAAAGAAACATTCGCGGCAGCCAAGGTGGCTGATTACCTTAACGCTAATTTTATCTCCATCCGGATAAATTCCGATAAAAACGAGAAGCTGGTCCGGGCTTTTAATGTGACCGGGCTGCCCGTAACCTGGTTTTTAACTGAAAACGGCGACAAAATCGGCAATCGACCTGGCTGGGTGAATGCAGATAAGTTTCTTGATTTATTGGAATACGTTAATACTGAAAAGTATAAATAAAATGTTGCAGGTTGCAAGCTACAGGGCGTCGTAGGGTGGGCTGCGCCCACCAATAGACAGAACTGTGAACCAACAACCGTGAACGGTTACGTTTCACTCATCTCAATACTGATGAACTCGTAAAAAATCCGATGTAAACGGTTTCGTAAAAAGTTCAAATTCAAGGCGTGTAAATTTTGTAATCATGAGGCGTACTTATCGTACGTTGAATGATTACGGAATGCAGCACAACGCAGGAGTTGGGCTTTTTACGAAATCGTCAATACTTTCCATCCGCATAATCCACCCAGCCGCCGGCGGCGACCAGCTCACGGTCAAATTCGGAAATCGAAAACAAAATTTCTTCCCGGGCGCCATCCGCCGTGATGGTAAACCTGTTTTTTCCAAGATCTGTTTCAAGGCGTGTATCCATTGCGGCGAATTTATGAATCAGGCGGTCTATGGTGTCGGCCGGCAATTCAACGGCCATCATGCCGCAGTTAAACATATTCTGCCTGAAAATTCTGGCAAAACTTTCACCGATCACCAGATGAATACCGTTGGCTTCAAGTGCCCAGGGAGCATGCTCGCGGGATGAACCGCACCCGAAATTGCCACGTGTAATGATGACCCCTTTACCGGCGATATCTTTTTGGGCCGAAAAACCGCTGAGTTCCAGATCCTCCAGCAGATACGGCTTGAGCGCGTTTTTATCATTTTCCGTAAGGTACCGGGCCGGGATAATTTCATCCGTGTTGATGTCCGAGCGATCCAAAAACAGAACACCGCCTTCGAATTTTTTCATAATTCCCCCCTTTGCCCCGTAAATATTTCCGAATTGGTGATACAGCCGGTAACGGCGGTGGCCGCTGCCGTGGCCGGACTCATTAGATGGACCATGCCTCCACGCCCCATACGTCCACTGAAATTGCGGTTGGTGGTGGAGGCGCAGACCTCCCCTTCGGCCAGGACACCGTTGCTCATCCCGAGACAGGCGCCGCAGGTAGGATTGGTCACGCAGAATCCGGCAGATAGAAATATCTGCAAAATACCCTCCTGCATGGCCTGCTGATAGATTTTGGGCGTCGCAGGCGATACAATGCCGCGCACCTGTTCACTGATCTTTTTCCCATCCAGAACACGGGCCGCAACCCGCAGATCTTCTATGCGGCCGTTGGTGCAGGACCCGATATATATCTGATCAACCGGCGTACCCGCCATCTCCCGGACAGCCTTTACCTGATCCGGCTTGTATTCAAAGGTAACCATGGGTTCCAAATTACCGACATTATGCTCGATCACCCCATCGTATACGGCATCGGGATCTGAATTCCAGACCTCAAAAGCGGCAAGGGCATCCGCTGTGGATGCGTAATCGGCCTGGATAAAAGGCCACAGGTATTTTACCGTGGTCATATCCGGGGCGCATATTCCGCAGGTTGCGCCGGCCTCGACGGCCATATTGCACAAGGTCATCCGGGCTTCCATGCTCATGGCCGACATAACCGGTCCGCCAAACTCAATCACTTTGTTGGTGGCACCGTTCACACCCATTTTGCCGATAAGGGAAAGAATCACGTCCTTGGCATACACTCCGGGCTGAAGTTTGCCGGTAATATTGACCCGGACGGTTTCAGGCGCACGAAAAACACACACGCCCTTGAGAATACCCACCTCAAGGTCGGTGGTACCAACCCCGGCGGCAAAGGCACCGAAAGCTCCGTGGGTACAGGTATGACTGTCACCCATGATAATCGTAAAGCCGGGGCGGGCAAAGCCCTTTTCCGGGAAAAGGGCATGACAGACGCCGTTGCGGCCGATATCAAAAAAATCAGCGATATGGTGGCGTCGAGCCCACTCCCTCAAGATCTTGCCCTGGGTAGCTGTTTTGGAATCCTTGGCCGGTGATACATGATCAATCACGACCTTGATTTTATCAGGATCAAACACACGGTCCTTGCCGCGGTGGATCAAATCATTAATCGCAATGGGCGTGGTTATTTCATGGCAGAAAACAGCATCCAGCCGCAGTACATGAATATCTCCGCAGGGATTGTCAATCCGGTGAGAATCAAATATTTTCTGTGCAAGGGTTCTTCCCATAAATTTTTTCCTTTCTGATAACGGTCATGGCAAAACAGCTTGCCACAACGAAAATTGAAACTCCCATATTTTGCCATATGTTGTAACGGAGTTTCCTAACCTGGCAAAGCCAGAACCAAATTGAATATTGAAAAATGAGAATTGAAAACTTGTGGTATCGCTTCGCTCTTTCTTTTTTATTAAAATGCGATAGCATTCCTTCATTATTCAATTTTCACTTTTCAATTATACCAGCCACCTCATGCTCTATTTTTTGACATAAAAAACAAGAATTTCAGAATTTGGATACTAAAAACATTCAGGGGCTAGTCGGCATCTGTTTTAAGCACGGCCAGAAAGGCCGACTGGGGTATCATCACCTGCCCCACCATCTTCATCCGTTTCTTGCCTTTTTTCTGCTTTTCCAGCAACTTGCGCTTCCGGGTAATGTCACCCCCGTAGCATTTTGCCGTCACATCCTTGCGAAAGGGCGATATGGTTTTTCTGGAAATAATCTTGGCGCCGATGGCCCCCTGGATGGCGATTTTAAACATCTGACGCGGGATCTCGTCCCTCAGTTTGGTGCAGGCGTTCCGGGCCCTTTCAACGGCCCTGTCCCGATGAACCAGCTGAGACAAGGCATCCACCCGTTCGCTGTTGATCAGAATGTCGATTTTGACAAGATCGGTCTGCCGGAAATCGATCAGGTCGTAATCAAAGGAGCCATACCCCTGCGTAACGGATTTCAGATGGTCATAAAAGTCATACACCACCTCTGCAAGCGGAATTTCGAATATCATCTCCAGACGATCATTGGTCAGGTATTGATAATTTTTATTGATTCCTCTGCGGTCCAGGCAGAGCTTCATGACCGCACCCATATAACGGTCCGGAATGATGATCGCGGCCCGGATAAAAGGTTCTTTTGTGTATTCAATGAGGGTGGGGTCCGGGTACAGGGCCGGATTATCGATGATCATCACGGTCTTGTCCTGCATAATCAGTTCGTACTGAACCGATGGGGCCGTAAGGATCAGGGAGAGGCCATATTCCCGTTCAAGGCGTTCCTGTACCACTTCAAGATGCAACAATCCTAAAAAACCACACCGGAATCCAAACCCCAGGGCCGCCGAAGAATCCTTTTCATATATGAGAGAAGCGTCATTGAGCTTGAGTTTTTCCAGAGACACGGCCAGGTCTTCATATGCGTCCGAGGCCACCGGGTAAATGGACGAGAAAACCACCGGTTTGGCATCCTTGAACCCGGACAGGGGAGCATTGCAGACATTTTTCTTCAGGGTAATGGTATCGCCGCAACGGGTATCACTCACGGTTTTAATGCCGGCAATCATATAGCCGACCTGTCCGGCCCCCAAGCTTTTGGCCGGTATTCGCTCAATCCGGAAAAGCCCCACTTCCTCCACCCTGTATTCGGCGTTGTTGGACATGAAGACAATCCAGTCACCGGGTCTGATTTCGCCCTGGAATACACGAAAATGAACAATAGTACCCCTGAATGAATCGTAATGACTGTCAAAAATCAGGGCTTTGAGGGGGGCCTGGCGATCTCCCGAGGGGGGCGGCAGACGGCTGACGGCAGCTTCCAGCAGATCCTGGATACCGATTCCCTCTTTGGCGGAAACCTGGATGGCACTTTCCGAATCCAGCCCCAGGTCTTCCTCGATTTGAGATTTAACCCTTTCGATATCGGCGGAAGGCAGATCGATCTTGTTGATCACGGGAATAATTTCAAGATCATGTTCCATGGCCAGGTAGAGGTTCGCCAGAGTCTGAGCCTCCACTCCCTGGCTGGCATCCACCAGCAGAAGAGCCCCTTCACAGGATGCCAGGGCCCGGGAGACCTCATAGGTAAAATCCACATGGCCGGGGGTATCGATGAGGTTGAGAAAATACTGATTTCCGTTCTTAGCCGTATAGGGGAGACACACGGTCTGACTTTTGATGGTGATACCGCGCTCTCTTTCGATATCCATGGTATCTAAAATCTGATTTTTAAAATCCCTGTCCGCCACCACACCCGTGAACTGGATCAAACGGTCGGCCAGGGTTGATTTGCCGTGATCGATATGTGCAATAATGCTGAAGTTACGAATATTTTTCATTTTTAAAACAATCTGTCTCTAAGATGATAGCAAGGTCCACGCCCCGCACACGATACATGGGCAGAACAAAACAACAGTCCTCTTGCCAGGTTTTTAATACTTTATAAAAATATGAAGGCTAACACAATTTACAGCCCAATCACAACAGAAAATAAATCTCCTCAGCAATTCTCGCTGAACGTCAAAATTCAGCGAAAAAAGGCCGAGATGTAAAAGAATTGACAGGGTTGATCAATTCTGGGCGGAGAATCTATCAAAATCAGCCGGAAGATGATCAAAAATTCGTCTAAAGAATCGGATAAACCTGTGTTCGGCAATAAAAATTCATCGCCATTCACGGTGGTTGTCTTAAAATTTTGGCATTGTTAATTTAATATAGCCGATAGCCCGTCGTTCCATTTAAGCATCAACAGTATGACGGAATATTGAAGCATTTTTTGGCTTTTACTGTAGCATTTCGTCTTCCTTCTGAGCCTT
>Ga0075121_1000016_pt1 | contig 105566 bp, 94 predicted proteins | sample AntAceMetag02UKG_FD_69793 | JGI IMG/M metagenome (GOLD analysis project Ga0075121, IMG submission 69793) | Saline lake microbial communities from Ace Lake, Antarctica - Antarctic Ace Lake Metagenome 02UKG | ecosystem: Environmental > Aquatic > Non-marine Saline and Alkaline > Saline | place... | reverse complement strand
AACAATTCTTTTTCGGGAGCCGGTCAAAGCGGTTTACTTTGGCCCTGCCCAAAGGAAAGGGGGTGATTGATCAAAAGACGGCAAAAAGCGACAGTAACCATGGCAGATTCTGCTATTTTATGAACAACTTAACTAAAAGGAAGGAGTAACATAATTATGGCACAGGAAGTTTTTACACGCAAGGCATCAGGCCTAATAAGGGTCATGTCCCCTTTTTCGGCGTTTGCCTACAATGTCCTTACAATGAGTCTCATTTTTCCCTGGGTCTATCTATGGGCCCCTCAAATTTTCCCAGGCTGCAGTCTCTGGCTGGGTATTCTTCTCTGCACATTTGCCCAGGCTTTCGTATCCATAACCATTGCTTTTCTGGCTTCGGCCATGCCACGCAGCGGCGGCGATTATATTTTCCAAAGCCGTATCTTCGGCGGCGGTATTGGTTTTACGTCGGTTATGAGCGGATTTGTCATCTGGATTCTGCAGTGGGTGGCACTGGCCGGCTGGCTCATGGCAGCCCTGGGCCTGGCGCCGTTGTTCCTGACGCTGGGTGCATCTATTGACAGCCCGGCCCTGATCGCTATCGGGAAATGGTGCTTCAGCCCAACGGGTATCGTGGTCATCTCTATTGTTCTAACCATTTTTGTTGCCTGGTTTTTGTGCACCGGCACGCGCAATTATGTAATTCTCCAGTATTTCCTTTTCGTTGCCACGCTCACAGGCTTCATTGTCTCCCTGATCGTACTGGCCGGCTTGACACCGACCGAGTTTGCTCCTAAAATTAATGCCTTTCTGGCCAAAGTTGATGGTATTACCGGCAGTTATGGCAGCATTATTGGTCAGGCCAAAGCCGCCGGACTGGATCTGACGCCCAAATTCAGCTTTCTCATGACCCTCGGTGTTGCTCCCCTGGTATGGACCAGCCTGCAGTGGGCCTCCTATTCCGTTCAACAGGGTTCGGAAATCAAAAGCGCTCATAATTTAAAATCTCAGATGTACATCATTGTCGGATCACTGACATTTGTCGGTGTTCTGCTGGCACTCAACGGCTACCTGTTTGAAAAAGCGGTAGGTACGGCATATCTGAATGCATCTTCCGCGGCCTATAACGGCATGATCGGCGGAGAAGGACTGGGAACCCTTCTGGGTGTTAACTTCCCGAGTATCATCGTTCAGGCGATCTCCCATCCCATTCTTATTATTTTGGTGGGCCTCGGTTTTATAGCCAACTCCTTTCAGATCACCTGTAACTGTTTTATCGGGATGACGCGCGATATCGTTGCCATGTCTCTTGACCGTACCCTTCCCGAATGGTTCTCAAAGGTCAACCCCAAATGGCATGCACCCACCAACGCCTACCTTGCATACACCATCGGCGGCATTATCGTTATTTTCTGCTACAACTTTGTTCCCGGATGGTTTAATTTGACGCTGGGTGTAACCTTTGCCTGTGGTTATGTATTTGTTCTGTCCTGCCTGTCCGGCGTGTTTTTCCCCTCCAGGGCCAAGTCCATCTACGAAGCCTCACCGGCTGCAAAATATGGTAACGCTATTATCTATACCGGTACCATCGGCACCATATTCTGCGGAGGCATGGTTCTCGCTTTTATCCTGCATCCGGGATTGCGGCTTTTCAGTTCCTGGCCGACGGCCCTTTTCAACGTGGCCATCATTGTTGTTGCAGCGATTATTTACTTTGCAATGAAAAGCTACCACGCCGGTCGGGGAATTGATATTACCATGGCTTTTAAAGAAATTCCGCCTGAGTAATTCAATCCTGAAAAGTAATTTGTGTTTATTGACACAAAAAATATAAACACGGATAAGTTTCCAATTAATTTTGGCAGAAAAGCCCCGGCGATATCCTGTCGGGGCTTTTCTGATACAATAGCAAAATATTACCATAGAAAAACAATGATGGATCCACAACATAAAGCTGCGACGCTTAAATGCTGGCGGAGCAAAGTCACCCCTTTGCCCCTTTCAGGGGGTATCACCAACTGTAATTTTACGGTTGAAGAAAACAATGAAAAATTTGTTGTCCGTATCGGTGATGATATCCCGGTTCACTGTATTCTCCGCGCCAATGAGCTGGCCATATCCATTGCCGCCTATAAAGCCGGGATCTCCCCGGAGGTATATCATCATGAGCCGGGAGTACTTGTTATTCGCTGGGTGGAGGGAAAAACACTGGCACCGACGGATATCCAAAGCGATAAAATCCTGGTCCGTATCCTTGAAACGATTAAACGATGCCACCATGAAATACCCCGTCACCTTAAAGGTGTATCCCCTCTTTTCTGGGTATTTCAGGTGATACGTGACTATGCCGGCACCCTGCACAGAGATAAAAGCCGAATGACCGCCAGACTTCCTGAATTGATCGACCGATCTCAAACACTGGAGTCGATTGTCGGCCCGATAGAATTAATTTTTGGCCATAATGACCTTCTGGCCGCCAATTTTATAGATACCGGAGATAAAATGTGGCTAATTGATTGGGATTATGGCGGTTTTAACAGTCCCCTTCTTGACCTGGGCGGACTGGCTTCCAACAACGAACTGACTCGCAAACAGGAAAATTGGCTTTTGGAGGCCTATTTTGAAAAACCTGTAACCGATGAACTGAACAGACGCTACAGTGCAATGAAATGCGCTTCTCTGCTGCGGGAAGCCATGTGGAGCATGGTATCTGAAATTCACTCCCCGCTCGATTTTGATTTTGTCGCCTATACCCGGGAAAATTTAAACCGGTTCGAACAAGCCTGGAACCGGATTGGCAATTGAATATTGACTAGCGAGAATTGAAAATTTGTGGTATCGCTCTGTCCTGTTTTTTTATAAATAAAAATCTGGTCCCAAAGGCCGGTATCGAGTTAAGCCCCAAGGATAGGTTTTTTAAATACAATAAAATCGATAGCATACCTTAATTATTCAATTTTCACTATTCACTATTCAATTTTTTCATTCATCTATATCCATGAAAAGGAGTTTAGAAAATGTGGTTTTTTAACAAGAAAAAAGCCAAAAAAAAACCGAAATTTACAAAAATTTTTTATGCCACGGACGTACATGGGTCCGAACCGACATTTGGCAAATTTATTAATGCCGCCAATTTTTACAATGTCGACGTAATTATTTTAGGCGGCGATATCACCGGCAAACTGCTGATACCGATCATTAAGGAAGACGGTAATTATCGGGCCACGATCATGGATGTGCTGCATACCGCCAAAAATAAACAGGAGCTGAAAGCAATTACCAAACTAATTGAACATCTGGGTTGTTACCATGCCCATATGTCAGCGGATGAATTTTCCCGACTTAAAGAAAATCCGGCTGACGTTGATCTCCTTTTTAAACAAAAAGCCCATGAACGACTGACAAAATGGTTAAAAAAGGCCGATCTCAAACTTCAGGACCAGCGTGCAAAATGCTACATCACCGGCGGTAATGACGATGATGAGCAGGATATTGAAATCATAAAGGTAAATCAGACTGAAAAAATAATTTTTCCCGAGGGCAGGGTAGTTATGATTGACGACATACACTCCATGGTCAGTTTCGGCTACAGCAATCCAACCCCATGGGATACCCCCCGTGAACTCAGTGAAGAGAAACTCGCCGCCATGATAGAAGATGTTGTTAAGGACATAGATGACTTTTCAAATGTTATTTTTAATTTCCATTGTCCACCCAAGGACTGCACCCTGGATCTGGCGCCCAAACTGGACACCTCTTTTGATCCTCCCCGTCCGGTAACTACGGCAGGTGAGGCCGTAATGGTAGGGGTAGGCAGTTCAGCGGTGCGGGATGCAATTGAAAAATACCAGCCGCTGCTTATGCTCACAGGGCATATTCATGAATCAAGGGGAGTCGTCAACATTGGGCGAACCACCATTGTCAACCCGGGCAGTGAATATGGCGAGGGTATTCTGAAAGGCACCATCATCAACCTTCAGGACAAAAATGTTTTGAGTTATCAGATGACTTCCGGGTAATACACCGGAGGGCAGCTAAAACCGGTATCAAAAAAGGGAGGAACATGAAAATTTTAGTCGGATTTAACGGATATTTTGTCTCCAAAGACGCGGTAAAGCTATCAATAAAATATGCCAAGGCGTTGAATGCTTCTGTTGACATTGTCACAATGCTTGAAAAGGGCCACGTTCTCCATCTGAATGATATGGAAAAGGCGGACAAAGCCCTTGATGAAGCCAAAGAGGCATTCGAAGAACTCGCCATTCCATGCCGGACCCGGATTATCACCAATCAGTTGAATGCCGGCGAAAATTTGGTCGGATTTGCTGAAGACAATGACATTGACATGCTGATAATCGGTATTAAAAGAAGATCCAAAGTCAGTAAAATACTTCTGGGTTCGACGGCTCAGTATGTTATCCTGAACGCGCCCTGCCCGGTATTGTCGATTCAATGATATCCCTATTTAGCGCCACACAGAAACAGGTTCTATCATAGCTGGAATATACAGCCGAACCAAAGAGACGGGTATGGCGTTTACCCCGAAGGCGCGTTTACATATCCCCGACCTCTCAGGCCCGGATCGGCCCGACAGCCGGCTAATCCCTCCGTCATTGATTTTTCATGGGTAATGTGATGGAATATCAGGTCTAAGGCATCGCGCAAAAATTATTTCACCATTTTTGTGCGACCCCCTGACAACTGTAACAAAATGCAATGGTTTTAAATGGATTTTTTAATTTTTATATCCGAATTCCAGGGTGTCAATGGAATCCAAGATTAAATGAACAGGGTAACGCCCATGCCTGCCAGCCATAAAAACAGGGTCATCGCCATAGTGACCCTACTTGTTGCCATCTTTGGCCTGTGTCCGTCCTTTGCAGCCCCCGGAGATCAGATGACACTGCGTTTTTTAATCTGGGAAGGCTACGCACCCTATCTACAACAGCAAGCGTTCAAACAAAAAATTATTGAAAAATACGGCATTGACCTGAAATTTGACGTGCACCACGCCTCAAATCCGGATAGCTTTTTCAATGAACTCCGCAAAGGGGCGGTGGACATCATTTCCCCGGCGCATAACCTGCCCAAAGATTCACGCTACAATTTCACCACCAACGGTTTAACACTTCCCATTAACCTCGAAAATGTACCCAATTACCATACCATTACCCCTGCACTTCAAAAACAGCCATGGGCTGTTGAAAATGAAAAAATTTATGCCGTCCCCATTATCCAGGGGCCCTACGGCCTTGCCTACAACACGGCTATTGTTACAGAAGAACCGGTGAGTTGGAATGTTTTCTGGGACGAGCGATATGCCGGTCAATATGTGGTCCAGAAAGATTACTATGAACTGAATGTTTATATCGCCGCGCTGGCATTAGGGTTTGGTCCGGAAGAAATTTTTCACTACGATGTCATCAAGGGGCCGGCCCTGGAAAACAAGATACGACAACTTGCCGTTCATGCCCACTCCCTCTGGACCGGTTTTGATCAGCCCATCCATTTCAAGGGCAGAGCCCTTGCGACGACATGGCGCGCCACTTTCCCCGAATTAAACAGACTGGGTGAAAGCTGGCGTATCGCTGTACCCGAAGAGGGTACCACGTGGTGGGTTGATACCCTCATGTTAAGCCATACCCTGAAAAGCGATCATCTTTTGAAACAAATTGCAGAAGAATGGATCAATTTTATTCTTGAGCCTGAGGTTCAAACCGATGTACTGGCGATGAAACTGGGCGTCTACCCGGTTACCACGCCGGCGTTAAATCTTTTCGATAAAAAAATGACGGATCACGACTTTGTCAATCAAGACCGTTTGCTGAAGAATCATATTCCCTGGCAATTGCTGAATACACGCGATCGAAACGCCTTCAGCCTGCTCTGGAAAGAAGCCCTCGATGCCAGAGCGACCGTCAAATCAATCAAATAGTGTAATATCATGGAATATAGATCTAAAAAATACAAACTGGAACGGTCCCTTAAGTCTAAATTTCTATTGGGTATCTGCATGGCCATGCTGCTCACCACGTTGGTGTATATGGCCATTGACTATTACTTGGTATACAACCGAAATACCCGAATGCTCGAAACGGAAATTAAATTAAAAATCGCAAAGGCGGCCAAGACGCTGGCCCATCCGCTTTGGATCTATGACGTCAATTTCATTCGCGAATATTCCAAAATTCTGACCCATGACAACAGTGTCGTAAGGGTGACGGTGTATGATGAGCGGAATAAATCACTGGTGCATCTAGAAAATATCGATGTCATCATTACCCCCAGTACCCTCAAATGGACCCTGCAAGAAGAAATCTTATTTCAAAACCGATCAGTGGGCCGCCTGGTCATCACGTTTTGCAATGCAGAGGTCAACCAGCTCACCCGACAGATCCTGCTGTCGGATATTTTAATGCTGTTTTCAATGCTTTTAGTGGTTCTGGCCACCACTTGGTTTCTGCTCGCCCGACAGATATTTACCCCTCTGACAGCCCTCGAGCATACCCTTAGAAAGATATCGGCCGGCGATTATTCAAGACGGGTATCGCTTCACATGAAAGGCGAACTGGGTTCCATTGCCGACGAATTCAATACAATGGTTGAACAGGTTGAGCTGCGTGAAAATAAAATAAAGGAGAGCGAGCTTAAATATCGCAACCTGGTGGAAAGCTCCACCGATATCATTTTTATGACGGATATCAAGGGTGAACTGCTGTTCATGAACCATAATTTTCAAAAACTGACCGGCTACCGGATTGAAAATTTTATCGGCAGGCCATTCACGGACATGTTCCCTTCGGACTACATTCAAATTTCCCTGAAAATGTTAGAAGGCGGGCTAAAAGGGATTGCGATTCCGCTTTATGAAATAGAATTTAGACAAAAGGACGGCACCACCGTTCCCATGGAACTGAATCTGACCCTGCAGCGCGATATCAACCATACGCCATTTGGCGCCCTGGGTATTGCGAGGGATATTGCCAAACGCAAACATTCGGAAAACGAGTTGCGAAAGTATGAGCAGATGATCGCTTCAACAACCGATTTGATGTGGCTGATTGATCGCCGATATATCATGCAGGCCGTAAACGATGCCTATGCCAAATATCATAATGCCGACCGGGATCAACTGATCGGTCTGCATGCGGAAAAGCAGGTGGGACGTGCCATATTCGAAAAACACATAAAACCCTATGTCGACAGATGTTTCACCGGCATCAATGTTCGTCATCATTCCTGGATCGGCCTTCCGGGTCGTGAAGCGCGTTATATGGAGATAACCTGCCACCCCAATTTTGAATCGGATAAAGCGGTTTCAGCCGTGGTTATCAGCGAACGGGATATCACCGAACGTAAAAAGCTTGAAACCCAGCTTCAGCAAACTCAGAAAATGGAGGCCATTGGTACCCTGGCGGGTGGGATCGCTCATGATTTTAACAATATCCTGGGATCCATCATCGGATACGGAGAGATGATGGAAATGTTCGACGTCAAGGAAAATACCAAATTAGAGGATCGACTGAGCCATATTTTGAAAGGCGCTTATCGGGCCCGGGATCTGGTGGACCAGATTCTTACTTTCAGCCGTCATACGGACCAGCAGAAAAAGCCTTTGCGACTTATTCCGATCCTGAAAGAAGCCCTGAAATTTTTAAGAGCATCCCTTCCCGCCACCATACGCATTGATGAAAATTTAAAGTGCCGCGATGATGTGGTACTGGCCAATCCGACTCAAATACACCAAGTGTTGATGAACCTTTGTATGAATGCATCCCAGGCGATGGCTGCCACAGGAGGCACAATAAGCGTTGGCCTGAAGCAAATTAATTATAGCGAATTGGCGCCGTCCACCAGATTTGATCTTGAACCTGGGCCTTATGTCAAGGTAACGGTTGCGGACCAGGGCATGGGAATAGACAATACCTTTATCGACAAGATATTTGATCCTTTTTTTACTACTAAAAAACCCAGTGAAGGCACGGGGATGGGACTGGCGGTGGTGCATGGAATAGTAACAAACCATAACGGCGCCATCGAGGTTGAAAATGGCGTTGAAGGTACTACCTTTAGTATCTATTTCCCCCTCCTGGATATAGCACCTGCAGCCTCAGAAACCGCCGGACAACTGTCACTCCCGGTCGGACAGGGGAAAATATTGTTTGTAGATGATGAAAAACCGCTGGTTCAATTCAGCAAAGAAATTCTTGAATATCTGGGATACGAAATTACGGCAAAAACAGACAGCGTCAAGGCACTGGAGGTATTTAAACAATCGCCGGATTTTTTTGACCTTGTCATCACCGATCAGACCATGCCGAACATGACCGGTCTTGATCTTGCTGAAAAAATACTTTCCGTCAGACCGGATCTGCCCATTGTTCTCTGTACCGGGTTCAGCACTGAAACGACTGAAAAAAAGGCCCTTGCCGCAGGCATTCATACTTATATTAAAAAACCATTAGGACCTCGAAAACTAGCAACGGTTGTCAGTAAAATACTAAACCGGATACACCCGTTGGAGATTGCTCATGGCCAAAGTACTGATCATTGATGATGATGTGGAAATGTGCATGATGCTGGCCGATCTTGTCGAAAGTATCACGCACCAGTCTGAATTTACGCATACTCTTTTTGATGGATTAAACCGCGTGGTTTCCGGCGACTTTGATCTGGTTTTTCTGGATGTCAGAATGCCGGACGGCAACGGACTGGAAATTCTGAAAAAAATCAGAGCAATTCCCTTTCCGCCGGAAGTCATCATTATTACGGGAGCCGGAGATTCCGACGGCGTCGAAATCGCGATTAAAAATGGAGCCTGGGATTATTTGCAAAAACCGCTGTCCCCCAAAAATATAATCCTGCCGCTCACCCGGGTATTGCAATACCGTGACGGATTAACAAAATCCTCAAAACCGCCGTTCATACTCAATCGTGAAGGAATTATCGGTGACAGTCCAAAAATAAAAAAATGCCTTACAACCATGGTCCAGGCAGCCAATACCGACGTCAATGTACTTATCGCCGGTGCAACCGGGACCGGCAAGGAATTGTTTGCCCGCGCAATTCACCGCAACAGCCGGCGGTCAGAGAATCCCTTTGTTGTCGTTGATTGTGCAGCTCTTCCTGAAACATTGATTGAAAGCACTTTGTTCGGGCACGAAAAAGGTGCTTTCACAGGCGCTGACCAATCAAAAAAGGGACTCATCAGCCAGGCGGACGGCGGCACCCTTTTTCTAGACGAAGTCGGTGAACTCAGCCCCAAGCTGCAAAAAGCCTTTCTGCGTGTTCTGCAGGAACGTTGTTTCAGGCCTGTCGGCAGCAAAAAAGAGATCAAAAGTGATTTCAGGCTCATTGCGGCCACCAACCGTGAACTGGATCAAATGGTCGGCAAACAGATGTTCAGAAAAGATTTTTTATATCGAGTAAAAAGTATTTGCATCAAGCTGCCGCCGCTCAAAGAGCGCATGGAAGACCTTAAGGATCTGGTCGTTTACCTGACCGACAAAATTTTTATCCGTCACCAGATCGATCCCAAAGGCTATTCCCCGGATTTCATCACCGCCTTGAGCCAATACGAATGGCCCGGCAATATACGTGAACTGCTGAATACCCTGGAAGCGACCATCAGCCAGGCACTTTATGAACCCATTTTATTCCCCAAACACCTGCCGGAACCAATTCGGATTAAAATGGCCCAGTCAACGCTGACCACTGCGCCTTCGTACGTAGATATTGGCAACTCAAGCCTTCGGGGTGATAATCAAAACAGCCGGATGCCTTCTTTTAAGATATTCAGGGAATCCGCCCTTGCCGGCGCGGAAAGTCGTTATTTCGGCAAATTAATGGAGCTGACGCATGGAAACATAAAACAGTCATGTGCCATATCCGGTCTCAGCCGAACCCGGCTCTATACTATTTTAAAAAAACACGGCATTGACCGTACCGGCTGGTCTCAAAAAAACCGCCAATAGTGTAGCATTTACACCCCGGCGAGCCAGGTGCCGAATTCCGGGTCATAATAATTTTTTCTGAATCTGGCATAGCGCCCGAGGCCATATCCGTAATAATCAAAATCAAGGTTGGAAATTTTGTTCTGAATCATTGCCCACAGGCTCCACCACAAATCAGCGGTCAGTTTATGCAGCAGAATGCGGTACAGCCTGTGCGGCTGCATCTCTCCGCAATAAGTCTGAATGATCAGCTCCTCCTGCTTGCGTGAAAGGGGGTGTTCAACAGCAAAGTCACCCAGATCAAAAAAAGGATCATTCATACCGCCATATTCCCAGTCTAAAAGCCACATTTTCCCGGATTCATCCAGAATGAAATTTTCCGACAGCACATCATTATGGCAGGCCGCCAGTTCGGGTTTATCGCGATCCATGGCTTTTTCAATTTTGTCGACAACGTTACACATCCAATCAAAATCATGGGGAAAGAATGCCTCCCTTTCCCTTGCCCATTTTGTATATTTCCGTATCATATCAAAAACATAGGTGGTTTGATCAAAAACGGCTTCAGCATGAACACTTTTCAGCACAGTAATAATTTTTTCGACGACCCCGTCATCTGCGGCAACCATTTGAGAATTCATCACTTTGCCGTCCACAAACGGAAGCACCATGGCGCCTTCGGGTTTTATAATACTTAAAACCTCGGGCGACACGCCTATTTTGGCGGTGGCGAGCGTAGCTCCCAGTTCATTGCTGCGATCGATAAAGACATCGGTACCTTCACCCGGAATTCGCAACACATATTTTTTATCTTCAACAAAGCAGGTATAGTTGTTATTTGAAAGGCCCCCCGAAAGGATTTCATGTTCCACCTTTTTGCCCTTCCATATTTCAATACGCGGGATCATTGATTCTGCCGGATTTTTCATAGAGCACCTCTATTAAAATAGTAATTAAAAATAGCCCATCAGGGCAATTCGGCCCGTTTCAAGCAACAGATAAGGATCGGGGACGAAACAAATTGAATAGTGAGAATTGAAAATTTGTGGCATTGCTTCGCCATACCTTTATTATTCGCTATTCAGTTTTCATTCTTCACTTAGAACGATTATCTTACACTTTTTTTGTCATAAAAAATACAAAATTAAAAATTAAGCGCCTAAACACTGTCAACGGCCGCCCTATTATTATGCTACAAGTGTCCTTTGGGCTCCATGAGCAGTGGTTTCCTTCAAATTCACCCTTAGACCCTTAGTTAATCCAAAATGCGTGCCAGGTTTGGTATTGAGTTTATCTCAGATTGAATTCTTATTATTTAGACGCCTTTGCAAAACCGGGAGTCAAAAGCGCTATATGTAAATTGATCAACCAAAGGAAATAAATGTTCACTTTTTTATACAAATGTTTATTGTTACAGTAATTTTAAATCCTCTCATCATGTCCTCGATAATAGGCAGGAAATATTGGCGAAGCTATAAAAGATGCAATAAAAAAATTATAGGTGGCTGCAAAGGGTCGACTGAATTCTGCCGTTGTCCCCTTAAACAGGGAGTCGCGAGGGTGTCGGGTCTTTTCAGTATCGGTTTTGCGGCTGCCAAAGGGCTTTATCAGGTCGTCCGGCACCAGATACAGGACCACAACACCGAAAAGGCCCATGGCCGACAAAGAATATCCCATTAGCAGATGTTCGATTACCATTGCTATTTAACCTTGGATCATGACCTCATTGAATTGTGAACCGGAGTATTAGATTTTCAAAATTGTTGTTTCCGAAAAAAGTGTACAATCAATTTTAATTGCCTTATACTAACCTAAGATGAGCGATTAGCTCTTAGCAGTTAGATCCTATATCTTAGGAGTTTACCAGTAATGCGATTTTCACCCATTGGGTGAAATGATGACCTTTGACAATATATTTTAATTATTGTGCTAAAAACTAACTGCTGATCGCTCAATTTAGAACTAATAAACCTTCGTAAAATGGTATTTTTCGAAAGTCTCATACTATATTTTGTCTCTAGTCAGGTTCATAGGTTGTCCGAATGAAAAAATTAATTATTACCATTATTATTTTATCCGGAATCAGTATTATAGGCTGGCAGATTTATCAAAAAGCTTCTGTTTCCGAAAAGGGCTTTAAGCGCCAGCGTCAAAAAGTACCCATTGCCGTCGAGGTTGCACTCGTAAAAAAAACCTCCATACGGGAAGTGGGGAGCTTTACCGGTTCGTTGTATCCGCTTTCTGAATTTATCCTGGCACCGAAAATCGCCGGACGTCTCGAAAAGCTCTTGGTTCATATCGGCGATACGGTCAAAGGCGGGCAGCTTGTGGCCGTACTGGAGGACGATGAATACCGCCAGCAGGTCGTCCAGGCAAAGGCCGAACTGGAAGTTGCCCGGGCAAACCTTCAGGAGAGGGAAAGCACCATAGAAAACGCAAAACGAGAGTACGAGCGAACCAAAGCATTAAGAAAAAAGAAAATAGCCTCCGAATCCCAACTCGATGCCGTAGAGTCTGAATTTAAAACCCAGCAGGCAAAGCTGAAGGTTGCTATCGCTCAGGTGTCTCAAAAAGAGGCTGCCCTGAAGATAGCCAAGGTACGGCTTTCTTATGCCCGGATTAAAGTGACGGGAAACAACACCAACGGGTACAAGGTGGTGGGAGAGCGCTTTGTGGACGAAGGGGCCATGCTGGCGCCCAACACCCCGATTGTCACTATTCTCGATATCGAAAAACTCACCGCCGTCATACATGTCATCGGACGGGACTATCCTAAAATTCATCCGGGGATGAAAACGGTTATTTCAACGGATGCGTTTCCGGATCGCGTCTTTAACGGAAAGGTGATTAGGATAGCCCCATTTTTGAAAGAAAAATCCCGGGAAGCCAGAGTGGAGATAGAAATACCCAATGTACAAAAGCTTCTGAAACCCGGTATGTTTGTACGGGTTCAAATACAATTCAATGAACATGATAACGCGACCGTGGTTCCGGTAGCCGCACTTGTAAATAGAAACGGCTCCCGGGGGGTTTTTATAGTTGATCTTCAAGAACAAAAAGCCAGATTTATTCCGGTTACCGTCGGTATCGCAAACGGCATCCGGGTGGAGGTGCTGAATCCGGTTATCACAGGCGCGGTGGTGACCCTGGGACATCATCTGCTGGCAGATGGGGATTCGATTGTTCTACCGGATAAAAAAAAGGCGGATGGTAAGCAGAGAAGCGAATCTGCTAAGAGAGAAGAAAAATCGTGAACATCCCCCAATTTTCCGTACGACGTCCGGTATTGATCGTCATGGTTTTTTTGATTGTCATCATCATCGGCGGGGTCTCCCTGTTTAGGCTTTCCATCGACCTGATGCCCGATATCACATACCCGACGCTTAGCATTTCCACTGAATATGAAAACGCCGGTTCAGAGGAAGTTGAAGAGTTGATCACCCGCCCGATTGAGGAGGCAATGAGTGCGGTACCGGGAGTAGAGGAGGTTACCTCGGTTTCCGCTGAAGGTCGAAGCAGCGTTCGGGTTACGTTTTCATGGGGTACGAATCTTGATGAAGCGGCCAACGATATTCGGGAACGTCTGGATCGCGTTATTCCGCGCCTTCCGGAAGATGCTGATCGGCCAAGGCTGCGAAAGTTCGATCTCGCCTCTTTTCCGATTTTGATCATGGGCGTATCCAGTAACCTGGAACCAATACGGATAAGAGAACTTATCGACAATCAGGTGAAAAACCGAATCGAACGTATTCCAGGGGTGGCTTCTTTGGATATTCGGGGTGGGCTGGATCGGGAAATTCATGTCAACCTGAACGCGGAAAAGATAAAAGCCCTGGGGCTTCCCATCGATCAACTTATAAACCGTCTCAAGGAAGAAAATATCAATCTTCCGGCCGGTACCATCGAACAGGAGCATCTCGATGTTACCATCAGGATTCCTGGAATTTACAATAATTTAGATGAGTTGCAAAATGCAGTGGTGGCCATTCGAGAAGGGGTGGCCATTCAACTAAAAGAAATTGCTACCGTAGAAGATGCCTGGGAGAAAGTAACCCGGATTGTTCGGATAAACGGCAAGCCGGGTGTGCGCCTTTCGATCAACAAGCAATCGGGAAAAAATACCGTGGAGGTGGCAACCGGGGTGCTCAAAGAGATTGAACAAATCAACCGGGACATCCCCCAGCTTCATATAATCCCCATTATCGACACTTCAGATTATATCAAACGCTCTATAACCAATGTGGGGACCACCATTCTCTATGGCGGAGTGCTGGCTGTATTCGTGCTGTTGTTTTTTCTCCGCAACATCTCCAGCACCGCCATTATTGCCACCACGATTCCAATATCGGTTGTTGCCACCTTTGCTTTGATGTATTTCAACGGATTTACACTGAACCTGATGACCCTCGGCGGTCTGGCGCTTGGCATCGGCATGCTGGTGGATAATGCCATCGTGGTGCTGGAAAATATCTACCGGCTCAGGGAATCGGGTCAGGAACCTGAATCGGCGGCAATAAAGGGGAGCGGGGAAGTGATGGCTGCGGTTATTGCAAGCACATTGACCACGCTTGTCGTCTTTTTGCCGCTTGTTTTTGTACGCGGTATGTCCGGAATTATGTTTAAACAGCTCGCATACGTGGTGACTTTTTCCCTGGGATGCGCTCTGGTCGTAGCTTTGACGTTAGTGCCCATGCTGGCATCCAGGGTAGGCGCTTCAACACTTAAGAAAGGGGGCGGCACTGCTCAAGGCTGGAAGATATCTCATATATCGAAGCGATTTTTTGCCGGTGTGGAAAATGATTATACAAAATTGCTTAGCTTTGCTATCAACCATCGGGCCTTGATATTGGGAAGCGTATTGCTGGCGTTTTCAGGAAGTCTTTTCCTGATTCCGCTGGTGGGTGTTGAGTTGATGCCTGCTGCTGATGAGAGCGAGGTACGGGTTAATGCAGAGATGGCAGTCGGCACACGGCTATATTTGGTAGATCAGACCTTCCAGAAGATTGAAGACATTGTGAAACGGGAGGTGCCGGAAATCAAAAATACCGTATCCTATATCGGGGGTTCCTCCTGGCGGGCACAGGGATCCAATACCGGCGAGATGCGGATTGCGTTGAAACCGGTCAAGGAACGTAACCGATCCAGCGAGGAAATAGCAGCAGCCCTTCGCAAAAAACTCATTTCTATGCCTGGCGTTAAAATACGTACGCGTGCCGGTCAGGGCCTATTCTTGCTAAAAATAGGCACCGGGGGAGATGAAAAAGTACAGGTGGAAGTACGCGGGTACGATATAGAAACGTCCGATGCTCTGGCCCGTGAGGTCGAAGAGATCATAGGGAACGTGGCCGGCATAACCGATACCAGAATGAGCAGGCAGACCGGAAACCCGGAAAAACTCATTGTCGTGGACAGGCAAAAGGCAGCGGATATGAAACTAACGGTATCCAGGATTGCCAATATGCTGCAAACGGTGCTTTCCGGGACATCCGCTGGAAACTATCGTGAAGGGGGAAACGAGTATAAAATTCGTGTGAAAATTAAGGGCGCTGAGAAAAAAGAGCTGCGGGATATTCTGGACCTTCCCATCATCAATACCGACGGGGAACCGGTAGTACTCCGAAACGTAGTTGATGTTCGTCCCAGGCGCGGGCCGGTGCTTATCCAGCGCAAAGACCAGGAACGCGTGGTCTATGTAACGGCCAATATCAGCGGCCGGGATATGGGCTCTATTTTAGCGGATATCCGCGAAGACCTGAAATCGGTGCCTGTACCCAGAAATTTCAACATATTCTTTGGTGGAGACTACGAAGAACAGCAAAAATCTTTTCGCGAACTTTTGATGAGCTTTGTGCTGGCACTGGTGCTGGTATATATGGTAATGGCATCACTATATGAGTCGCTGCGATATCCCTTTGTGGTGATGTTTTCAGTACCCCTTGCGGCTATCGGAGTGATCCTCATGCTATTTTTTACAGATACCACTTTTAACGTTCAATCTTATATCGGTTGTATCATGCTGGGCGGCATTGCGGTGAATAACGCTATCTTGCTTGTGGATCACATCAACTTGCTGCGCCGACGGGATATGCCGGTTCGAGCAGCCATTATAGAGGCCGGCAGAAGAAGGCTCAGACCTATTCTTATGACCGCTACGACCACTATTTTGGCAATGACGCCGCTGGCAGTCGGAATAGGCGAGGGCGGAGAAGCCCAGGCGCCAATGGCCCGGGCAATCATAGGCGGGCTGATCAGCTCGAATCTGATTACTCTTATTGTGGTCCCCACAATTTATGCGCTCTTTGAACGAAAAAAGATAAAATTTGAGACCCATGCTGTTAAAGAGCCCGTTGGACGCATACCCGGGGAGACTACCGACGAGGAACTGACATGATGGCAATTTCCTGCTTTCGAAAAGCATTTGCAATGCTGCTTATTTTGAGTCTTTTACTTTTGACGCTATCCTGTGTGGCCACTAAAAACGTAAGGATCATAGAGGAACAAATCCCGTCGGACGTGTACAATGAAAAGGATATGCCGATAGCCGTTGAAATCGAGCCCATATCCAAACAAATCATAAATCTTCCTGAACAAGGTCCGCTTACAATCACGGTAAAAGATGCCATTCTCATAGCCCTGGAGAACAATCGTTCGCTGCTGGTGGAGCGGATCAATCCTTCTATCCGGAAAACTTTTGAGGATCCGGAGCTGGCCGTGTTCGACCCAACTGTAGAGGCGGAAGTTTCTACCCGGCGAAATGATAGTAAAAACCTGAATCCGTCAGGAAGCTATGCCGAAAATTCGGCAAATGATGTTATTCAAGGAAGCATTTCTTTTAAAAAATATTTCCCCACAGGTACCTTTGTGGAAGCGGAAGCCGTAACAAAAACCACAGACTCGGACCAATATAGTGAATCATACTCATCCACCCGCTTGGGACTATCGGTAACACAGTCACTTCTTCAAGGGTACGGAACGGGTGCGAACCTGGCGCAGCTTCGCCAATCACAAATCGAAACCGACATCACGCAATACGAGCTTCGAGGGTTCAGCGAATATTTACTGGCGCAGGTTGAAACCACCTATTGGGACTATGCCCTTTCCCAGCGACAGATTGAAATTGTAGAGGAATCACTTAAGATTGCAAAACAGCAGATAGCCGATACCGAAGAAATGATCCTGGTGGGTACAATGGCGGAAGCAGAGCTTGCTGCAGTTCAGGCCGAGGTTGCCGCACAGCAGCAGGGGTTGATTAACGCTAAAAGCAATTTAGCGTCTAACCGGCTCAAGTTACTTAGGTTGCTGAACCCGCCGGGGCAGACCCTTTGGGATCGAGACATCAATATGGTACATCCACCTGCACTGCCGGAAATCAAACTTGATAAAGTAGAAACACATGTAGCCTTGGCGCTTCGGATGAGGCCGGAAATGAACCAGGCAAAATTGGATATTCAGAAGGAAATTCTTGAAATCGTTCGTACCAAAAATGGCCTGCTCCCACGAATGGATCTTTTTATTACACTTGGGAAGACCGGATATGCTGATTCATTCTCAGGGTCGGTGAACGACATGGATGGAGACAGCTATGATATAACGGCGGGTCTCAATTTTGAATATCCCGTCTTCAACCGCGATGCCAGGGCCCAGCATCGCAGAGCGATTCTGCGCCGGGGTCAGGCGGAAATGGCCTTAGACAACCTGAAACAGATGGTTGAGCTTGATGTGCGAAATGCTTATATTGAAGTCAATCGCACAAAAGAGCAAATTTTTGCAAGTACTGAAACCAGAAAGTTTCAGGAAGAAAAATTGCGGATTGAAACCGAAAAATTTCGGGTTGGTCTCTCTACCAATTTGCTTGTGGCTCAGGCACAGCGGGACCTTCTGGCAAGCCGCATTAACGAGGTGCAGGCTGTGGTTAACTACCTTAAAGCGCTGGTCAGCTTTTACCGACTGGAAGGCTCTCTTCTTGAACGAAGGGGCATTGCTGCGCAGGGTCGCGACCCTGTGAATATTCTACAAAGAACAAATGAGTTTCCATCCAGTGAAAAACAAACGGGCCTGACGACAGCGCAAATGACTGCACGCTGACAACAGGCCCGTTATTGATATCATTCAGCCCGAAATAAAATTTTCAACCGGTGGCAACTTCTCCACCGGATTTTCTACTGACCCATCGGTTGATAAAATGCAGTACCCCCAGCATCGCAAACACGATGGCTATAATACAGGTACACATGGCATTGGCGCTGGCTGTCCAGCCGTCATTATCCAGCATGATAATTTCGATGGCCGCCAGATGAACAGTGGCGGAAACCAGGAAAATAACGGCGCTGATGGTGGTCATGGAGCGCATGAAAAAATAGGTGAAATTCTGAACAAAAGCCACCCTGGACAACGGAAAGATGATCTTGAAAAAAGTGCCTACCGTATCGCCCCCAAGGCTTATGGAGGCTTCTTCAATGGACGGATCGATATTTTTCAAATTCGAAATACTCGACAAAATCCCGAGGGTAAAATTACAGATAACAATATTGATGACAACAATCCAGGGGGTCCCGTAAAACCAGTAGATGGGTTTATTAAACGCCAGAATATATCCCAGTCCCATGACAAGACCCGGAATTGCGGCCGGCATCACCGAAAAGAAATAAACCACCTGCTTGAAATAGGGCTTCCGGGTTTCCATGGCATAGGCCGCCACCAGTGTAATGAATGATCCCACCACCCCCACGATCAACGAAATCCAGACACTGGTCCAGATAGCCGAATACCCGCCGATGGAGGGGAATTTGTAGTGTGCCAGGGTTAAGGACCAGTCGTAGGGCCACACCTTTACAAACGAACCGATGATTACCGTGGCAAAAATCAGGATGATCGAAAAAGCCATGCAATAGCAAAATGCGCTGTACAATATTTTTTTCAGCCGCCTTGTTGGCGGGATAAAAGGCCGGGCAGCCCCGCTGATCATGGAAAAACTCTTGCGTGAGATATAGTAGTTGAGCATAAAGGCAGCCAGTGACGGCACCAGCAGGATAATACTGATGGTGGCACCTAAATCAAACCGGTAAAGGTTGGTGACCTGCGCATATATTTCAGTGGCCAGTACGCTGTAGTTGCCGCCGATCACCACAGGATTGCCAAAGTCGGTGATGGTCAGGTTAAAAGTAAGGGCCGCGGAACTCAAAATCCCGTATTTGGCCGACGGCAGCGTGATCCGTGTGAACACTTTGAACGGCGAAGCTCCCAGGCTTTCCGCGGCCTCGTCCAGGCGAATGTCTACTGCCGAAAGAGTTGTAAACAGGATCACAAAGGCATGAGGCAGACAGTACAGCACTTCGGAGACAATAATCCCGGTGGCGCCGTAAATATTCCAGTCCGTGTGAAAAAAATGAGAGGTAATCAGCCCGTTGCGGCCGAAAAGATAAATCAACGCCAGGGCCTGCACAATGGAAGGGGCCACCAGCGGCATCATGATAATATTACGGAAAAAAGTTTTACCGGCAATGGTGGTGCGCGTCATACCATAGGCAAAAAAGAACACCAGGACCGTGACGATAACGGTTGTGACGCCCGCTATATAAAGACTGTGCCACAGCGACCTCAGTGTGTGGGCAGTGGTAAAATACTGCTGGAAATTACTTAAGGTAAAATTGGCTAAAGCCAGTTCTCCCCCTTTGAAAAAACTCAGTTTCAAAATCATCCACAGGGGAAACAGCATGAAAAAAAACAGCAGTAGCAAAATAAAAATGGTCACCGTGGGAACAATGAACTTGTCAAATTCCATTCGCGCGGATGACACCGTATAGTTGGCCAGGGGGGCATTTTCTCTTTGGATTGAATTCATTTTTCCATCTTCCTTTTCCGGTATTCAAAACGGTCCATATCGTTTAAATCAATTTCTTGAATATTTCCGAATAAACATGGAAGGCATCCGGCGGAAAATAGAGTTTCATTTTATCTTTTTCTTTAATCGGTTTTTTCGCAAACTCTTTCTGGGCGATATCAACTAACATCTCCTGACCTTCAAACCTAACGAGAATACTGACAACAGCGCCAAGAAACGTGACCAGTTCAGCCGTTACATCGACAATATTGGAAGCAACGCAATCGTCTGATGCAACCGTTGCTCCGACGATTTCAATATCTTCGGGGCGAATGGCCAAATAGACCTTTTCACTGTCTGCCGTATCTATTTCAGAGACCTTGAATGCAGACTGGCCGTACAGGACCCGGTCATCTTTTTTTCGGCCTTCAAAAAAATTGGATGTCCCGACAAACTCGGCGATGAAACTGGTTTTGGGTTTCTTATAGATTTCCCAGGGTGAACCCACCTGTCTGAACTGTCCCTCACGCATGACCACGACGCGGTCGGCCATGCTGAGTGCTTCCTCCTGATCATGGGTAACATAAATCATGGTAATGCCCAGATCGTGCTGCAATCGTTTGATCACGGCACGCAGGCGCACCCGGATTTTCGCATCCAGCGCACTTAGGGGTTCGTCCAGCAGCAGCACATTCGGTTTTATGGCAATGGCGCGGCCCAGAGCCACCCGCTGCTGCTGCCCGCCGCTCAACTGGGACGGATAATGGGTTTTCCATTCGGCAAGTCCCATCAGTTCGAGCATTTCATCGACGCGATTATCGATTAGATTCAGCGGCATCTTGCGCATTTTCAGCCCAAAGGCGATGTTCTGATACACCGTCATATTGGGAAACAGAGCATACGATTGAAAAACAATTCCAAAATCTCTTTTCTGCGGTATCACATTGTTTAGGTTTATATCACCGTATGAAATATCCCCGGAAGTCTGAAACTCAAACCCTGTAATGATTCGCAGCAACGTGGTCTTGCCGCATCCGCTGGGTCCTAGAAAACAGACAAATTCTCCGGGAGCAACGGTGAGACTAACATTGTCCACCGCAACCAGTGAACCAAATGATTTGCTAATATTATTTAAAACCAGATTTTTTGACATGTTCCTTGTGCATGCTCCTTTCCACTACAGATAACATTGAGAAAGCGATACTTTTCACAACACGATGGGCATCAGGGGATAACGGCACTGTCCGTTAGATGACCATAATGGATATTCTGTTCCATGAATCGGGAACCGTGTCGGACCAATCCAAACACTCAAAATGCATAGATGTTTATACAGCAACAGCGTAAAAAAGAGCTTCATGGACCCTGTCACCAGCTGCCCATGAAGCCCTTTGGTTGCTCATGCAATCAAATTAATGCAGAAAAAGATTCGACCAGACTTCAAGAATTTTGGCACGATTTTTAGACTGCCACGGAAAATCCATGGGCGCCAGCTTGATCGAGTCCAGCGGCGGCATGGTTTTGGGTCCATGAATGCCCGGGTAGGTGACGCCTATTTTAAACTTGGCATATCCCTTCATGGCGCTTTTGGAAATGGCCCAATTCAGAAATTTTTTGGCGGCTGCTTCATGTCTGGCGCCTTCGAGCAGTGCATTGGCCTCCAGTTCGAAACCGGCTCCCTCTTCGGGCAGTACCATCACGACCGGAAATCCTTTTTTCTTTAAAGAGGAATATACAAAGGCAAAGGAACAGCCGATGGCGTATTCACCAGCTGCCGTCAGCTTGGCCGGTTTGGAACCGCTTTTGATGTACTGGCCCATATTTTTATCGAGTTTCTTTAAAAAATCCCAGGCTTTGTTGTCTTCAATCGGTTTGGTTTTGTAATCCGGATCCAGCATCTCCAGCAGACTGGCGACCTGCAGGAATCCGGTACCGGAACTGGCAGGGTTGGGCATGATCAGCATATCTTTATAGGCTGGATTCAGCAGATCGTTCCATCCCTTGGGCATAGGGAGGTTTTTCTTCTCCATTACCTTTGTATTGATCACAAAGGCTGCTGCATATAAATCGATGGCGGTCCAGTATCCATTGGGGTCTTTAAAATGAGCCGGAATCTTGTCCCATCCTGTCGGTTTGTATGGTTTTATCATATTTTTGGGGACGAATTCCTCCATGTTGGTGACGGCCCAGCCCCAGACACAATCCGCCTGGGGGTTGTTTTTTTCAGCCAGCATTCTGGCGCCCAGTTCTCCGGTGGAAAGTCGAATCGCCTGAATATCGAGATCCGGCAACTCCACTTTAGCCTGCGCAATGTATTCCACCACTTCTTCATTTTCCAGAGAAGTATAAATAACTACTTTGTCTTTGGCCATGACCGGCCCGGCCAAAAACACAGACACAACAACTATCGAAACGAATAATACACCAAACTTTTTCATAAAACGTCCTCCTTTTTTAGATGTTGGCATTGATGATCACGTGATAAGTAAAATTATACAGCAGTAGGAACAAAGATTAAAAAAACGGCACATATGAAATATATTGTGATAATTCTGCTATCAATATTTTCAGAAACTTTTGAAAATCAGAGAAACAAAAACAATGGAACCATTGAATTATGGCATTCGATTTTGAAAAAATAAGATATAATTTATCGATTATATTTGTCAAGGAAAATACAGCAAATCATGAAACTTCATTCTTTAGATATTATTACAGATATCCGACAATTTTCGGATCAGTTTTCGGTTGACATCCTCTGTTTTCAGCGAAATCCGGACAAACCGGTTGGAAAGGCCTTTAAAATTGGCGCAGTTTCGAATCAGTATTCTGTCTGCCGCCAGGGCAGCGCAAACCGTTTCTGCAGAAATCCCTTCTGGAAGCCGCACCAGTATAAAATTCGCACTGCCGGGAAATACCGTCAGATCTGCCACGGGTTCAAGGCCTTCTGCTACAACGGTTCTCTGGGCCGTGACAAATCGCACTGTTTTTTCAACAAATTCATCCGTTGTTGCAGGATTGGTCAGCACCCAGGCAACAGCCGCATGGGCCAGAATGCTTACACACCACGGCAATGCATATCGGGCCATTTTTTGAATCACCGGGGCGGATGAGACCATAAAACCGATCCTGAGCCCGGGAATTCGAAATATTTTCGACATTGAATTCAACACAACCACATTTAGAAGACCGCACCCGGCTACGCTGGATTCGGCACCGCCGGCGACAAAGGGCAAATAGGCCTCGTCCACAACAAACACCACCCCAGGATGACGTATGCACAGATCAAGGATATCGCCATGGGGTATCAGCGCGCCAGCGGGGTTGTTGGGGTTGCATATAAATACGGTGTCAAAGCCCCGCAGGGCTTTGTCAATCTCCTGTATCACTGGCTGAAAATCGTTATCTGTCCGGCTGAACCAGAATCTGTGCTCAACATTGTGCATCCGGCATCCGGCAGCATAATCCGAATAGGTCGGGCCGATAATCAATGCCCGTCTTGTTTTCAGGGCCAATGGAATCGTATGGATAAACCAGGTGCTGCCGTTGGCCGTCATCACAAGTTCAGGATCAACGCCCAGTGCCCCGGCAAACAGGTTGATAATCCCTTTGGCATTCACCTCCGGCAGCCGGGTGATGTCTCCAATCCGGTCCCGGAGAAAATCCATCATCTCCGGCATGGGACCCAGTGGATTGACATTACTGCTCATGTCTATAATTGTGTCTGTCCGGCAGTTTAACTCCCGGGCCAGTTCATAAATATCACCGCCGTGTCCTTTCAGCATCCTGCCCCCTGCAATAAAGAATCATATTTTTCATGCGTCCGGTTTCTACCAGATTTTTTGCATCACGTCAAAAATAACCCTCAGTCCACAACCATTCATGAACATATTCTCGATATTCTCAACTACTACGATTATCCTATTCAATAGGATATTTAGAGGGACAGACAATAAAATCAAAATGTTCAAAGGGCAAGCATACGGTTTCAGAGATATGGAATTCTTTAAATTGAGAATTTGGTGTATTAAAACAATTATATACAATTTCGACATCCTGAGTTAGGCAAAAATGATTTTTAACTGCCAGGATAGTCGGGCTACAGGATCGAATGACGAATATAGCGCCCTGCCTTGAATCTGAATTTGTACTTACTACCACGATAGCAGGCGAAAAGGGCCTCCACCGGAGAGTTGCCCGAATCGTACAGTACGGATTCCATCTTCATACAGGGGATGGGCTGGGCCAGTTTGAACATTCCGGTATCTTCCTCTCCGGATAGCTCCGCCGTCAAACACTGGGTAGCATAATCCAGCGTGATATCAAACTTTTCCGTGAGAATTTGATAAAGGGTAGTATTAAAATCCATATCCAGGATATCTTTGAATTTTAAATAGGGAAGATAGCTTTTCTCGATAAGTACCGGTTCATCATTGGCATGCAACACCCGTAAAGAGTAAATGGTTCGTTGGTCATTTTTCAATTTTAGCAATTTGCTTACTTCGTCGTCCGCCTGAACCACTTTCACATCAATCGTTTGATATGTAGGATTAAATCCGGAGCTTTTCATGTCATCAACAAAACTGGTGATATTTTTCAGGTTATAGATTAAATTATTAGATTTTTCGGAGATCAGGAAAGTCCCTTTGCCCGGTTGGCGGATTACCATTTTGTCGGCTACCAATAAATTCATCGCTTTACGCACCGTCATGCGGTTGACCGCGAACATACTGGACAGCTCGGTCTCGATGGGGAGCTTATCGCCGCGTTTAATTTCCCCACGGTCGATCATGTTGCGCAAGTACTGATGGATCTGTAAATATTTAGGAATTTTTCTGCGATAATTCAAGCCCATTCCATTTACTCCTTTCGCACTGCCTGTTTTTTCTAAATTTGTCCGGTTCATAGATAAACTTTGTCTTTTCCGATCCTAATAGGACAACTCTACTCTTTGTATAGTAACGGTATATACAAAGTCAACCACTTTATTTGACAAGTGTGCTCGTTAATATTTTATTAGAATTTATTAAATTTTAATATTTGCTAGTTATTCAAATAATTATAGTCAAATGGGTGGTATAAACATATCGTTTAAAAATTATTTATTGACATGACAATTTAGGGTTGCTACACATCATTCATGTATATACATATAATTATACCTCGGATTGAAAGGAAGGCCAAATGAAAATCTTGTGTTTGGGTGCCGCCGGTAAAATAAGCCGGGAATCGGTTTATGATCTCGTGGAGTATTCGGATTTTGAAAAAATTACTATCGCCGACTATAATGAAAATGCAGGGCTGGAGGTGGTAAAGTGGCTTGACGACCCCCGGGTGGATTTTGTAAAAATCGATGTCAATGATCGTCAGTCAGCGGTGGCCACTATCAAAGGCTATGATTTGGCTATGGACGGCACCACCATTTCTCTCAACGACCGCTCAACCGCCTGCATCGCCGAAGCCGGTGTACATGGTATCAACCTCAACGGCTGTGGTGCCGAATGGGAATTTGATCGAGAATTTTCAGACAACGGGAAAATCTGTATTCCGGGCATGGGGATGACCCCCGGGATTACGAATATGATGACCAGGCATGCTGCCGACCAGTTGGAGACGGTGGACACAATCCGTATCAGCCACGGTGCATTCCGACCGGTGGCTTTTTCACCGGCAATTGCCGAAACCACACGCATGGAGTACGATCCTGATCTGCCCTCCCGCGTGGTTTATGAAAATGGGAAATTTATCCAGGTACCGCCCTTTGCCCGCCCTATGGAAATCGAACTGCCGCCGCCTTTTGGAACCCATGTCCAGTACATCATTCCCCATGCTGAAACCATGACCCTTCCAAAATCGCTGGCTGACAAACAGATACAACTGATCGAAGTACGCGGTACCTGGCCGCTTGAAAACATGGCGCTTATTCGCACTCTTTATGACTGGGGTTTCATGCGTAACGACAGAATCGAAGTAGACGGCGTACAGGTAGGAATACTGGATGCCGTTGCAGACTATCTTCTGCAGTCCCAAGAGGGGCAAACCACCGATCTTTACGGATATGCGCTGCACGTTGAGGTCACCGGCAGCCGGGAGGGGAAAAGATACCGACATCTCCTCACTCACACTCATCCAGCCTCGGACGGCTCGGTCAAAGGATGGGAAAAGCTGCGTGCCTATACACGCTGTGTGGGCATCCCCATGAGTATCGGTGCCCAGATGATCGACAGTGGCCGAGTTCACGGGTCCGGTGTGATCGCCCCTGAACTGGCTTTTGAACCATCAGCGGTATTCACCGAGCTTTCCAGACGAGGTATCATAGTACATGAAAAAGTCGAGGAGATTCCCTTCTCATGAGGCCTGAACTTTCTATTAATAATCGTGTTGAGTTTATGCCGGGATGGAATAACCCATTACTGCTCATCTGAATGTTTTTTAACACTCCCAGGGCAGACAGCCCGGCCCGGTTCTTCTCGATTTCACCGTGATGATAATGCATCGTCAATAAAAAAAGGTGATTTTTCAAAAAAATGGAATTAAGGTTAAAGGAGGCTGACATGAATTCGCGACAACGTATTTTTGCCGCTTTAGAAAGAAAAGAACCCGATCGAGTTCCAATGCTGGAATGGTCTATCGATTCAAAAGTAATTGATGCTATCCATCCGGGATGCTCATACTTTGATTTTTTAGATAAAATCGGAATGGATGCCGTCAGTTTGGGATATGAGCATACATTGTCGGGTCACCAGAGAGATGTTCAACCGGGCTATAAATTCCAAGATAAATGGGGGGTAACCCGTGTGTACACCGGGGAAGCCATCGCATATCCCATCGAAGGGATCATCGACTCCGAAAAGGATCTAAAATCATATACTCCTCCAGACCCAGAAGACCCTGATGTTCTTGGTCCTTTCCCTGATCTCGTTCAAAGATTCAAAGGGGAAAAGGCAATTATATGGGAAAACCGTGACGTCATGAGTAACCCGCGGTATCTCAGAGGAACAGAAAATCTTTTCCTCGATTATATAGAAAATCCGAAATTTGCGCATGAAATCACAGAAATGGCCTTCAGTTATGAAATGGAAGTTGTTAAAAAAGCCATTAAAGCCGGGGCTGAGATAGTGATGTTAGGGGATGATTACGCATATAATCAAGGCCCGATGATTTCCCCAAAACATTTTAGAAAATTCGTTCTTCCGGGGTTGAAAAAAATGGTAACCCTTGTCCATGAAATGGGGGCCTTTTGCATAAAGCATAGCGATGGCAATCTCATGAAGATTTTGGATATGATCATCGCAACAGGGATTGACGGAATCAATCCAATTGATCCTATTGCAGGGATGGACATTCAAAAAATCAAGAAAATGTATGGGAACAGGGTCTGTATCATCGGCAATATCGATTGCGGGGATCTTTTGACCAACGGTACTCCCGAACAGGTGATCAAAGCGGTGAGAATGTGCATAAAGTCGGCATCTCCAGGGGGTGGTCATATTCTTTCTTCCAGCAACAGCATACATTCCGGTGTAAAATCCGAAAATTTCCTGGCCATGATTGAGGCGGTTAAAAAATATGGGAGATACTCCCTGTATAGCGATATTATTGCTTGACATCGTTTTTTTCATAATATAATTAATAGTTTGTTATTTCTAATAATTTTCATTTTTAGCGGAAAATTGATGTTTAGAAAAACAAGTCCCTAATTATTTTTATTTGAACCTAATGCGGTATTCCCAAGCATATTCAGGCATATTGCCTGCTGATGACTTGGTCTAAATCTACAGGTAAAAGATTTATCCTCTTATCAATGAGGACAGATTTCAGAATCCCTGATATAGCCCCTTGGCACTAAACAAAAACATTGTTTTTTCAATTATTTAAAAAATATCAAGACTGTATTTTTACATGCAGGTAGGAAAAAAGTCGTTTTTTCTTTTTGCAACATGACTTTGTGATTTAATTGACATTATTTGCATAATTGGTCTGTTTTCGCTTATAAAAAAATTCAAAAGCAAAAGAAGTCTTCAACAAAGATGGATCAAATCTGAAGTAGATAGGGTAGTTGTCTGATTGGAACCACTGCAGCAACCGAGTCGTCGAAAAACGCAGGAACAGCTTTGTAAAAAGCTGAATGCGTTAAGCTATATTCCGATCGGGAAAATGCTACATATTGAAGTTGGCCGGTCGCCGCTTAAAAAAGGTGAGTGCCCAAAAAAATCATGCTTTAAAAGGCCATTTTTCACGAGGTCTGTAGTCACCCAATAATAACTTATTGTTATCAGAATTATAATTATTATTAATTTGACTTATAGTTGACATTTTTTTATTAAATCATTTAACATCAATTTTAGCTTTGCTTTTAAACGTCTTAGCAATATAAAAATTACCATCAAAAATTATAATAAAATCAAATTAAGATGGTTACCATCCGAAGTTTATAACGTTCGGCATTCAACACCAACTTATATATATTTATATGACGTATGGCGCTTTAAAAACTCACTTTAAAGTGTTAAAATTTATTAGAATTAATCTTGCTATTTTATAAAGCTATTGTAACTGTTTGTAAATAAAGCCCTTTAAGATATTAATAGGCATTTATCCATGAATCGAATTTGGTTCTAAGTTTCCCACCGGATTTTTTAAGCGTCATTTGATATAAAAATTATGTGTCTGCTTATTTCGTAAAAAAATGAACTACCCCGCAGCAGGGCTGCGATGTATCAAGATGAATTTTTATCTTTTCAACCCCGATGCAGAGCATCGAGGAATTCTTAAGATTAACCGTAGGCATACATTTTTTAAGGAAAGGAGGTGAAAAGGTACTTTTCAGGTGAACTTTTTCATACGAAGGCATGGCTATTTGGGTCATGGTTACTTATCCATTCAAAGACCTTAAAACGCGGAGGTGTACGATGAAAAGTAAATGTCTAATTATTACAGCACTGGCCTTGGTTTTAACATTCGGTTTTGCTTCTAGTGGCCTCCAGGCCAAGGACTCGATCAGCGCCTACATGGGATATTCCAGGGAGGTGAATGAGGGCATCGCTAAGCAGGTGGAAGAGAAGCTCGGGATAGAAGTCAAGCACATCACCCTTTCCTGGGGTGAATGTTGGGCCAGAGTTAAGACTGAAGCGCCAAACTTCAATGCCGACATGGTTATTTCGTATGGTGCGGCCCAGGCTATCGAGGGAAAAAAAAAGGGATTTTACGAATGCTTTATGGCGCCTTCATGGGCAGATATAGATCCGGTGTTCAAAGATCCTGATGGCTGCTGGTACGCCCTCGGAACCTTCTCATTTGTTCTGGTAGGCAACAAAAAGAAACTGGCCGAAAAAGGATATGGCATGCCCATGTCCTGGAAGGACCTTTTGGACCCCAAGTGGAAAGGACAGATTGTCGCCCCTTCACCCAGGACTTCCGGTACGGCTTTTATGCTCAATTATTCGTTTCTCCAGCTTTACGGTTGGGATGAAGGGTGGGAGTACCTAAAAGCTCTTGATGAGAACATGGCCTTTTATACCAAGAGTGGGAATGCTCCGACCGACCTGGTGGGGAGAGGCGAATACCTCTTGGGAATCACAGCGGACGAAAACGTGCTTAAGAGGATTAATGATGGCTATCCCCTCCAATGGGTAATCCCTGCAGAGGGTATCGGATACGAGGGTAACTATACGGTCATTTTAAAGGACACCAAAAAGCTTGAACTGTGTAAAAAAGTCATGGATTATTTTGGTACCAGGGAATTCAGCGAATTTCTGGCATCGTTTGGATACTTTCCCCCACGCCCGGGCATCGCAAGTGCTCTTTACGGTGCTGCAAAGCCAACCTACATTGATCTTGACCATAAATGGGCGGTTAAAAACCGGGCAAAAATCATCAAGACATGGAAAAGCAAGTTTATGATGAAAGAAACCCCAAAAGCTAAGAAAGTCGGTGACGAAAAAGAAAAAAAGGCAGCAGAAGCGGCAAAAAAACAATAAAAACTGTCAACTATTAACTGGAGACAGGAGGAATGACTGATGGCGGAAGCGGTAGTGGAAAGTATTTATCATAGAAGTTTTTTGTATAAACTCAGAGTATTTTTCAGCAAAAGACTGATCAATATTTTTGCCGGTGCTCTTTTTACCCTTCTTGCCATCTTCCTCCTCTATCCGATTGCGATGGTCCTGGTTAAAAGTTTTTGGGGCGAAAATGGTTTTACATTAGAGTATTATGTAGAGTTTTTCAGTTATAATTTTTACTACTGGTCTCTACTTAACACTCTAATTCTGGGAACCAGCGTTATGGTAATTTTGCTGGTCGTTGGCTTCTGTTTTGCCTATATGACCACACGGGGGCCTTTGTGGATTAGAAAACCGCTTAAAATCATTGCACTCCTGCCTTTGGCGGCCCCGCCTTATATTTTTGCCATTTCACTGATCACTCTGTTTGGCAGAAACGGATTAATTAACAATCTGTTTAATCTTAATTTTAACATTTATAGCTGGACCGGGGTTATTGCGGCCCAGTGTCTGGCTTTCCTTCCCCTGTCCTTCATGATGATTGAAAACGTTCTGAATTCATTAAACCCCAGCCTGGAAGAGACAGCCAGTGACATGGGGGCTTCTGAATACAGAATTATCCGGTCGATAACCATTCCTCTGGCAGCTCCAGGCCTCCTGAAAGCTGCCCTGCTTGTATTTGTGATGGCAATTGCTGAATTTGGCAATCCCGCAATACTGGGTGGCAGGACTCCTTTTCTGGCACCGGACACTTATCTTATGATCACAGGTGAAGGTGACTTCAATATGGCGAGTGTACTTTCCGTTATCCTGATTACGCCCTGTGTGATTATCTTTATTCTCCATAACTATGTGCTAAAGGGAAGAGGGTACACCACGATTGTCGGGAAACCTACCGCTGTTGAATATAAAGAGATGATCCTTGGAATCAAAATTCCCTTTATGATAATTACTTTTACTGTCGGCGTGATGATTCTTTTAAGCTTCGGGGTTATTTTGCTGGGAGCTTTTGTAAAGATTATAGGAGTGGACAATACGTTTGTAATAGAACATATTTTGAATACTCAGGCCAATGAGGCAATCTGGAACAGTATCAAGATTTCTCTGGTTTCCGGTTTGTTCGGCGCAATTGTCGGGACACTGCTGGCTTATGTGATTATGCGCGGAAAGTTTCCCGGCAGGCATATCATGGAGATGATAGCCCTTTCCGGCTTTGCCCTTCCCGGTACGGTTATCGGAGTTGGCTATATCATAGCATTCAACCGCTCCCCATTTCTCTTGACCGGGACCATTTGGATTATTATTCTAAATTGTGTGTTTCGATTTGTAGCCGTGGGTGTTGAGGCAGGCATCAGCAAACTGCACCAGATCAGCATTGAAATTGAAGAGGCCTCCGCTGATCTGGGTGCCGATTTTTTAACCATATTTTTCAAGATCATACTGCCCATCATGTTTTCCGCCTTTGTAGCGGGTTTTCTCTATACTTTCATGACGACCATGATGTCTCTAAGTTCGGTCATTTTTCTGGTCACCCCCGGATTTGATCTGGCCTCGGTATATATTTATCTGACGGCCCAGCTTGGCGAACTGGGACTGGCATCGGCAACAACGGTCAAAATGATTTTCATCGTGGGGCTTTGCATGGCTATCCTGAAACTGATTGCCAAAAAAACCGGACTCGATGTTACTAAAAAGCAAGGAGCATAATAAATGAATTCGCAGGAAAAACCGATGTTGGCACTGGAGGATATTTATAAAAATTTTGGTGATGTGGAAGTACTCAAGGGTATTTCAGCAGAGGTAAAAAAAGGCGAATTGCTGACATTTGTAGGTCCAAGCGGATGCGGAAAGACAACGCTGCTAAGAATTATCGGCGGTTTTACCGAACTGACTTCCGGAGGCGTGATTTTAGACGGCGAAGATATCAGCGGATTGCCGCCGAACATGCGGGATACAAAAATGGTTTTTCAAAGTTATGCGCTTTTTCCCCATATGACCGTGGCAAAAAATATCGGATTTGGTCTTAAGCTTCAAAAATGGCCCAAGAAAAAAATCGATACCCGTGTGGAGGAACTCCTTTCCCTGGTTTTCATGGAAGGCTTTGGCGAACGCACCATCGACCGGATCAGCGGCGGCCAGCAGCAACGGGTCGCTCTTGCCAGGGCACTGGCATTAGAACCTAAAGTTCTTTTGCTTGACGAGCCGTTATCCAATCTGGATGCCAATCTGCGAGTGGTTATGCGTGAAGAAATCCGCAATATTCAGGAGAGAATCGGCGTCACCACCATATTTGTGACCCACGACCAGTATGAAGCCATGAGTATTTCTGATCGCATCCTGGTACTCAGTGACGGTGTCATTCAACAGATCGGGTCTCCCATAGATATTTACGATCAGCCGGCCAATGAATTTATTGCCGGGTTCGTTGGGTATGTTAATTTCCTGGAAGGCCGGGTAGCATCGATGGAGGAAAACACCTGTCACGTGACTACCGAGTATGGTGATATAGAACTGGACCGCGGCCGGGAGTCGTTGGAAAAGGGGGATGCCGTGGTGCTCGTGATCCGGCCCGAAACCGTATCTCTTTCATCATCAAAAGGTACTCAGCGTACCAATACGTTTCACGGCATGATACTCAGCCGTATGTACGCGGGCAATCTTGCAAAATATACGGTCAAATTCGGAGATAAGGAAATGGTCGTGGACCAGTACAATCCAGCCGGTTCACAGCAGTTCAGAAAAAACGATGAAGTCAAAATTACCGTGCCGCGCACCGTACACGCGCTAAAAAAAAAGAAAAAGTAAAAATAAAATTGAGATAGGCGGCCAACCTTATGGGATGGAATCGGCAGGCTTGCTTTGCCCGCCGATTCCTTCTTCAAGCCGAAACAGCTTCGGGTCATGCCTTGAAAATGCTGTTCAGAGTGTCGACCAATGCGTCAACCAGAATATCAATAAGTCTCATATTAATTTACCTCCATTTTTTTTAAATCTCCGGCGGTAGACAACGATTTTGCCTTTAACGGGTATCGTTTTCCCGCCGGATCAAAATATTTTTTCTTCAATTTCACCGATTTTTTCTATGCAGCCAAACTATTTTTAAAGACGCGTATTTAGACTATCCGCGGTTTGATGTCAATAAAATTTAGCGATAAATTTTGTAATACATAGGATGATAAATTTTATGAAAATCTTATGCTTGGGTGCTGCCGGAAAAATAAGCCGGGAATCGGCCTATGTCAAAAAAGGTGTGAGGTGACCGATCGCAATGCTGCCAGCAGCCTTGCCATATCCTGAGCAACAGGTGCTTCAAAATGCATCCATTGATTGGAGACGGGGTGGTTAAAACCCAGGTGTCGGGCGTGAAGCATCTGCCGTGAAACACTTTGAATACTTTTCAACGTCTCCCCGGTTCCGCTTATACCCGCATATTTATTTTTCCTGCGGCTGCAGTAAACCGCATCCCCGACCACACAGTGCCCCATGGCGGCGCAATGCACCCTTATCTGGTGGGTCCGACCGGTCTTCAGATCAACTCCAAGGAGCGTTAGACCCGGGAACCGCTCCCGCACTTTCCACAATGTCCGGGCCTCCCTTGCGTGACGGCTATGGGTAGACATCCGCTTTCGGTCAACCGGGTGGCGGCCGATGGAAAGCACGATTTTTCCGGATTCATCTTTTATTTCACCGTGGACCAGTGCAAGATAGGTTTTTTTCACCTGCCGGGATTTGAATTGTGCGGAAAGATTTTGATGGGCCTTGTCATTTTTGGCTATAACCAGAGCTCCGGATGTATCCTTGTCCAGCCGATGAACGATCCCCGGCCGCATTTCCCCGCCGATGCCTTCCAGAAAAGGGCAATAATTCAGCAGTCCGTTCACCAGCGTTCCCGAATAATGTCCCGGAGCCGGATGAACAACGATCCCCGGCTGCTTGTTGACCACAATAAGCTGATCATCTTCATACAGGATTTCGATGGGGATATCTTCCGGTTCACAGGAAATTTTAGAAGGAGGTGGAAAACAGATATGGATGATATCGCCGTCCAGCACACGGTAGCCCGGTTTTCTGGATAAACCGTGAACCGTTATATTTCCCATCTTGATCACTCGGGCACTTTGTGAACGGGAGCAATCCGTAACATGATGCGCTACAGTGACATCAAGACGCTCGCCTGAATCCAATTTATCTGCTATAATCGTAAAAACATTTTTTGCGGACATGTTTGCTGATCAGGCGGATTCTTCATCCTCTGGAGGAGCAGGAAATAGTGCGATTATTTCTTCAAGAATTGATTTTTCATCTGCATCGCGGGCAGTGGAAAGTTCTTTTACCAGCAGAATCTGGGCTGTATCAAACAGCTTGCGTTCTCCAAAAGACAGATCCTTTGTGTATTTCAAAAGATAAAGATCCCTGAAAACCTCTGCCACCTCGTAAAGCGATCCGGTTTTGATTTTTTCCATGTATTCTCGGTAACGGCGGTTCCAGGTTTGCTTGTCAATCAAATTGTCACGATTGTCCTGAATGACGGCAAAAATTTTTGGGATATCCTTTTTTTTGATTACGTTCCGCAATCCTACAGATTCCACATTGGAGGTTGGAATCATGATCACCATGCCGTTTTCCAGAATTTTCATAATATAGAAGTCATGAGTCTCACCGTTTACCATCCGGCTTTCGATAGATTCAATCCGTCCTACGCCATGGGCGGGATAAACCGCCAGGTCACCGACTTTAAACTCCCGGGATTGTGGTTTTGGAGTTTCCAATTTATCTCCTGTTGTTTTATCCGTTATTTCGAGGCCCATTTCACGGCAATAGTAAAAAAAATATGTGAAGTGATTTCGATTGAGTACTGAATAATACCACACCTGCCGATAACAATCAATAAAAAAGGATTGGTGCAAAAAAGCACCAATCCTTTTTATTTTTACAGTGCAATCATATTCTGATTGCTGCAGGTACCTTTTTACAGCAGAAAGGGAACCATGAGCAGTGCAACAACATTCAGAATTTTGATCATCGGGTTAATGGCCGGACCTGCGGTATCCTTATAAGGATCGCCGACTGTGTCGCCGGTAACTGCAGCTTTGTGAGCTTCGCTGCCTTTACCACCCAGGTGACCGTCTTCAATATATTTTTTCGCATTATCCCAGGCAGCGCCGCCGGTGGTCATGGACAGCGCGAGAAACACGCCGGTAACAATGGAGCCGATCAACAGACCGCCCAGGGCGACTTTGCCGAGCAGGAAACCAACCAGAAGAGGCGCAATAATAGGCAGCAGTGCCGGCATCAGCATCTCCTTGAGGGCGAATTTGGTGACAATATCCACACATGCACCGTAATCGGGTTTTGCGGTTCCTTCCATGATTCCGGGGATTTCACGGAACTGACGACGCACTTCTTCAACAACCGCGCCGCCTGCATTTCCAACGGCCTTCATGGCAATGGAGGCAAACAGGTAGGGCAGCAGTCCGCCGATAAACAGACCGATAAGAACGTTGACATCGGCCAGATCGAATTTGATACCCTCTTCGGCGCCGTGGATTGTGAATTCCTGCACATAAGCGGCAAAAAGAACCAGGGCGGCCAAAGCGGCTGATCCAATGGCGTATCCCTTGGTAACGGCCTTGGTGGTGTTGCCTACCGCATCCAGAGGATCGGTCACGGCACGGACACTCTCATCCATCCCGGCCATCTCGGCGATGCCGCCGGCATTGTCGGTGATGGGGCCGTAGGCGTCAATAGCAATCACCATACCGGTCATGGAAAGCATGGACATGGCGGCCATGGCAAGACCATAGATGCCGGCAAAATTATAGGACATAAAGATGGCCAGGCAGATGGCCAGAACCGGGGCTGCAGTAGCCTGCATGGAAACGGCCAGACCGGCGATGATGTTGGTGCCGTGTCCGGTGGTGGAGGCTTCTGCGATGCTCTTTACCGGGCTGTAGATCCCCGTGTAAAATTCAGTAATAATAACAATTACAACGGTCAGCACCAGACCGATCAGCGTGCAGTAATAGATATTCATCGCACTGATATCACCCAGGTCACCCATGAACCGGGTGCAGGCATAATAAAAGGCAACGCCCGCGATGATAGCGGCACCGAACATCCCCTTGTAGAGGGCGCCCATGATATATTCGCTCTTGCCGAGCCGTACGAAAAATACGGCAATAATGGAGGCGATAATGGAGATGGCGCCCAGCATCAGCGGAAATTCGACTGCCATGGGAATCTCGGGGAAAAGCAGGTGACCGATGAGCATGGCAGCCACAGCCGTAACTGCATAGGTCTCGAAAAGGTCGGCCGCCATTCCGGCGCAGTCCCCCACGTTGTCGCCGACATTATCGGCAATGGTAGCCGGGTTGCGCGGATCATCCTCGGGGATTCCTGCCTCGACCTTGCCCACCAGGTCAGCGCCCACATCGGCGCCCTTGGTGAAGATACCGCCGCCAAGCCTGGCAAATATGGAGATCAGGCTTCCGCCAAACCCTAAGGCTACAAGGGCTATCACATCATGAGTAAACGCATAATAGCCGGCAACTGAAGACAGTGCCAGACCGGCAACGATCATACCGGTGACCGATCCGCCCTTGAAAGCCATTGCAAGGCCCGCAGCCATTCCCTTTTTGGCTGCTTCCGCCGTCCTGACATTGGCAATTACGGACACCCGCATTCCAATGTAGCCGGCTATAAAGGACGCCACTGCGCCAATCAGAAAACCAATGGCGGTCGTGGCACCTAACGTGGCAAAAATAATAATAAATATAATAACACCGGCAATTCCCATGCTTTTCATCTGACGGTTCAGATAGGCAATGGCGCCTTCCTTAATAGCTCCGGCAATCTCCTGCATTTTTTCATCGCCGGCCGGTGCACTTTTGACAGAAACGGCGAGTATTATGGCAAAAATTACGCCCACAACACCAACCATCGCACAATACAACGGTAGATTATTTAATACAGCTTCCATTCTTTCCTCCATCTAATTGATTAACGTAAAATCATACCTTCCTCTTGTTGAAACGATTCATTCCCTCCAGTATTCCTTCGGAGAGGATCGTAACAACGGCCTCCAGGGTTTTTTTCAGGATCGGGTCCAGGTATCTAATTTCATCCTCGCTGAAACTGCCCAGAACGTGATCCGTTACACTTGCATCCCCGGATTGTCCGCAGTCACGCCCGATGCCGATGCGAAGTCTGGTAAATTCTCCCCCGCCAAAAGCATCTATTAACGAACGAATACCCTTATGTCCCCCTGTTCCTCCTTTCTGTTTTATTTTTATTCTTCCGAAAGCAAGGTCTATATCATCATGAACAACCAATATATCCCTGCTTGATATTTTGAAATGTTCGGCTGCCCTGAAAATCGGCAGACCGCTGCGGTTCATATACATCTGTGGTTTGAACAGCACAACACGAATGCCTTCAATCACCCCGGTTCCCCAAAGAGCCCCGAATTTTTTGGTATCAAAGTCAATCGCGTATGCAGCGGCTATCTTTTCAGCGGCCATGAAACCGACGTTATGGCGGGTGTTTTGGTATTCGATTCCTGGATTACCAAGGCCCGCAACAAGGCGGAGCCTGTCGCCGAGCATTTGTCCTTCATTTTTGCAGAAATCATTGCCTCTTGAGGAAAAAAGCCGTCGCATGGTTCCTATGCCAAAACACTGCCCCATAAATCAAGTGCCTGTGGTCAAATACGGTAGAAAAGGATTATTTTTCGGCATCAGCCGTTGAAGCCTCTTCCTCTTCAGCGCCCTCTTCGACTTCTTCCTCTTCATCTTCCTCGACCTCCGGTTCTTTGGCCGGGCTCAGGATTGTCAATACAGTAAAATTAACATCGGTTGGAATTTCGACATCCCCTTCCAGAGGGATCTCATCCACATGAACGGAATCACCGATATCCAGATCCGTAATATCGATTTCAATGGCTTCCGGAATATGAAGCGGCAGACACATGACTTCCAGTTCCCTTCGGATAACCTGCAGCATACCGCCCATTTCAACGCCCACGGATTTGCCGGTGGCCACAACCGGAACGTTGACTTTGATCTTGCGGTCCATGGCAATTTCATAAAAATCGGCATGCAGATAATTTTGCGAAACAGGATGGGTCTGCAGTTCCTTGAGTATAGCGGTTCTACTTGATGTCTCTTTATCTTGAATAACCAGTTCCAGAATCACCTGGGCACCTTTGCTTTCACGCAGGATCTGCTTCAGTTCTTTTATGTCGACTGACAGTAAGACGGGCTCGGTATTCGGGCCGTAAAGCACGGCCGGCATTTTGCCGTCTCTGCGCAGGACCCGGCCGGGGCCGTTTCCGGTCTGTGTTCGGATATTTGCTTTAAATTTAATTAACTCCAAAAATATTTCCTCCTTAAAAAACTTTTTTTATTTCGTATTATACAAAAAGAGACGTTACCGAATCTCCTTTATAGCTTCGAACAATGGCTTCTCCCACCAGTTTAGCAATACTCAATACGATTATTTTATCACATACCGAGGCCTTGCCGCTCAACGGAACGGTGTCGGTAACCATCAGGCTTTTCAGCGGTGAATCAATAATTCTGTCTATGGCCGGGCCCGAAAGCACAGGATGGGAACAGCAGGCATGCACCTCCATGGCGCCATCTGCCATAATGGCGTCGGCAGCCTGGGTCAAAGTGCCTGCCGTATCAACCATGTCATCCATAATGATTGCCACTTTGTCCTTAACATTGCCGATTAAAGCCATTGCCTTGGCCTGGTTGGGAGCCGGACGCCGTTTATCAATAATCGCCAGATCAGCCCCGAGACGTTTTGCAAAGGCCCGGGCTCTTTCGACGCCGCCGGCATCGGGTGAGACGATTACGATATGATTGCAAAAATTATTCCGTATAAAATCAAGGAGAACCGCTGCTGCAAAAAGATTGTCCACCGGGATATTGAAAAAACCCTGAATCTGTCCGGCGTGCAGGTCCATTGTAATCACCCTGTGGGCTCCGGCCGTCGTAATAAGATCAGCCACCAGTTTAGCGCTGATCGGTACCCTGGGCGCCACCTTCTTGTCTTGTCGCGCATATCCGTAGTAGGGCAAAACAGCGGTTATCCTGCGGGCAGAGGACCGTTTGAACGCATCAATCATCAGCAGTAGTTCCACCAGGTTGTCATTCACCGGACGACAGGTGGACTGCATAACAAAGACATCCTTTGATCTTACATTTTCATCAATTTCAATCTGAATCTCACCATCACTGAAGGTTTTGACCTTTGCCCCGCCCAAAGGCATGTCAAGATAGTCACAAATTTTTTTAGCCAGAACAGGGTTTGAATTCCCCGTAAATATTGCAAAATCAACCATTATCCTACCTGTTGCGGACTTTAAAATTATTGGCTGGGGCGGGAGGATTCGAACCTCCGAATGCAGGAACCAAAGTCCTGTGTCTTACCGCTTGACGACGCCCCAATAATATTTTTTTATTGCTGCCTTTTATATCATTTGTTGAAAATACTTACCCCTAAACAATTAACTTTGTAAGATAAACCAGCCAGTCTTCATTATCTGCAAGAGATTGCCGGGCACTGTGCGCAGCGGCTGCATCGGAAAACAGACCAAACACAGCCGGTCCGCTGCCTGACATCAAAGCGCCCATGGCACCCTTGCTTAAAAGAGACTGTTTGGCCTTTCGGACAATTGGATATTTTGGCACCGATACCGTTTCCAAATCATTGCACAGATGGTGTGGTACATCAAAATTCCGATCCCCAAAAAAGAAATTATTAATTTTTATTTCACATTTTGTCAATCCTAAATTCAGTTTTTTATAAATCGCCCTGGTTGAAACATTGATTCTCGGGCAAACCAGCAAAACAGGGTAGGGGCAAAGTCCGGTGCAGGGTTCCAGTTTCTCGCCGATACCTCCGGCAACAGATGGTTTCCCATATATAAAAAAAGGCACGTCCGCTCCAATGGTAAGTCCCATTGACATTAATTTTTTTGTCGAAAAAGGAGTTTGATATAAGCGGTTCAACCCCAGCAGCACTGCGGCGGCATCACTGCTGCCGCCGCCCAGTCCGGCGGCCACGGGAATGCGTTTTTCAATCGTAATGGTTACCGTGTCCCGCCGCTTGAAGTTTGTCATAAAAAGATCGGCAGCCCGCCATGCCAGGTTGGTTTTATTTTCCGGAACATCCGGATGGCTGCATACAATCCGAATCCGGTTTCCACCCAGTTCCAGTGAAAGTGAAAGCGTATCATGAAGTCCGACAGTGCACATAAGGCTGATCAAGTCATGGTAGCCATCCGGCCTTTTACCCGTTACAGCCAAAAATAGATTTATTTTGGCCGGTGCCGGAAGTTTTAAGGACGGAATCTGTTTTGTTTCCACAGTCACCACTCGGGTGTTATTTCCTTTCCTTTACATACAGGATTCGAAGATCATAGAGGATGTGTTTGAGCATATCCTCTTCTTCCCGAGTCAGATTCCCCCTGGTTTTTTCATCCAGCATTCCAAGGATATCGATGGTTTGTTTTGCTATCGACAGATTTTTAACCTTCTTGCCGCTGCTCGGGTCATCCATTATTCCGAGCTGTACCAGGGCCGATGAGTTCAGGGAAAAAATAAAAGTGGCAAAATTAATCGCCGGTAATTGAGAATCCTCGTCAAAACCTTCAGTACCGCCTGTTTCCTGATCCGTCGGGGCACCCTCAGGCGTATCCGCCGATTCCGCGGCCCCATCTTGTCCCTCACTCTTTTGCTGTTCTTTTAGGATAAAATCTTTTGTTTCTTCCATAATAAAAGGTCTCCTGTTTAAATTACAAGCCGGCAATTTATAAAATCAGGTAACGCAATGCATTCCGTCAATAATGCCCGTTGGTTATCCGGTGCTAAAATTCAAGCGGAATGACTGTTTTTACAAGACTCAGGTTGCGCAGCTCTTCAAACACCTGCGCGGGAATAGGCGTATCCGTAGTTATAAAAATAATATTGCGGTCCCCCTCTTCTTCCTGCCCTACCTGCATCTGGCCGATATTAATTTTGTGTTCGCCAAGAGTGGTGCCGATTTGACCGATGGAACCGGGTTTATCGATATTGTATATCAGTGCCAGATGACCGTCGGGCACCATTTCCAGGCGAAATGTGTTTATGCCCACGATTCGGGGATCATCTTTCCCGAAGATCGTTCCGGATACGGAATTTTTCATTTCAGTGGTGATTACCCGGACTGTAATCAGGTTGATATACCTGTACGCTTCAGCCGTTCTCGTTTCGGTGACCGTTATCCCCCGCTCCTTGGCCTGGATGTGCGCGTTGACAAAATTAACATCATCTTTAAGAATAGGCGTCAGCAGCCCTTTTAAAATAGCCGTTGAAACCGGAGCCATGTCAAGATCTTTGAAATCTCCGGCGTATTCAATCACCACTTCTTTGGCCGGACCGTTGATCAATTGGGCCTGGAGAGAACCGAGTTTATCCCCGATGGAGAGCCAGGGGCCAAGTTTTTCAAGCAGATCGCCGGTAATCGACGGTACGTTAACGGCGTTGTGTATGGTTCCTTGCTGCAGATAGTCGATAATCTGTTTTGCCACGGCGACCGCGACATTGGTCTGGGCCTCCCTGGTTGAGGCCCCGAGGTGCGGAGTACAGATGAATCGGTCAAACTCAAACAGTGGCGAATCACCTGGAGGTTCCGTCTCAAAGACATCCAGAGCGGCCCCGGCAACCTTTCCCGATTTCATAGCATCATACAGATCTTTTTCATCGATAATACCGCCCCGGGCGCAGTTGATAAGCATGACGCCGTCTTTCATCTGATCAAAACTCTGTTTATTAATAAATCCAATGGTGTTTTTCAGTTTGGGCACATGAATCGTGATATAATCCGACCGGTTGAGCAGTTCTTCAAACGGAACGCTTTTGAATCCGGCCTTTTCGATTTGTGCGGGGGTAACAAAAGGATCATGGACAACAACCTGCATCTTGAGACCGCGGGCCCGGTCAGCCACGATGGAACCGATTTTTCCGAAACCGATGATTCCCAGGCATTTATTGTATATTTCCCGCCCCTGAAGCTGTTTCTTGATCCAGCGTCCCTCTCTCAAGGATGAGGTTCCCATGGGAATGTTGCGGGACAGCGCCAGCATCATGGAAATCGCGTGTTCTGCCGTCGTCACCACATTGCCGCCCGGCGTATTCATGACAATAATACCCCGTTTGGATGCCTCGGAAATATCCACGTTATCGAGACCGATTCCGGCCCGGCCGACAACTTTCAGGTTTTTGGCTGCCGCCAGCAGTTCGCTGGTCACCCGGGTAGCACTTCGAATCACCAGTGCATGATACTCACAGATGATGCTTTTAAGTTCTTCAGGAGATAAACTGGTTTTGACATCAACTTCGATTCCCTGTGCTTTCTGAAACATCTCAATCCCGATTTCACCGAGATTATCACTTACCAAGACTTTCATGTTCCCTCTCTATTTAAAAAAAAATCATTCGGAAATTATGTCTAAACACAGGCTGTCAATTGCCCCAAGCAACACGCATGTCCCCGATTCCGGTAAAATAAACTCTATAGGTTAATAAATCAGAAATATTTGTCAAGCATAAAGCAACCGGGCCGGCAATTCTAATTATGAAGCAGCATGGGGCTCAAACATGGGAATTGACAATTCCAGCTAACGTAATTTCAATACGTTACGCATCATGAGCATCGGCTTAAAGCCATAATTAGAATTGCTGCAACCGGGCCGATCTCCAATACCATGTGCGCCTCGGGAAATATTCAGGGTCTCTTGTTCTGATGTTGCGGATGGATTGCCGCAATGACGGTGTTTTTGTCTGTTTTGTAAATATTGGCTCCTGTAACCGCTATCCACCACGGAGTAATAATTGTGAAATAATTTATCCATTGTTTATGAAATAGTATCACTAAGTTTTTAAAATGCCCTTTATTTTTTTTAATGTATTGGTATTTTAGACAGATTTTTTATTGATTCCAACGTCCGGCATGATAATTGCTTATAATTGCCACACTATTGTTTTGTGGATCGTGTGTGAAAAAGCAATGCTTTATCTATCGATGAGATTGTAATTTTGTGAAAATTCGGGGGGCATATAGTTTTTTACCTACCGGGGGCTATTTTTTGCAGGGGGAAATAGCTTGCTTTTTTGCTTGCTTAATTTTAGGTCAACTTTTTAGCCAGCAGCGCCCCTTCGATAAAAGGATCCAGGCCCCCGTCCAGCACCTCGTTTACATTGCCGACATCCATCTTCAGGCGGTGGTCCTTTACCATCTGATAGGGGTGTAAAATATAGGAACGGATCTGACTGCCCCAGGCGATATCATCCTTGGCGTCATGAATTTTCTGCAGTTTTTCTTCCTGCTTTTGTTTTTCACTGTCATACAGCCTGGATTTAAGGACCTTCATGGCCATCTCCTTGTTGCGGTGCTGGGATTTTTCCTGCTGGCACTGCACAACAATCCCGCTGGGTTGATGGGTGATCCTCACTGCAGAACTGGTCTTGTTAACATGCTGGCCTCCGGCGCCGCTGGCCCTGAAAACATCGATGCGCAGGTCCTTGTCATCGATATCGATAACAATCTCATCATCCAGTTCCGGATACACGAATACCGAAGCAAAGGAGGTGTGACGCTTGCCGTTGGCATTAAACGGGGAGATCCGAACCAATCTGTGGACTCCCTGCTCGGTTTGCAGGTATCCATAAGCATATTCACCCGCAGCCGTAAAGGTAACACTCTTGATGCCGGCCTCGTCGCCGGGTTGAAAATCAATGATATCGGACGTGTACCCCTTTCGCTCAACCCAGCGGGCATACATCCGGAAAAGAATTTCAGACCAGTCCTGGGCTTCGGTACCGCCGGCTCCGGCATTGATGGAAATGATGGCATTATTTTTATCATTCTTACCGTCGAGCATCATATCAAGCCGGTATTTTTGAATTCGGGTCCTTATGGATTTCATCTGTTGCCCGACCTCCTCGATGGTCTGGGCGTCCGACTCCTCTAAAGCCATTTCAAACAGCAGTTCACTGTCTTCCAGGTCTTTTTCAAGGGCCTGAAAGCCGTCCACCCTGCCGGTCAGAAACGTTCGTTCCCGCAGGATGTTTCTGGTCTTTTCGGGATGGTCCCAAAACCCCGGGCGGGCGATGACCGCTTCTATTTCCTGGATTCTTTTTTCCTTGCCGGTCAGGTCAAAGATACTCCAGTAACTGGGCCAGTTTTGTTTTGCTGTCCTTGATGGATTGTTTAAGTTCGATGGACATGTTATGCCTCCTGATATTTTTAAAATTTTTTAAGATCGAAACGGGTTTACCGTTTGATTTCCCTGAACCGATATGCCAGTTGCCAGGCGATGATAAAAAGTATTCCCCCCAGGCAAAGCTGCGCAAACAGGTCGCCCCAGCTGGTGTAAAAGCTGATATCCCTGCCAAAAAACACTTTTTGCGTCACCACCGCATTTTCAAAAAGAGTTGTACTTGCCGTGATACGGCCGACCGGATCAATAAATCCACTGATTCCGGTATTGGCTGCCCTCACCACCGACCGCCGGTTTTCAACGGCCCGCAGTACCGCCATGGAAAAATGCTGATACGGTGCGCCGGTGCGGCCGTACCATGCATCGTTGGTTAAATTAAACAGCAGGTTGGCCCCATTTTTAACCGCGATTCTGGACAGATTCGGGAAAATTATTTCATAGCAGATCTGTACGCCCAGTCGATAATTCCGCCAGTTGAGGGTAACACCCCGGGACCCCGGTTTGAAGTCACCGACATGTGCCACCATTTTTCCGGCAAACGGCAGCCATTTTTTTAGCGGTACATATTCGCCGAAGGGCACCAGGTGGACCTTGTCGTACCTGTGGCCCGGCGTACCGTCGGGATGAACCAAATAGGCCGAGTTATAATATTCGTTTTTGTCTCCCTGCCTGGAAAAAGAAGGGCTGCCGATTAGAAAATCACAGCCCGTCCTGCGAACCCCCTCGTTCACCATTTTTGTCAGCCGCGTATGATACAGAAAATAAAACGGCGTGGCCGTCTCCGGCCAGACGACCAATTCCGGATTTTTTTCACGTGACTCAAGCGAAAGGCGCACGTATTTTCGGGTGGTTGCCGTTTGAAACGCCCGATCCCATTTCAGGGCCTGATCGATATTGCCCTGGACAACGGCAATCCGGGCGGATGGCGCCCGGGCCATGGATTGATCAACAACGCGAATACGCCAGATACCGTATCCCCACAGGGCACCGACGATAAGGCACACCGTTAATAATTGTACGGCAGTTGCATATTTGTCGGCTGTCGCATCCTGCCATGTCTTGCCGGTATGGCATAAAATCATCCGGCAGATCACTACATTGGACAGCACGATTAAAAAAGACACCCCATAGACACCGGTTATATCCGAAAATTGAATCAGAGGCAACACATCAAACTGGGTATATCCTAAAAGTTCCCATGGAAAACCGGAAAAAAGGAAGGACCTGACATATTCCAGAGCAACCCACAGGAGCGGTGCCGTGAGCAGGCCCACCCGGCTGCCCCGGCTCACCCGGATCAGGAGCATTGAAAAAAGGGCGAAATAGCAGGCCAGGTAGGCGGCAAAAAGAAACAGTATGAGGCCGCACAGATACCAGGGCATCTTGCCGTAAGTACTGATGGTATAGGCCAGCCAGTACATCAGCGTCAGGTAATGGACCATCCCGGTCAGAAAGCCGGCCCTGAACGCGTTGCCCGGAGACAGGTCTCTAAGGCTTATCAGCAGCGGAACCAGTGCGATCCAGGCCAGATATGAAAATCCCCAATCAGGAAAGGCCCCGGTAAGCAGCAGTCCGCTTGCCAGGGCCGGAAATATTTTTTGTCTGTTAAACAAGATGACCTCGCAAACAGTATTGTAGCCCCATAAAAAATTAAAACCCCATGGCCTGGTTCACCAGGATGACCGCCACCCTGGTCAGCATGGGTTTGTAATGCAGTATCGTGGTGATATTGCAGATGCGATGCGGAGACAGGCAGTCGCTGCATATTCCGGTTTCAGCACAGGGCGTCTGCGTTTCAAGGCTCCTGGCCCGCATAGGTGCGGCTTTTTCACGAATGCGCGCAAAGGCCGAGTCAAGGTCCGGCACAACCTTGTTCATGCCCGCTATGATGATCACCTTTCCGGGTCCGAAAGTCATGGCGGCACTGCGGTTGCCGATACCGTCCACATTCACGATTTCACCGGTTTCAGCCACAGCATTGGCACTGCAGAAAAAACAGTCACAGCGCCCCTGGGCCAGTCTTATTTCCATCTCTTCCGCCTTGGTGAGACCGGGCACCCAGTGGTCGTACAGGGTTTTGCCGGATTTTTTAAGCGCCTCCACGATTCCCAGAGCCCGGGTCGTAGATGACCCGCCGAAACCAAATGTTTCGCAGTCGGCGGCAATGTCCAGAGCCCTGGTGCGGGCGCTCTTCGTATCCGGGGTAAAATAAGCGTCGAAACCACGTTTTTTCATATTTTTCACGCATCTTTGTCCGGATTTTTCCCACAGCCATTTCAGTTGTTCATCGCTCAATTTTTTCTCCTTAAATTAGAATCATACAAGATTAAAACAACATTTCCAGTACAGCCCGGCGGAACTGTTCATTCGTGATTACACTTTTTTGACTATGTATCTTGCAGTCTATTTGGTGGGCACAGCCCACCCTACGATGGATTAAACCTGTAACCTTTAACCTGAAAAACAGAAGCATGCAAATGTGTTATCTAATTTCAAGTTTCAAGTACCAAACTTCAAGCAGCAAGCTTCATGAATCCTGAATATGCGAAAAAACCTGAGAAAAAAAACAAAAGAACAGCGCACCCCGCCATAAGATACCGATAGGTACGATCATTCAAAAAAGATTTCCCCTTCCACACGGCTATTGAAATGAGTGCATACCAGATAAAATCAGCCAGAATATGACCGGTAAAGAAAAAAAAGACTCCCCATTTGCCGAAACGCAGGCTATGCATGATATACGCCAGACCGATGGACACCCACCAGATGATCCAGTAGGGGTTGACAAGGCTCATCAGTATGCCGGTGATCAGCAGATTGTTTTTTCCTGTTTCTTCACCGCTGACCTGAAGGCTCAAGCCCGGCAGTGCCCGCAACATTGAAAAAGCCATCCAAAATAGCACGACCGCCCCCGCCAGAGCAATGATAACGAACACATATTTTTTCAAAAGAAAAGGGGCAAGCCCGAACAACAGCGCAATTACAAGAACCAGTTCCAGGATGGCATGCCCGACGATGAGCAGGGGTCCGGCAACGGCACCGCGCCGGGAGCTTTCACTGATCGTTACGGTAAGCAGCGGTCCGGGCATCATGGCACCTGAAAAGGCAACTATAAAAGATGTAAAAAAAATAGTGAAAAGTGCTGTCATTAAAATATATCCACCCGGATAAGCCGGAAAATAATAAATTACAGAAAGGAATGAAAAAAAATACCCATACGGCTTGAGGTTGTACCGAATTTTTCAGCCGGTTTATAACCCGAGCTCCGCTTCATACTCTTTAATGATCGCCCGCATGGCTGTTGCCGCGCCCTCGGGCAGGGGCGCCGGTGTATGCTCGTTTATGATTCGCCCGGCTTCTTTATAAGCGCGCTGCGCAATATCCATGCCGCCTGTGGCATCCATCCATGCATCACGGGTCCTTCGGTCAAACAGCTTTGACTGGGACATCTCTCTCATGTGTCGGTAGGTATGTTCATGGGTGAGAAATTGACCGCCGGGGCCGATTTCATGGATTAAATCCAGGGCCATGGCCTCATCGCTGACGTCAATCCCGCCGACAACCCGCATAATCCTTTCCGCCTGTTCAGCCCCCATGATCATGGCGGCATAGTCAAAGGTGAGAATCGACTCGATGGCACCGATACCGTAGATGATGTTGGCACCGGCCAGGGCCGCGGGCATGGCGGTCAGACTGAAATCATAAGCCTGCTGGGCGTCCGGGAGCTTGCTGTCCGAGCCGCAGCCGCCCACCAGGCTGGGAAGCTGGTAGTACTGGGCCAGCTTTGCCCATGCCACGCTGAGCAGCCCCATTTCCGGGACCCCCACGGGAGACAGGCCCGTTCGCATATCCATGATGGTACTGCATCCGCAGTAGGTGCATGGGGTCCCCTTGGCCGTGAGCTGGGCCAGTACGATGCCGCTTAAGACTTCGGCATTATGCTGCACCACGACACTGCCCAGGGTTGCGGCCGAAGATGCCCCGGAAATGGACATGGAAATCACGGCAATACCGACGCCGTTTTCGGCACATGTCATGATGGTTTCACAACCGTCCCGAATAATTGTCAGCGGACTGGTCGGGCAGACAAAGCCGGTCACAATGGGGCGGTTTTTGAATTTATCCTCCCCGCCGGAGGCAATTTTTGCCATCTCGATAATTTTTTCGGCATTTTTGCCGCATCCGAATCCTAAAAAACAGTGCTTGCTGGAATTTTGGACCATGGCTTCGTAATTATGCAGCGTCTGGGTCGCCGGTGGCTGATCGCCTGAACAGGCGGCCCGTTCTACGATTGTAATGACATCCAGATAATCCTGAATCCGCGTAATGGCTGCCAGATCCTTTTTTACCGTTGACCTGACCTTTTTTGTATCCAGGTCGATGATTTTGACATGTTCGCCGAACCCTGCCGAAAAACCGACCCGGGCCCCATCGGTAATATAATCGTCTTCAGGACGTCTGCCGTAATAGCATCCGATTCTGGGAGCCCGGCGGATACAGTCCTCGACAATATAATTCGGGATTTTGACAATACCATAACCGTCGTGTTGCTCGACACTTGCCCCGGCCCCGTGGAAAATTTCCAGCGCTTTTTCGGATTCAATCTTGACTCCTGTCCTTTGAAGCACTTCAAGGGATGCAAAATGAATCGCCTCCAGTTCGTTGTCTGTAAACGCATTGATACCGAACCCCGATCGTGTTGAAAAATTTGCTTTTAAATTTCTTCTGGCCATTGTAAAACCTCTTTTTAAAATTTCTTGTCCGGGACAGATGACTGCCCCTTATTTTCATTGAAGCAAACAGTTCCATGCCTTTTTACATACTCACCAAGAGGCAGCGAAACCGGTGGTTATCCGGCAATCAACGCAAAAGCCAGACTTACGATTCCACGATCTCGGCCTTGATAAGGGTCACTGGCGCTACGGGCACATCGTCAAAGCCACCTTTTTTACCGGTTGATACTGCCTTGATTTTATTGACCACACCATGTCCCCTGGCCACCTTTCCAAAAACCGTGTACCCCCACCCTTTGTCGGTTTTGGCGGTATGGTCCAGAAAAGTATTGTTCTTCACGTTGATGAAAAACTGGGCCGTGACACTGTGAGGGTCTCTAGTACGGGCCATGGCCACGGAGTACGCCGCATTCTTGAGCCCGTTGTCGGCTTCATACAGTTCCAAAATGATCTCACCCATGCTGGTTTCTATTTTTATCAAAAGACAACTCCTTTCTGCTCCTGGAGAACTTTTCCCCTGAATTAAAATTGATGAACTTGTAAAAAATTTGAATTAAACGGCAAGACCTGTCAGCACGCTCTGCCGACAACAAAAAAATAATTCTATTAATGATAGTTGGACGGCATTGTCAACCGTTTTAAAAATCACGGCAGCAAATCCCCGGACCGCTGTTTTCAAACAGGCAACAGGCGCCCCTAATCAGGCAGTATGTCATAAAAATAAAGCATTGAATCCGACCGGGTTATGATTTTGTTCTCAATTTGACATTTGACAGATCTTTTATTTGCGATGGAAATCGCAATCCTTTTCTGATAGCATAGCTTTGTTTTTATATTCAAGATGAAAAAAATCTTACCGTAAAAGATCGCAGAAATAACAGGGGGCCTACGCCCTCATCAATGTCATACAGGGAAGCAGAGTATGAGTTCGAATACCCACATCGTGGCCTTAGGAGACAGCCTTACGGAAGGGTTTGGCGTTGGGCCCCGGGACAGTTATCCGGTGAGGCTGGAGGCCCTTTTAAACAAAAAAGGGTTTGGCTGCAACGTGATCAACGCGGGGTGCAGCGGGGACACCTGCCGGAATTTGATGGCCCGAATGCACCGGGTGCCGGATTTCACCCCCGACCTTGTCATACTGGAAATCGGCCTTAATGATATCCTTATGGGAGCCATGCCGGAGCAGATCCGTCATATGATTTCCACCATAGTGCAGCGGCTCACGGCCGGGGCCGTCCCCGTGGCATTAGCGGGCATGGTGTTGCCTTCCATGGGCGATGCGGAAATCGAAACAGCATTTGCCGCGATTTATCCAGCCGTGGCACAGGCTCTTGATCTGGTGTTGATTCCATCTTTTAACGGACCGGCACTGGAAGAAACCGGCGGTGTTCAGTTCGACGGGATTCATCCCACAGCAGCCGGCTATGCCGCCATCACCGCACACATTCTGCCATGGGTGGTCCAGGCTCTGGGCCGCTGAAAGTAAATTTTTCGGCAATAGTTTTTAAAATAGCAAAAAGAGCGAATGGCATGTCCATGCGAATCGAAATTCTTGGAACCGAATCCCTTGGTGTGAGAGGACTTTGCTGTGTTGTCCATATCGAGGATCGATGCCGCAAGCTGTTTGCAGCCCTTGAAAAACCATTTAATCCTTGTAACGGTCAATCGCATGACCGGATAAGCTTCTCGGAAACCATGCCGCACGGATTGTCTCATACGCCCATATATCGTCAGCTTCCGAATCACGAAATCGATGATGCATACACGCGCGCAACGGCCTTGGCCGACAAAGTACCTTGCTGCATTATAGATCATCATCTGTTGCGGTGCAGGGCCGGGGTTTCCTGGCTGGATGGGCTGAAATCGAAAACACATGGGAAAATTATGTGTGCTGCCGATTTTATGCATCAGACCCGACGGTTTCTTGAGGCGGATCGTTCACAGTTATATGCCGATTTCCCGGTACCTGCCGGCTGGCACGAATCCTACAAGCAGAAATTTGTAACCAACAACTTCAGGATTTGATAGATTTGATTTAAGCGATACCAAAATTAAAAAAATTATCAATTCAGACATCGTGAATTTTGATTGATTTTTAGATAATGGATTTTAACAAAAGATAGGAAAAAATGAAAATTACAATTCTATATGACAATACAACATGGAATAAAAATTTAAAACCCGACTGGGGCTTTGCCTGTCTGGCTGAAGTATTCGGAAAAACAATACTTTTTGATACCGGGGCAAAGGGGAGTTTGCTTCTTTATAATATCAAGCAACTGAATATCGACCCCATGGCGGTCGATGAGATTTTTATATCCCATCATCACTGGGATCACACGGGAGGACTTCCCCAATTCCTGGCAATAAACAACGTGCCGGTTTATGCGCCTGCAGGATTTAAAAATCCTGATCAAAACACTAAAGTGATACGGATCGAGAAAAGTCGCATGATTCATGAAAACATCTGGTCAACCGGTACATTGGCGGGGATCGAACAGTCCCTTATGGTAAAACAAAAGGACGGAATTATTGTCATTGCAGGATGCTCACACCCCGGTGTTGACCAGATTTTTACCGTCGCCGAACAATTTGGTGATGTTTCTGCTATTATCGGCGGGCTGCATGGCTTTCAAACGTTTAATCTGATCAAAAAAATTGATTGGATCTGTCCTACCCACTGCACCCGGTTTAGTGATAAAATCAAAAAACTTTATCCGGATAAATACATTCAAGGCGGTGTCGGCAGGATAATAGAGATTTAGCAAATGGCGGCAGGAAGTGTTGAATCAAGCCTTTCCCAGTAAAACACTGTGACTGCGCTTTATCCGGGGCCTCTTCATGACTTTAAACCCCTGGGCTTCGGCCGTTGAAATCGTTGCTTTGAACTTTTTTTTGGAAACATGACCGGACGGTTCCGTCAGTAAAAATGTCCCCTTTTCCGTCAAGACTTCCCATGTTTCAGAAAAAAAAAGTAAAGGGTCAGGCAGTTCATGGGCAACCGCGGAGGTTATAATAAAATCGATTTTGCCTTTCAAATCATCAATGCAAAAGGAATCACGATTGGCAAGGCGCATTTCAATCCTTTGCGCCATTTTGGCTTTTTCAGCTCTTTTTTTTAAAGATGAAAGCATGTTAGGTTGGATGTCCACACAGATTACCTTGCCGCCGGAACCTACCATCCGGGCCATGGGAAGACTGAAAAAACCCATTGCACAACCAATATCCAGAACCTTCATACCTTCTTTTACGTAGGCGGAAAGTATTTTGTCAGGATTCTGGAATATTTTTCTCAAAGGGCTGGCCAGAAGATATCCAACCCATACCGGGCATACATGTTCGGCCATCTGTAATTTTCCTACACCATTCCCCTGAAGGCAAAAAAGGAAAGAGAAATAATACCTGCGGTAATAAGCGCAATAGAGGTATCCTGAAGCGGTTTGGGTACCCTTGCAAGCAGTATCCGTTCCCGCAGACCGGCAAAAAGAATCAGTGCCAGGCCGAAACCGGACGCGTAGCTGAAAGACGCAACCAAAGTCTGGACAAAGGTGTACTCTTCCTTGATGTTGATCAGACAGGCCCCCATGACGGCACAGTTGGTGGTGATCAGCGGTAGAAAGATACCCAGTCCGGCGTACAGGGCCGGAATACTTTTTTTCAAAAACATCTCCACGAATTGCACCAGAGCCGCGATGACCAGGATAAATACGATGGTGCGTAAAAATTCCAGGCCGAACTTTTGCAGAATAAAGGTTTCGGCCATCCAAGTAATGGCTCCGGCCATAACCAGAACGAATATGACGGCCATGGCCATGCCCACCGCGGTTTCCATCTTTTTGGAGGTACCAAAAAAAGGGCAGTTTCCTAAAAACTGGGCCAGCAGGATATTATTTACAAAAATGCAGCTGATGATAAGGACAATGTAGTCGCCCATTTACTTTCTCCTAAATCTATTTATTCCCGACCATGTTCATGAAACAGAGCATCAGGCCCAGGCATACAAAGGCGCCCGGTGCCTGGACCATAAAGACAAACGGATGGAAAGATGCGCCGAACAGTGCATTACCAAAAAATGTGCCTGTACCGAGAATCTCGCGAACGGCTCCCAGGGCGCCCAGACTGAGGGTAAATCCGATGCCGATGCCCAGACCGTCGGCCATGGACAGAACCATGTTGTTTTTGAAGGCAAATGCCTCGGCCCGCCCCAGCACGATACAGTTGACAACGATCAGCGGGATAAACATACCCAGCTTGAGAAACAGTGAGTACGCAAAGGCCTGCATGAGAAGTTCGACCACCGTCACAAAGGTGGCGATAATGATGATGAAGCAGGCAATCCTTACCTTGGCGGGAATAACGCTGCGCAGGGCCGAAACCAGAACATTGGAGCATAACAGGACAAATGTGGTCGCAATCCCCATACCGAGCCCGTTTTCCATTGTCGTTGTAACACCCAGAACAGGGCAGAGACCAAGTACCAGCCTGAACGGCGGTATTTCATTCCACAGCCCCTTGGTAAATTCCTGAACAATCGATTTGGCCATTTTGATCTCCCTGTTAGGGTAAGCTCTTTAATTTATCGCTGATTTGGGGTTTAAGCCGCTGGTAAATTCGACCTGCCTCAGTGGCGGCCGCACAAACGGCTCTAGATGTGATTGTTGCACCGCTGAGGGCATTGATTACTCCACCGTCATTGGTCACCTTGAAAGGCTCCAGGATCGAAGCTCCCTTAAACTGTTTTGAAAAAGCAGGGTCGGTTTTTGCTTTGGCACCGAGTCCCGGCGTTTCACTGTGGGTGGTAACGCCGACGCCCACCAGTTTGTCGTTTGTGAGATTGACGGCCACCATCAGACCGACATCGCCGCCATACCCTTTGCCGCTGGCTTCAAAAGCTATGGTTTCATGTTTGCCGTTAAAAATACCGATAAAAAAGCTTCTTTCCGTGGCGTCGTCCTTGAGTTTAAAACGATCGGCCACGGGATCATTTGTACAGCCTTCCAGGATTGCACGAATGGCGGGCCCCTTAACCATCTGAAGCTGCTGATTTTCAATCCTGTCTTTGGTGCCATTGCGTACCGCCGCCAGAAGGCCCCCTGAAAGAGAGCTCAGAATGGTAAGAACAACTACCATTTTTATCATTTCGCGCATTTTACACTACCTTTCCAAGTGCTTTGGGTCTGATTTTATCCAGCATGGGATTAACCAGGTTCATAAGAAGAATAGCCAAAAGAACGCCGTCAACATAAACCCCGATATTACGAATAAGTACCGCCATGATACCACCCCCGGCACCGTAAATCAGCATCGGGATGAAATTAACCGGCGAGGAAGAATTTTCAGTGGCCAGGAAAAAAGCCCCGATAAGGGTATAACCGGTCAAAAGGTGAAAAACAGGCCCCGCATAAACAGCCGGATCAGACAACTGGAAGAGCCATGCGGTGATCAGGACGCCTCCCAGAAAAGAAAGGGATATTTCCCAGCGGATATACCCTCTTATAATAAGGTAGATGCCGCCCAGGATAAGCCCCAGCCCGAAGGTTGAACCGATACCGCCGGTTTGCTGCCCCAGCAAAAGTGCGCCGGGTGTAAAGCTTTCCACTGACGACAAACCAAAATGCTTCAGGGCTGCCAGAGGATAAAGGGTTACAAAATTAAAATCATAGTTGAGCAGGGCAGTGTCAAAATCAAAGATATCCTTCCAGGAGACCATGAGGATGGTAAGGGCCACGATCACCGGATTAAACGGATTACCGCCGATGCCGCCGTAGATTTGTTGACCGATGACAATGGCCGTAAAAGTTCCGGTGACGACCGCCCACCAGGGAAGGGTGGCCGGAACCAGCATGGCAAAAAGCATACCGATGAGAGCTGCATTCCCGTCACCGATGGTTACCGGAAGCTTCATCACTTTGTTCATGAGCAGTTCCCAGAGCATGGCCGAAGATATGGAGAGCGCCACCACGCCCAGGGCAGGCACCCCGTATATGTAAATGCCCATCAGTACGGCAGGCAGGGTCGCCCCCATGATATTATAGCCGGTAGAGGAGATTTTGCTTCCATTGTGATAAAAAGGCGCATGGGATACTATGAACTTTTTGTTATTCATCATCGATTGCCTCCGCTGCTTTCTCCCGGGCAAGCTCATATTTTGCCAGTCGAATATATTGAAAAACAGGTATTTTTGATTCACACACAAAGCTGCAAAGTCCGCATTCAATGCAGGAGTGGAGGTCATACTCATCGGCGGCGGTCTGATACTCTCCGGCCTCGAGAAACCGGACCAGCATGTTGACTTGAATGTTGGCCGGACATAGACGGACGCATTCGCCGCAGTTGACACATGGATAATCTGAAACCAGCGTAACGTCTTTATTGGCCTGCACGATAATGGCATCGGTATCCGGCCCGACGGGATGGTTTTCCGAAAAGACGGCCGTGCCGGTCATGGGGCCGCCGAAAATGATGCGGTCCCGTTCGTTGACCGTGACATCGCAGGCCTTGAAGATGTCCCTTACCGGGGTGCCGATCCGGGCTGAAATCATTATTTTTTTTCGGTCTTTGTTGATCAGGGTAATGGTTTTGGTAAACGGTATTCTGCCCTTTTCAAAGGCACTTCCAATGGAAGCCGCGGCCTCGGCGCTGATAAAACAGACACCAAGGTCTTCGCAGTTTTTATCCGCCGGCACTACCTGTTTTAGCGCCTTGTACATGATCATGCGGTGATTGGCGGACGGATAGCAGGCATCGACGGCAATCAACCGGGCGCCCACATGCCCGAACCCGGAAACCAGGTCTCTGGGAAGGGCGATAATGGCCTTCTCAATGCCATAGGCATTTTTTAGAATTTTTATTCCGCGGGTCACTGCGTCGATCCGGGTTTTGATAATATGCTGGTTGGTGGCGATCATCAAATCTGCGTCCATACCGCATATCACAAGGGTGTGAATGGGCTTGTCAGGACGGGCCAGAAGATCCAGCGGCGGTCTTCCCGGCACGCAGGCCAAAAAATCCGTGACGGCGTTTCGCACCGAATCACTGCATGCAGCGGAAAAGGCGTCATCGGTTTTTTCTTTTTCAGCGGCCTGAATGATGATCGTCGTGAAGGACTGCCCGAAATCGCCGGTATAAGGCGCCACGGAGGCAATCGTGCCGGTTACGCTCGATATTGCATAATCGTCGCTATCTTCATAGGGACTGAGTTTTTGCCCGGTTTTAATGCTATCCCCGGCGCACAGGGTCAATTTGTCTTTCCGTTCGTATTTACCCGGCAGCAGGAGCGTAACTGTTTTCGACGGCAAGATGCTTCTGGGCCCGACCGGTGTGTCATGCAGCAGTTCATACTCGATTTGTGGGGCTTTTAAACCCCGGAATGCTCTCTTTATCATAAGCTTAACCTTAATTTTGGATGGTGACAAACAAGAGTCGGCCGGAAAATTCGATTTTACATGACATGACATCCCGAACATTGGACAGGCTCAATATCATTTTCTTCATGGCAGCCGATACACTGGTCGTGGAATGCGTCCGCCCTTTCAAGAGCATCTTCCCCAGGATCGACTTCGTCCTCTTCGTGGCACTCCAGGCAGACTGCAGTCGGTGGTTTTGCATCGGGATGGACATGACAGTCGCCACAGGCCCGAAACTCGGTTTCCTCTTCTTCAAAGTGATGATGGCAGTCAATGCATGCGATGCCATAGTTTACATCATGGCTTTGGTGGTCAAAGAGAATCTTTCCGGCGGCGCTTTGAAACATCATTCGCATGGGGGGATCCGGGATCTTCTGTGAGTAGGCCGCATAGCAGAAAATTCCTAAAATCATAAGAACAATCGCAAGGCGGTAGGCAAACTTCAATTCCTTCTTTGAGGTCATGCTACAGGATTCCTTTCACAATTTGGACATCTAACAAAAAGCTGCATGGACATCAATAAAACAAAGATGGTAATTAACATACCATCTTTTATCTTTCAAGTATTTTTTACTCCGGGTTTTACGCATTTTTATAAAAAATTTGGTTGAATTTTTAACAAATAACTATTAAATTTAATTGGTTAATTGCTATTACACACCCCGCATGCAATGCATGGCCGCATGGGGCATGGCAATTACGATTTATCCTGAAGCGCGCGTACATATTCTTTTTTTAAAAAAGATTTTTTAACGCCGCAGTCAATGAAATCCCAGGGGAAAACTTCATCTACGGCGCGTTGGCGTCGGACATAAAAATCGGCGTCAAGGGAAGATGCTTTGAAGGTCTGGGGCCAATTGCCGTGATAACCGTGGGCAGCCAGCAGTATCCGGGCAACCTTTCGATCTCCGCGTGACAGGAGAGCATTGATATAGGCCCGGCGCGGTATATCGGTATTGATCCGGACATTGGCAACCCTTCTCAGGCCGTTTTTGATCAACTTGATCTTTTTATTCAGAGCACCGATATCATCCATGGAAGCCCATTGAAAGGGTGTAACTGCCTTGGGTACAAAACAGTTCAGGCTCAGGGTGAGTTCCCCGATATGTCTCCGAACCCGGCTGGATTTCAGGAATCTGCTTTTGATCTGTTTGCACAGGGTAACGATGGCATGGACATCTTCCATGGTTTCGGTGGGCAGACCAATCATGAAATAAAGCTTGATGTTGGGTATTCCGCCGGCAACAAGGACCTCGGCGGCAGTAAGGATATCCTTTTCGGTGATCCCCTTGTTGATGACTTTGCGCAACCGTTCGGAGCCTGCTTCGGGTGCAATGGTTGCGGTCTTGACCCCGCTTTGCCGAAGTGTCGCCACAAGTTCGGGTGCCATGGCGTCGGCCCGCAGAGAACTGAAAGAGACCCGGCTTTGACCGGCATATCTCCTGCACAGCTCCCGAATCCATGGAAGATCGGAAACAGCGGCCCCTACCAGTCCGATTTTGTCGGCGGCGGCAATGCCTTGGGCCATGCATTCTTCCAACAGGTCCAATGGCCTGAATCTCGGGGGGCGATATACAAACCCGGCAGTGCAGAAACGGCATCCGTGGGGACATCCACGGCTGACCTCGATCAAATAGGTATCTGCAAAAGTCGTATCGGGTGTCAAGACGGCACTGCAGGTCGAAATCGTCGACAGGTCCGGTACATAAATTCGATGAATTTTTTCCGGAACGTCAGCCACCGGTTCAAGATCGCGTGTTGTTCCGTCGGCATTGTAGTACGGCTGGTAAAGAGAGGGGGCATAGAGGCCCGGAACACTGCGGGCCAGTTTTTCAAGGCACTTGTCCCTGGGGGCATCCACACCGCGGCAATGTTTTTCATAACCGGTAATAAATTCAGAAAGCAGGCCTTCGGCTTCTCCGAGCAGGAAACAGTCGATAAACGGAGCAACCGGTTCGGGGTTTAAAAAACAGGCAACCCCTCCGGCCACGACTATAGGAAGGGGGGTTCCTCGCTGACTGGCCAGGAGGGGGATGCCGGTTTTCTCGAGAATGGACAATAGGTTGGAATAATCGTTTTCAAAGGAGATCGAAAATGCGATAATTTCAAAATCGGTAACAAGTCTCCCGGATTCGACCGAAACGATGGGCTGGGACGGCCGGGCATCGGGCCCCGGTAAAAATACCCGCTCACATACCACCGTGTCCATGTTGTTGAGCAGGCGGTAAACGGTCTGAAATCCCAGATTGGACATGCCGACAAAATAGCGATTCGGATAAATAAGGGCCAGGCTGATCCGGTTGCGCCACTGCTTGCGAATCGCTCCGGTTTCTTTTTCGATAAATCTTTTGTCTGCCCTGCTGTTTTTTGTGCTCATCAGCACCCGACAATAATTTCTTTTCTTGAATTCAACCTCGGCCTGCCCGGAAATGTCCGCGACACCGGTTCTCCGGTGGTGTCCGCATGGCGCCTGCTTCAGGCAGCCAGAACACTTTCCGGCGTATCCGCTGTGATAAAATGAATGATATGGTTTGCTGCAATCCGGCCCCTGCGTTCACCCTTTGATCTTCTCTCCGGGATATGCAGTGTATAGCTAAACTGCCTTCTTTCAATCTGCAGACGTCTGTCGTTACCTGATAATACACGTTTTTGTATTGGTTTGTTCATTTATTCCTCCTGTATTCAGGTGATATTAAATGAAAAAATGGTGTCTGATAGTTGCCGGCGGCAATTGCAATCCAATACGGAAAATATCCGGCTTTTGGAATCCACGGCAGCAATCAGTCGGCTTTCCTTCTCAAAAAAGTCGGTACATCAAGGTCATTATTGTCGATTATAATCCCCTTATAGCCCCGATAAGTGGCGCCTGATGATTCACCCACGGCTTTCTGTTCCCGCAGGAAAGTCGGCTCGTCAAGGTGGGTCGCCGCCTGCATTTCAGCCGGGGTAAGATCTCTTATTTTGCCCCTCGGTGCAAATTTCTCTATTTTGACAGGACGGGCAAAATTGCCTGCACCGTTGCCGATACCGTTGCCGATGCCGGTGGCAATAACGGTGACCCGCATTTCATCTCCCAGGCTGTCATCGATCACCGTTCCCCAGATAATTTCGGCATCATCGCCGACCTCTTTGTAGATTCTGTCGGAGGCTTCGGTCATCTCTTCCATGGTCAGATCACTGGTACAACTGATGTTCATCAGGACACCCTTGGCCCCCGAGATGGAAATATCTTCCAGGAGAGGATGAGAAATGGCCCGTTCGGCAGCTTCCACGGCCCGGTTTTCACCGCTGGCAATGCCGATGCCCATGATGGCCATACCGGCTCTGGACATGGTGGTCCGGACATCGGCAAAGTCGAGATTCACCAGCCCGGGCATCATGATCAGATCGGTGATACCTTTTACCGAGTGCAGCAGGACTTCGTCGGCTTTTTTGAACATATCGATCATTTTTGCACTTTTAGAGGCCAGTCCCCTGAGGCGGTCGTTGGGAATCGTGATGACCGTATCCGCCACCTCTTTCAGGGCGTCGATCCCTTCGTCGGCCTGGCGGGCACGCTTTTTACCCTCGAATGAAAACGGCCGGCTCACCACCGCCACGGTCAGGGCACCCATCTCCTTGGCAATCTCAGCAATAACCGGTGCGGCCCCGGTACCGGTGCCGCCGCCGAAACCTGCGGTTATAAATACCATATGGCTGTCTTCCAGGGCGCTTTGGATAGCATCCGCGTTTTCAAGGGCCGCATCCCGGCCGACCTGTGGATTGGCACCGGCCCCGAGCCCTTCGGTCAACCGTTCTCCCATCTGAATCTTCACCGGTGCCTCGGAGGTTTCAAGGCTCTGGGCATCGGTGTTGGCCACGATGAACTTTACCCCCTTCAACTGGGATTCGATCATGTTGTTTATGGCGTTACCACCGGCCCCGCCAACACCGATCACTTTTATCTTTGCTGATTTTTCATTTTCGATATAGGTAAACATTTCCCCCCCTTTCTCTGGTTGTTAATATATATAATTTTGGGTTAAACACCTGTTCATTTAAATTACATCCCGGAACCATTTTTTCATACGGGTCATCACCCGGTTAAAAATATTTTTGTCCCGAATTCTGAATTTTTTTCGTACTTGATGGCGTGCGCCATATAGAACCAGCCCTACACCCGTGGCATACATGGGGTTATTGACAACATCCACCAGCCCGCGGATGCCCCTTGGTCGGCCCAGGCGGGTGGGTACGTTAAATATGGATTCAGCAACTTCGCCGGCATTTTCAAGCAGAGCCGTTCCACCGGTCAGAACCATTCCGGACGTAATGAGATCTTCCATCCCGGCCCGATAGATTTCTCGCCGAACAAGGGTGTATATTTCCTCCATTCGGGGTTCCAGAATTTCCCCCAGGATCTGGCGGGGCAGTTTTCGGGGTTTGCGCCCGCCCATACCCGGCACCTCGATGGTTTCTTCTCCGTTGATATCGCGGGTCAGGGCCGTGCCGTATTTTTTCTTTATTTTTTCGGCTTCGGCCAGCGGTGCTCTCAACCCGATGGCAATATCATTGGTCAGGTTATTCCCGCCCAGCGCCAGCACAAAGGTATGCTTGATATTTTTGTCTGAAAAAATAGCCAGATCCGATGTGCCACCCCCCAGATCAAGGAGTGCCACCCCCAGTTCTTTCTCCTCTTCAGTGAGGACCGCCTCCCCGGAAGCCAGCGATTCCAGAACAATATCGCAAACATCCAGGCCACTGCGGTTGGCGCATTTAACGATGTTATGGGCCGATGTAACAGCTCCGGTAACAATGTGAATTTTGGCTTCCAGACGAACACCGGCCATGCCCACCGGATTCTGAATACCGACCTGGTCATCCACGATAAATTCTTGAGGGAGCACATGGATTACTTCACGGTCCATGGGAATTGCCACAGCCCGGGCAGCATCAATCACCCGTTCCACATCGTTTTGTATAATTTCAGTTCCCTTGATGGCAACGATGCCATGGCTGTTAAAACCCGTGATATGACCGCCGGCAATCCCGGCATATACAGAGGATATTTCACAACCGGCCATGAGCTCGGCCTCTTCAACCGCCTTTTTAATTGAATCCACTGTGGATTCGATATTAACCACCACTCCTTTACGCAGTCCTATGGAAGGGTGGGTGCCGATACCAATGATGTTTATCTCCTTGCCGGATATTTCTCCGACAACGGCACATATTTTGGTTGTTCCGATATCCAGACCGACAATTATATTTTCATTTCCCTGCAACTTAGACCTCCTTGTGGTCGGCGCTTGTTCCTATAATATTGGTATTCACAATGATACGATCGATATTGTTAAGATCGATCTGCCGAATATCCGGTAAATTCGGCTGCCTGCGAAGGTAGCTCAATACATTTTTCAACCGGACATACTTGTCCGGGTAGTTGTCATAGCCTAGTTTGATGAATGTCGTTTGGTCAAAGGCCAGCAGTGTCAGCCCCATTTCCCGATCCACCTGGATTTTTTTGATCAGATGATTCGGCACGGCGCTTTTCCGGTCCATCCCAAGCTTCAGTACATCTATGACCGCACTGTAGGCCGGGCTGCGGGGAACGCCGGCAACATTAAGATCGGAATAGGACAACCCGTTGACAATCGGCAGATTCGCAGGGTCCGAAAGTCTGTATTTTTTAAATATTTCTCCGTTGGTATCGATCAGGAATTTCTGTCCCAGATCCAGCAGAGCCAGTGGAATATGCTCTGTTACGCGGATGACAATGGCATCCGGCAGCTCCCGGCGGACTTCGGCATCATCAATCCAGGGATGGGCGATAAGCCTTTTGCGGGTCAATGCAAGATTGACATGCAGAATATTGACACCCGGACGGACCCGTGCCTGGCTGCAGATCTGTTCCCGGGCCAGCCGGTGTATCCCCTGAATTTTGATTTCCCGGGCGCTGAAATATTCACACTGGGTCAGCAGATCATAGCCGAGTACAAAAAGGGAGCTTATGGCTGCCAGAACTATCAGGCCACTGCATACCTTCAAGCCGGACGTCAATCGTTTCCATAACGGAATATATTTTTGTGGCCGGCTCTTTTTTTTGTAGTAGTTTTTCGGCTTTTTCTTATATCCCAACAATCTTCACCTCTGGCTGCAGCCTGACGTTACATTTTTTAAATACGGTTTGTTGAGCATTTTCCATCAATGCCAGAATGTCGGCGGCACATGCATTGTCCCGGTTGACGATAAAGTTGGCATGAACCGTCGAAACTTGCGCCCCGCCGATGCGTTTGCCCTTCAACCCTGCCTCTTCCATGAGTCGCCCGGCGGATTTTCCCGTCCGGGGATTTTTAAAAAAGCATCCGGCCCCGGGTAAACCAACCGGCTGTTTTTTCATGCGCTCGCGCATTAGCGCACGGGCCTTTTTCTGCAATACGTGTATGTCAAAGGGCTGCAATCCGAAACTGCCTTCCAGAATGACGGCTGATTCCAGGTTTTCGTCACTGCCTGTGATTCCGGATAGATTCCGATAATCAAACCGAAGCCGGTCCCGACCAAAGGTCATTTTTTTACCTCTGGAAGTAAGTATTGTGAGCGATGTTAAAATATCGCCCATACATCCGGACGCCGTTCCGGCGTTCATAAGAATTGCACCGCCTACGCTTCCGGGAATACCTGTAGCAAAATTCAAACCCTTGAGCCCCTGTCTGGCGGCAAATGCACAAAGACTGCCGAGCCTGGCCCCCGCCATGGCGGTAATAACCGTTTGCCCGTTTGCCGGACTCTTTTGTTTGATTTTATCAAAACCTTTTGACAGTACAACAACCATGCCCCGAATGCCCGAATCTTTTACCAGTGTGTTGGTTCCGCCTCCCATGACCAGCAATGGAAGGTTTCTTTTTCTGCAGCCGTTGATCAGTTCAACCAGATCTTCAAGGTTTACAGGGTGCGCCAGGATATCTGCCGGTCCCCCGACTTTTAATGAAGTATGCCTTGACATGGGTTCATCAAATCGGATACTGCCGCCGAAACGGTCTGTAAGCCACTCGCGAGTCTCTGTGTTCAATGTTTCCCCATTTTATCCAGTATGGTTGTGCCGACTTTCCATACGTCTCCGGCCCCCAGCGTAAGAAGGATATCTCCCTTGTTGAGAATCGGATACAGTTTTTCAACGGCCTCTTCAAAGCTATCAGCAGACAGTACCTGCTTATGACCATGCCGGCGAATGGCTTCAACCAGGCTGCGGCTGTCAATCCCCGCAATCTCTTTTTCGCCGGCTGCATATATGGGAAGCACCATGAGCAGATCGGATTGATAAAAACAGCGACTGAACTCATCAAACAGGGCACGGGTCCGGGTGTGGCGGTGCGGCTGAAATACCACTACTTTGCGTCGGTCAGGCCAGCTTTTTTTGACTGCCTGCAGGGTGGTTTTAATTTCCGTGGGATGATGACCATAGTCGTCTACAACTACGATATCACGAATCCGGCCCTTCACTTCCAGACGGCGCTGAACCCCTTCAACCGTTTCTAAAGCCTCCTTTATGACGCCAAAGGGAATATTCAGTTCAATCCCGACGGCAATTCCGGCCAGTGCGTTATACACGTTATGGGTACCTGGCAGATTTAATGTAATATCCCCCAGCACCTCGCTCTGGTGATAAAGGGTAAAGCGGGTCTTGAGCCCATCGAATATGACATTCTTGGCCTGGAAATCAGCCTGGCTGGTCATACCGTAGGTTGTAAATCGCTTTTTTATTTGTGGAATCAGACATTGAATGGGCTCGTTGTCCAGGCAAAGGATGGCCACTCCATAAAAAGGAACCCTGTATAGAAAATCCAGAAAGACCTGTTTGATTTCGTCCAGGTCTTTGTAAAAATCGAGATGTTCGCGATCGATGTTGGTGACCACGGCTATGCTGGGAGAGTATCTTAAAAAGGATCCGTCACTTTCATCGGCTTCGGCAACGATAAATTCTCCCTTGCCCAGGAGTGCATTGGAACCGATGCTTTTTAATTTGCCGCCGATCACTACTGTGGGATCCAGGCCGCCACGTTCCAGGATTGCGGAGACCAGGGAAGTAGTGGAGGTCTTACCGTGGGCCCCGGCAATGGCAATGCTGTATTTCAGGCGCATTAGTTCGGCCAGCATTTCGGCCCGGGGGATGACCGGTGTGGATGCCCTGTGGGCTGCCTTGATTTCCGGATTTTCGGAATTGATGGCCGACGATGTAACCACCACATCGGCACCGGCGATCTGTTCTCCAGTATGTCCTTCAAAGAAAATACCGCCCAGGGATTGCAGGTTGCGTGTGATATCCGATGACTTTAAATCGGAACCGGAAACCTGGTAACCCAGGTTTAAAAGCAGTTCGGCAATACCGCTCATGCCGATGCCGCCGATTCCTACAAAGTGGATATGATATTTTTTTTGATACATTATATTTTCTGCCTTTGCTTTGTGTCCATCCAACTCCAAAGGGCATGGTTTATTGTATCCGTTCACGGAACGGTGAAATTGGAAATTCAGCCTCTATCAAGTAATCGGTAACAATCCGTAACAATATCCTCGGCCGCGTCGGGATGCCCCCAGTCTGCAGCCCGTCCGGCCATACCGGCAAGTTGCCGCGGGTGCTCTTCATAATACCGGATTCGCTGCGCCAGAAGCCGGCCGTCAAGATCATTTTCCAGTATTGTTTCGGCGGCCCCGCCATCACTCAAAATACGCGCGTTTAATACCTGGTGATTATCGGCGGCAAACGGAAAGGGAATAAAAATCACCGCTTTTCCGAGAGCCGTGACCTCCGCCACGGTGGTGGCCCCTGCCCGGCAGACGATCAGATCGGCAAGGCTGTACGGCTGCGCCATATCGCTGAAAAAGGCTCGGATTTTTCCGGGCATGCGGTTTTTCCGATAGGCCTGCGTGACCTTGTCAAGATCCTTGGCGCCGGTCTGATGGATAAAGAAAAACCGATCCCTGTCCGGTATATGCTGCAATGCATCCGCTATAGCCATGTTGATGCTGTGGGCCCCCTGGCTGCCACCGATGATCAGAACCGTAAATGCCTGCTTTTTTTCACGTCCCCGACCTGCCGAATGCAGAATCTCACTCCGGACGGGATTGCCGGTGATCCTTGTTTTGGCGGGGCTGAAAAATGCCGGCGGGTTTTTAAATGATACATAGATCCGGTCGGCTATCCCGGCAAGCATTCGATTGGTCAGCCCGGGTAGAATATTTTGTTCGTGCAGCACGATTTTTATGCCCAGAAGCCATGCCGCTGCCGCCACCGGTCCGGCGGCATAGCTGCCCACGCCGATGACCAGGTCGGGTCGGAATTTTTTAATAATTCGTATCGATTGAAAAATTCCAGGAGGAATTTTCAACAGGGCCTTTGCCTGGTTGAAAACTCCCCGCTGCTTAAAACCTTCGACGCGGATCTGTTTGAGCTCAAAACCCTTTTTAGACAGTATTGACTGCTCCAGGGCATTGCCGATGCTCACAAACACAATACGGTTGCACGGGTTTTTCACCTCAAAGGCTTGAGCAATGGCAATTCCCGGAAATAGATGGCCCCCGGTGCCGCCCCCGGCGATCAATATTTTCAAAGGGCCTTGCGGACGAAGTTCGGTTGCCGGGCCATTTCCCCCTGCAATTGTTTTTCCGTTTTTTAATTCAGGCCCGTTTGCCACTATGTGCTCCTATATTCATCAATATACCCATTGCCGCCATGTTGAGCAGCAAAGATGAACCGCCGTAACTTAAAAAAGGCAGGCTCAGCCCTTTGGTGGGCAAAAGCCCCAGGGTGACTCCCATGTTCACGCAGACCTGCAGTCCGATGGAAATCGTGAGTCCGGCGGCCACAAACATGCCGAAAGTATCGGATGTGCTCCTGGCTATTGTGAGCCCCCTCCAGAAAATAAGTATATAAAGCCCCATGATTGCAATGACACCGATCAGGCCAAGCTCCTCACCGATGACTGAAAAAATAAAATCGGTATGGGGCTCGGGAAGATAAAAAAGTTTTTGATACCCCTTGCCGATGCCGGTACCCCATAGCCCCCCGGTACCGAATGCCATCAGGCTGTGAATAATCTGGTAACCGGCATCGGTGGGATACTGCCAGGGATCCATGAAGCTCATGAGCCTGACAAACCGGTAGTGAGCATTGATCATTACAAAATAGCCTATGGGCAGCAGTATCACCAATGTCGATCCTAGGTGCCAAAGCCGGACCCCTCCCAAAAAAAGCATGATCCAGGTGATGGTTGCCAGCATCACCGCGGAACCGAAATCAGGCTGCAGCATGATCAGTGCCGTAAAAACACCCAATATCAGCACGTGGGGCAAAAATCCTACGGAAAACTCTTTTAACTGGCCCCCCTTTTTACTCATGGAATAAGCCAGGTAAATAATCAGGGCAAAACGGGCCAGTTCAGACGGCTGGAAGCTGAAAAAGCCAAGCCTCAGCCACCGCAGGGCTCCCCCCGCAGAATGTCCCAGATCCGTAATCAGGACAGCCAGCAGTAAAAGCCAGGCCAAAATCAGAATCGGGTATACCAGTGAGCGATAAAACCGGTACGGAAAATGCCGGCAAAATACCAGCACTACGATACCCAGCACTGAAAAGATTCCCTGCTTGACCAGAAAATAATAATCGGTTTTATATTTTTCCAAAGCCAGGGCCGAACTTGAGCTGTAGATCATTACAATACCGATGCCAACCAGAAAAAGTACGGGAAAAAGCAGCTTGAGATCATAAACCGCCGTCTGGAAATGTTTTGTTGTTTTTCCCGTTTCTTTTTTCATTTTAATTGTTTAACCGCGGCAGTGAACACCTCACCCCGCTGAACGTAACTGCTGAACATATCAAAACTGGCGCAGGCCGGGGATAACAGAACAACATCTCCGGAAACCGCCCTTTGGCCGGCCATGGACACCGCCGCCTGCATATCCGCAGCAAACGCAGGGGCCTGGCCGCCATCTTCCGCCAGGGCAGCAGCTATTTTCCGGCCGCTTTCCCCCATGAGAATCAGATATTTTACATGCCGGCGAACCAGAGAACGAAGCACCGAAAAATCACTGTCTTTGTTGCGGCCGCCCATAATCAATATTACCGGAGCGTTAAAGCATTCAAGAGCTCTGGCTACGGCATCCACATTGGTGGCCTTGGAGTCGTTAATAAAACGGACATCATTGATTGTGGCGATATGTTCCATTCGATGGCTCAGCCCCTTAAATCCGCGCAGGGCCGATCGGATGCCCTTTTCAGTTGCGCCGGCCGCCAGTGCCGCCAGAGATGCTGCGGCAATATTTTCCAAATTGTGCGGTTCGGAGATGTTTATGCCGGCAAGTTCCAGAAAAATTCCGCCTCCGGAGGCAACCCCGGCAGTCTGCGGTGTATCTGCAGCCCCGGGCATACCCCAGTGGACATCTATGAAAATTCCGTCCTTTTGTATTTGAGCCCCCATCTGTTTCTTGTTTTTATTTGCAAAAAACGTTTTTTGGCCTTTGATGTCCTGGGCCATTTTTTCGATCAGCGGATCAAATCCGTTTAAGATCGCAAGGTCTGATTTTTTCTGGTTTTCAAAAATTCTGAACTTTGATCCGGCGTAGGCGGAAAAATCAGGGTAACGGTCCAGGTGGTCCGGATGGATGTTCAGCAGTACGGCAATTTGAGGACGAAAAGTGCAAATCGTGTCCAATTGAAAGCTGCTGACTTCCAGTACAATTCTCTGAGCGTTTGAACCATTATCCGCATAAGCAATCAGGGGGGTACCAATATTACCCCCTGTAAAAACCTGGAAACCGGAACTTTCAAGCATCCGGCCGGTCAATTCGGTGGTGGTGGTTTTGCCGTTGGTTCCGGTAATGGCAATCACCGGCTCCCTGACAAAACGTGCGGCAAATTCCAGCTCACCGGCGACAGGTACACCGCAGGCCAGTGCTCGTTTGATCGGGGCAATGGTATGGGGCACCCCGGGGCTGATAACGATCTGGTCGGCCGTTTCAAAAGACACGGGTTTGTGTTCTCCCAGTTCCAGGTAAACACCCATTTCGCGCAGCTTGGCAGCAGGTTCAGCCAGGTTTTCTTCCGGTGCCATATCCGTCACCGTAACCCGGGCCCCCTGCCGGGCGGCAAAACAGGCCGTTGCAAAACCGGATCTGCCAAGACCCACAACCAGTATTTTTTGATTTGAAAGTTCCATTTTCGATTAGACTGAAGGTTGAAGGTTATTTAGGCTGAAGGTATTTTGTCTATTGGTGGGCACAGCCCACCCTACGATTCTACCTGCTACTTTATTCATCAGTCCGTATTTATAATTCATAATTTTCATTTAACCCCTACCTGAGTTTCAATGTACTCATGGAAATCAGCGCCAGGGTAATGGCGATGATCCAGAACCGGACGATCACTTTGGGTTCGGGCCAGCCTTTTAATTCAAAATGATGGTGCAGCGGCGCCATTTTAAAAATTCTGCGGCCATGTGTGGCCTTGAAAAAGCTTACCTGAAAAATAACCGACAGGGCCTCGATCACGAACAGGCCCCCTACCAGCACAAGGAGGATCTCCTGTTTGGTGATAACCGCAACTGTTCCCAGGGCAGCTCCCAGCGGCAGTGAACCCACATCCCCCATGAAAATCTGGGCCGGATAAGCATTGAACCATAAAAATCCCATCCCAGCCCCGGCCAGAGCACCGCAGAAAACCGCTATTTCCCCGCCGCCGGCAATATAGCTGACCTGGAGATAGCCGGCTATTTTTACATGCCCGGCAATGTAGGCAAAAATCATATAGGTGCCGGCGGCCACAATTACCGGGCCGATGGCCAGTCCGTCCAGTCCGTCGGTCAGGTTGACGGCGTTGGAGGCCCCCACGATCACAAGGGCCGCAAAGAAAATATATCCCCAGTCAAGATTCGGTGAAATATTTTTAAAAAACGGCAGCGTGACACGGGTATCAAAGCCCGGGTTGACATAAACCAGAACCCCGGCCAGAAGGGCGATAACAATCTGCAGGGCCAGCTTGTTGCGGGCACTCAAGCCCTTGCTCTGCTTTTTTATCTGCATCAGGTAATCATCAATAAACCCCACCCCGCTAAAGCCGAGGGTGACCAGTAAAACAATCCAGATAAAATAGTTGGACAGATCGCTCCACAGCAGTGCGGATACAGTCACCGAAGAGATGATCAGTATGCCGCCCATGGTGGGCGTGCCGGCCTTTTTCAGATGGGTTTGCGGTCCATCATCCCGGATATATTGCCTCACCTGCAGGGCCGAAAGTTTTCGGATGACCCAGGGACCCAGAAAAAAACAGATCAGCAGGGCGGTAAGGCCGGCGCAGATGGTCCTGAAGGTAATGTACCGGAATACATTGAAGCCCGAAAAAATAGTGTGCAGCGGATATAGAAAATGATAAACCATTATTTATTTGCCCAGTTCCTGATTTCTCTGACTGTTCTTTCCAGGGCCATTCCCCGGGATCCTTTTACCAGTACCCAGTGGTCCGGGCGCAGGTATTGCTGGAGGTCATTGATGATTTCCGCCTGGCTGCCGATAAAAATATTGCCTGCATCCATGCCTTGTGCAAGGGCACCGTCGGCAATGACCTGTGAAAAAGAACCGGTACTGTAAAGGCGGCCAATCCCTTCACAGGCGGCTTTACCCCCGATTTCAAAATGAAGCGACGTTGCTTGATCGCCGAGTTCAAGCATATCCCCGGCAACCATGATGGCAGGATTTCCGGCAGCCAATACCATAAGGGTCTTTATGGCGGCCGCCATTGAGCCCGGGTTGGCATTGTAGGTATCATCGATAATATTCAGCCCCATGGATGTCTGCATAACATTCATGCGTCCGGACACGGGCTGAAAACTTTCCAGACCGGTTTTGATTTCGTCGGCCGAAAATCCCAGTTGATACCCCACGGCTGCAGCTGCCAGGGCGTTGGCAATCATGAAATCACCATGGACCTGAAGGTCAATACGAATTTCTTCCGCCGGCAGTGCAAGTATAAAAGAATTTTTTCGGTTTGGTGCACCCATGGCTTTGCCCTTGATGTCCGCATTTGCCCCCATTCCGAATAAAAGTACCTCAAGCACCTGTTTTGGGGCCATTTGCAGGGTTCTGGGATCGTCGGCATTTAAAATAATGATCCCCCCCGGTTTGATTTTTTCAAGCAGCTCGGCCTTGGCCTGCATGACGCCGTCGATAGAACCCAGTCCCTCCAGATGGGCCGGCCCGATATTGGTGATAATGCCCATGTCCGGCGAACAGATTTCAGCCAGACGCCGGATCTCTCCGAAATGATTCATGCCCAGTTCCATAACAGCCCATCGATGTGCCGGGGTCAGTTGTAAAAGGGTGAGGGGCAATCCGATTTCATTATTAAAATTATCCTCCGGCACCAGGGTGGCATGGCGCCCGGCAATGACGGCGGTTATCATGGCCCGGGTGGAAGTTTTCCCGTTTGACCCGGTGACGGCAACCACCGAAACATGGGCCCGCTTCCGGTTGAATGCGGCCATATCCCCCAGGGCACGGGTCGTATCATCCACCGCAATACAGACAACACCCTGCTTTTGCCACCGGCTGCAGGGCAGGGTGTCGATTTTATCCCGAGCGGCTACCAGACCGTGAACCCCCGAGTCGATTAAATCAGTGGCAAAACAATGTCCATCATGGCGATCCCCTTCTATGGCAACAAACAAGTCCACGCTCGTGATCGTGCGCGAGTCAATACCGACGCCTCCGAAATTGTGATTTCGTGATCCGGAAACCAGGATGCCTCCGGTAGCATCGAGGACATCCTGAACAGACCATGGGATGAGATTTGTGTTTTTTGCCATTTTTATTATGTAACCCTGCCCCTTTATGTCGCTCAACAGCCATAAAAGGTATTCTGTCTATTTCAACGACCGAAATTTGCCGATCGTTGTTTCAGCCATCCGTTTATCATCGAACTCAATAGCTCGTTTACCGATCACCTGGTAGTTTTCATGACCCTTGCCTGCGATCAGCACGACATCCCCGGAACGTGAAGCCCGGATGCCGATATCAATGGCCCGGCTCCGATCCGCTTCAACAATATATCCTTTTTTGACAAACCCGTTTTGAAGATTGGCCGGCCGGTACACTCCGGAAGCTGTTTTACGGATCCCCTCGACAATCTCGTCAATGATGTCAATAGGGTTTTCCGTGCGGGGATTATCCGATGTAATCACGGAAAGATCACACAACCGGCCTGCGATTTCACCCATTTGGGGCCGTTTTGTACGGTCCCGGTCACCACCGCAGCCGAAAATACAGATAATACGGCATGAAGTGACCGCCCTGATTGCAAGAATTACATTTTCCAGAGCATCCGGCGTATGGGCATAGTCCACATACACAAATCGATTCCAATTGCCGCGGGCAACCGGTTCGAGACGGCCGGGTACATACGGCAAGTTTTCGATCCCCTCCCGGATGGATTCAAGACCCATTTCAAGAGCGATCCCCACGCCGGCGGCACATAGAATATTCTCCAGGTTGTGGCGGCCCACCAGAGGGGAGCTGAATGTCAAAGTTCCGGCAGGAGTATGGATTTTGCCGTCAACCCCTTCAAGTGCGTGGGAGATGTCTGCCGGCCGGATTACGGCACCTTCTCGACTGCCCGCTCCAATGCACTGCATATCAAGTATCCCCAGCAGGTCCCGTCCCTTTTCATTATCGATGTTGATGACTGCACGGGCCCTGTTTTTTTTTGGCCCCCGGTTTAAAAATGTGGTAAACAGCCTCTTTTTGCACTGCCAGTAGGCATCCATGTTTCTATGGTAATCCAGATGATCCTGGCTCAGGTTCGTAAATACGCCGACATCCAGGTAGCAGGCGCAGATACGCAAAAGATCGATGGCATGGGATGAAATTTCCATAACCACATGCGTTACGCCGCATACCAGCATTTCAGACAGGATACGCTGAATATCCAGAGATTCCGGAGTGGTGACGGGATTAGGGTAGATTCTGCCGTCATAATGATAGTCAATGGTGCCGATAAGGCCCACCTTGTGCCCGGCTGCGGCAAGGATGCTTTCAACCAGGTAGGCGGTGGTGGTTTTGCCGTTGGTGCCGGTGATGCCGATGATACACAGGCGTTCAGACGGCCGGCCGAAAAAGGCGCTGGATATGCCGCCCAGGGCCTTGCGTGTGTTGGAAACGGTGACAGCGGTGGTGTTACGGGGTATTGTTTTTTGAGTCAGTATCGCCGCTGCGCCCCGTGCCAGGGCATGGTCGATAAAATTATGGCCGTCGGCCGCAAGGCCGGGTACGGCTGCAAACAGACCACCGGGAGTGACCTCTTGGGCCCGGTAGTGAATGGATCGGATATCCGGGTCATGGGCGATGGAAAGGGCCGGGTGACAGATAGGCGTTTCATCTATCAGTGGCTGGGCGGTTTTAAGCAGATTTGAAAGTTTCATCCCCTCATCTCCCCTGTTTGAGCGGCCCTTAGGGGCGTTTCCGGTTTCTGAAACGGGATATTCAGGTAGTTCAGGGATTCTTCGGCAATTTTTTTGAATACCGGGGCAGCCACAATACCGCCGTAATGTTGTTTCTCCGGTTCATCGACAATTACCAGAATGGTCAGCTCGGGGGCTCGGGCCGGTGCAAAACCGACAAAGGAAGCAACATATTTCCTCTTGGAATATGCCCCGGTGCGGTCGACCTTTTGCGCGGTACCGGTTTTGCCGCAAACCGTATAGCCATCCAGTGCGGCCTGTACGCCGGTGCCGCCGCTGGTGGTGACGGTCTGCAGGATTCTTCTCACCGTACGGGCCGTTTCCGGCGAAACAACCCGCCGGACTTCCCGGGGCGATATATTTTTAACCAGTCGTCCGTTTTGATCGGTTACGGCCTGGACAATATAGGGTTTCATCAGTATGCCGTCGTTGGCAATAGCCGAAACAGCGGTCGCAAGCTGTACAGCCGATACCGCCAGGCCCTGACCAAAGGCAATGGCACCGGCATCGATGCCTGACCATTGTTTCCATGAAGACAGGCTCCCGGCTGTTTCTCCGGGACAGTCAATGCCTGTCTTGCGGCCGAAACCGAAATCTCGTAACGTTTTATAGAGAACTTCCGGGCCGATGCTCCGGCCCACCTTGACGGCCCCGATATTGCTCGAATATTTTACGATCTGCTGCAGAGAAAGCCAGTCATGGGCATGGGTATCATGGACCGTGTGTTTGCCAATTCTGAATGAACCGTTTTCACAGAAAAATATGGTATTGGAGGTGCAGGTCCTGGATTCGATGGCGGCAGCGGCACTGAATATCTTCATGGTGGAGCCCGGTTCAAACGGATCGGTTATGGCCCGGTTGCGCCACAGCCCTTTATCATAGCCGGCAAAGGCATTGGGATTGAACCTTGGACACTGCGCCAGGGCCAGGATGGCGCCACTCCGGGGCACCATGACAATGGCCATGCCTGAACGGGCGGAAAAACGGGCAACGGCTTCCTGCAGTGCATTTTCCGCAATATACTGAATATTCCGGTCGATGGTCAGGACCAGGTTGTCACCACCGTTACTGACACGGCTCTCTTTTTCCGCATCAAAGCCGCGTCCCAGGGCGTCTTTCAGGACCGTTACCTTGTGGGTCGGACCTTTTAGATAATTTTCATAACGATATTCAAGGCCTTCCAGCCCGCGCCCTTCGGTTCCGGAAAAACCCAGGACCGATGCGGCCAGGCCGCGATTGGGATAAAACCGGCCATAGGCCGGGATAAAATCGATTCCCGTAATTTTCAGGGCCGATACCGCCTTGCGTTCCCTGGGTGTGACCTGTCGTTTGATCCAGACAAAAGATCGTTTGGATGCCAGTTTGCGCTTTACAGCCCCATGGTTGAGATTAAGTGCTTTGGCCAGGACTGCGGCGGTCTGGACGGGATTTGGAATCATCCGAGGGTAAGCGGCAATCGAGGTAGTGTCGATGCTGATCGCCATTTCAATATGGTTTGCGTCATATATGGTTCCGCGGCGACCGTGTCTCACCAGGTCCAGTGTGTATTGGTCGGCAGCTTTGCGGGATAGCCAGGAAGTGCGGAAAATTTGCAGATAGGCGGCTTTGGTGCCGATGGCCCCGAAAAGCATGGTGAAAACGATGCCGATCAGAATCAGGCGTACTCGGATATGTTTTTTTTCGACGGCAGTCATGGAATAATAATCGTCTGTTCCGGTTTCGGGGTAATCAGCCCCAATTGTTCTCTGGCAATACGGGCAATCCGTTGCGGAGATTTCAGCCGAGCCAGTTCGATTTTCAGGTTATTTCGGATGGCCAGTTCCTCCTTGTGATCGGCAGTAGCGTTGGATATCTCATAGCCGACCCGGGTGCACTGAACCCGACACCAAGTATAGGAATAAAGCTCGACCATAAACAGCGCCATGAAAACGATCCAGACCCATGTATAACTCTGATGCTTGGAAGATTTTAGCTTTTTGGGCGCCATCGGGAACCTTTAAATTTTTTCAGCAGCTCTCAATTTTGTTGATCGTGCCATCCGGTTTTCTCGAATCTCCGCATCTGTGGGGCGGACAGTCCGGCGTGTCAACACACGCATTGTCTTTTGCTTGTTGCAGACACATTGGGGGAAATCCGGCGGACAGATGCATGCGTTTTCCATATTCTTCAGACTGTGTTTGACAATCCTGTCTTCCAGCGAATGAAACGACAACACGCACAGACGTCCGCCGGGCGTGAGTAGATCTGCGGCAGCCTGCATAAATGCATCGAGCCTTTCAAGTTCTTTGTTGACGGCAATTCTCAGCGCCATAAACGTACGTGTGGCCGGATGAATCCGGTGCTTTGCCCCTGCTCCGATCGGAACGACACTGCATATCAGTTCCGCCAGTTGTCTGCTGGTGGTGATCGGCGCCTGTTGTCTTACGGCTATGATTTTGCGGGCGATTTTTCGTGACATACGCTCTTCTCCGTATTGCCGGAGAATTCGGGCAAGTTCTTTTTCCGGCATACTGTTGATCAGATCCCCGGCACTGGTTGAAGAACGGATGTCCATTCGCATGTCCAGGGGCTCATCTTTAAGAAAACTGAAACCCCGGCCGCTGGATTCAAGCTGATGAAGTGAGAGCCCGAGGTCGAGAAGAATACCGTCCACGGCCAAGATATCTGATTGTGCAAGAAGCTCGGGAAGCCGGATAAAATTTGCATGAAAAAGGCGGACGCTATTTTTAAACGGCCGTAATACCTCACGGGCATTTTGAATCGCATCAAGGTCCTGATCCAGACCGATAAGCCGGCCTTCGGGCATGATTCGCGACAATATGGCGAGGGTATGCCCACAGCCGCCGAGAGTGCAATCGACATAAATTTTTCCCGGTCGACAGTCCAGATATCCGAGCACTTCATCAAGCATGACGGGAATGTGATGATAAGACATAGAATCAGAGTCCTAACTGTGCAATTTCGTTTCTGACCTCCTCATTTTTAAAATCTTCGTCCAGATTCGCACGCTCCGCATCCCATTTTTCTCGGGACCAGATTTCAAATATTTTCAATACGCCGACCAGCACGATTTCTTTTTTCAAGTCGGCATATTCTCTCAGGCTTGGCGGAAGTAAAATGCGATCCTGTTTATCGCAGGAGCAATCAAAGGCCCCTCCGATAAACACTCTTCTAAAACGGCGCATGGTATCGCTGGTCCGGGCCAGGGAAAGTATCTTGTTTTCCACATTTTGCCATTCGGCATAAGGATACGCAACCAGACTGCCGTCAAATGTGGAAACCATGACGCCTTTACGGTTTTCGGTTTTTATGGCATCCCGAAACCGGGCAGGAATGATAACCCTTCCTTTAATATCGATTTTATGATATGAACTGCCCCGAAACATAGTCCACCTTTATCCACTTTAATCCACTTTATAGGTATAAAAAGCGTATTTTGACAAAAGTGTCAAGAAAAAAACCGAAAATTATCATTTTTTCTTAATAATTCATAAAAATTAAACTCAATATACGCAATATCTTGGAAAACAGGTGCAAATAAAAATATTTGAAATTGGAAATTCAGGACCCGCAATCTGTCCCCTGCAAACTGTTGTGACTGGATACTGCCTATCCGGATTTCGTTTAAGGTTCCGGGCAAAGCTTGACAGCAGTGTCATCATTTTTCTATAATCAATCATTACAAACAACGGGGTTGCAGCAGCGAAAAAACGGGGAACCATGATAAAAAAAAGTTACGGCACGACCGCGCCACTGCTGATCGGCGAACTGCTGGTCAAAGAAGGTTATTTAAAAAAAGAGGATATTGATGCTGCACTGAAAATCCAGCAAAAGGAAGCCGAGGCGGCCAAACTTCCCATGGGGGAAACCCTGATCCGCAAAAAACTGATTTCTCCTGAAGACCTGCAGATGCTGCTGGGACACCCCGACCTGCGCAAGGATATCGAAATTCTGGCCATTGAAAAAGGCCTGATCAATCAAAAACAGATGGACGAGGCACGCCTTGCCCGGCGAAAAACAGAACAGACGGGAAATGCACTGGTGCGGCTGGGGTCTATTTCAAGGGATGATCTGGATAGCCTGATCGAACAGGAACGCGGCGGTATTCAACTGGGAGATCTGGCCCGTAAGCTGAATATGATCAGCGATACCGAACTTAAGGAAACCCTTACCGGTAAAAATTTTCAAAGGACCATCGGCGAGATTGTTTGCGATATGGGTCTCATCAGCTCCATTGATCTCGGCCGGGTACTTAAAAAATACCGCAAACAGTTGAAAATCGGGGAAATTCTTCTGAGACAGGGTGTTATTGATGAGGGGCAGTACCAGGAAGTCACTCAGGAGCAGATTCACAGCACCGACCCTTTGGGCCGAATCATGATCGACAAGGGGTTTGTTTCCCATGAGCAGCTCTGTGCGGCCCTTTCGCGCCAGTATAATATTCCATTTAAAAAATTTGTCGGGTTTCAGTTCAGCGAAAAATCAAAAAAAGAACTGATCAAAACCGTCGGTTTGAAGTTTGCAGAAAAAAATCTGATGCTGCCCCTGGGCCTTAAAGATCGACGAATCAAACTGGCCGTCACCAATCCTGCCGACATACTGGATAACCAGGACCTGTTGCCGTTGTTTTCACGTTTCAAAGTCGACCTTGTGCTGGTTACGGAAGAAAATTTTTATAACCTTTTCAGGACGTTATACGGAAAAAGCATAAAAAGTTTCAGGGTTGCCGATGAAAAAAAATCCCTGCAGGAAGATGTTGATCTTGTTGATATCGATCTGCAGCAGGAGGATATCAAAGACGGCAAGACCAACCTGTACGGGGTTTCCGATATGGAAGCCAAACAGGTAGTCGATTATATCATCAAGTTCGGCATCATCAATAACGCCAGTGATATTCATATCGAACAGGATCGTTCCGGTGCCAGACTGCGCTATCGTCTCGACGGTGTTTTGCAGAACGCTCAACCGGAATGGCTGGATAAAAAGGTTCAGGAGGTGATCGGCGCTATTATTTCGCGGATTAAAATCATGTCCGACCTGGATATTGCCGAACGGCGGCTGCCCCAGGACGGCGTATTTCGAATCAACTATCTGGACAGAACCAGCCGGCAGCGCTTTGACCTTGATTTCAGAGTGGCTACCTGCCCGGCCATTGTCGGCGAGAATGTCACTATTCGTATTCTTGATTCCCGCAAGGCCAGGGTCGGGCTGGATAAGCTGAACCATTCACAGCATATTATAGACCCTGTGAAGCGGTTTCTTAAAAGTGCGGCCGGGATGGTACTGGTGTCGGGCCCTACCGGCAGCGGGAAATCATCCACCCTTTACGGTGCACTCCAGTATGTTTATAATCCGGGCATTAAAATTATCACAGCCGAGGATCCCATTGAATACAACTTTCCGGGGATCATGCAGACTCAGATAAAGCCCAAAATCAACCTGACTTTTGCCAGGCTCCTGCGTTCTTTTTTGCGGCTTGATCCGGATGTTATCTTCATCGGTGAGATACGCGATGAAGAAACAGCCCGGATTGCCTTTGATGCGGCCCAGACCGGACATTTGCTGTTGAGTACTATTCATACGAATGATGCGGTCAGTTCCATTACCCGGCTTCTGGATCTGAATATCGAGCAGAATCAGATTGCTTCCGGTCTCATGGGGGTTCTGGCCCAGCGGCTGGTAAGAAGGGTGTGTGATGTCTGTGCAAGGGAATACCGGCCGGTGAAGGAGGAATGGAGCATTCTGTTTGACACCTACCCGGAGCATTTGACATTTTACAAGGGAATTGGCTGCAAGGCCTGTAATTTTACAGGATACCGGGGGCGTACCCTGATTTCGGAACTGCTGGAAATTACCCGGGAAATTGCTCGTGCCCTCAGCAGGGGGGCCATTGAAAATGAAATTAAGCGACTGGCCCTCAATGCCGGTATGCGGACCATGATTGATGACGGCCTGCTGAAAATGGGGCAGACAACCCTTTCCGAGATTATCCGGGTAGTACCCATTGAGCTGATCAAGGAATTTAAATCCAGAACGGCCGGTCAAGAGGTGGCCGCCCTGCCGGAAGAACAGCCCGGGCCTGATGGGACAGCGGAAACCATAAAAATAGATACCGCGGTGGTTATTTCCGATCCTGTGGCCGATGCACCGGCCATCGATCGGCTGTACGAGGATTACGAGTTCTTGAACAAAAGCGTGATTCTCTCCCCGGACAGATCCGATCCAGTTCTTTTCAAAGCATTTATTGCTAAAATTTATCAAAAAATCTGCACACGGTTTAGTTGCCGTCAGGTAAATTTTTCTTTACGGCCCGGAACGGGGCGGGTGGACATACTGGCCGGACCGGCAATACCTGTCCGGACGGAGAGCTTCCGGCCGAATGGAAACCGTTGAATGACAGGGCCGCAACCCGGCAGGTAAAAAAATGACGCTGTTTGAAGCATCTAAAAAAAAATTGCAACCGGACTCTCAAACCATATGGCAACCGGGCAGCGTGAGCCTTGAATCTCCGGCAGGACGGATCCGAAAAATTTCTAAAAACCTGTTTGAGAATGCACACGGCAGTCATGACTGGGACCATACCCTTCGGGTTGTCCGCTTGTGCGAGCGAATCGGTCTCAGGGAGGGGGCCGATATGCAGGTACTCCGGATTGCCGCCTATCTGCATGATATCGGTCGGTGTGAACAGGATTCGTCCAATGGGACGATCTGCCATGCCCACCTGGGCGCCCAGATGGCCCGCCCCCTGATAAAGGACCTGGAGCTGACCGATGAGCAGAAAAATAATATTATCCATTGTATCCAATCTCATCGTTTTCGGGGTGACGAGAAGCCATGTACTCTGGAAGCCAAAGTTCTTTTTGATGCGGACAAGATAGACGCCATCGGTGCAGTGGGCGTGGCCCGGGCCTATCTTTTTGCAGGCGAACTGGGGGCCCGGCTGCATAACCCGGATGTCCGGGTGGAAGATACCCTGTCCTATTCAAGGGAAGACACAGGATACCGTGAATTCAAGCTGAAATTGAGTAAAATCAGGGACAGGATGCTGACGGAAGAGGGACGTCGACTGGCTGCCGGACGTCACGATTTTATGAACGTTTTTTTTCAGCGTTTTTTAGACGAATATGCCGGGAAATGCTGACAGATGGGCACGCTTCGCTTTGCCCATCCTGCGAATAATTTGTGATTTCAAGGTTACTGGTTTTGGAGTTTGTCATTAACATTTAAAAAAAGGAGGAATCAGCGGCATCATATCAAACCAATGCCGCCGGCAACGCTTATGGGCATTAACATAGTAGAAAAAATCGATGACAAGGTGAAAGTCGGGCATGTTCTGGTCAGTGTTTCGGACAAAAAAGGTCTGGATATGTTTATTCCCCGGATGATAGAATTGAATCCGGATATACAATTTTTTTCCACCGGCGGAACCTTTGCCAGGCTCCTGGATATTCTGGGCGTCAGAGCAGATACCTGCCTGACAAGGGTGTCGGAGTATACGGGCCAGCCGGAAACCCAGGGCGGGCTGGTCAAAACGCTTGATTTTCGAATCTATCTGGGACTGCTGACTGAAACTTACAACAACGCACACCAGCAGGATCTGAAACGGACAGGCAGCGTGGCCATAGATATGGTTGTCGTCAATCTGTATCCTTTCAAAGAGACCATTGCCAAACCGGAGGTAACCGTTGAACAGGCCCGGGGAAACATTGACATAGGGGGACCATGCATGATCCGGGCATCGGCCAAAAATTTCATCCGCGTGGCATCGGTGGTGGATCCGTCCGATTACATCAGGGTGTTGACCGATATGGAGGCCAATCATGGCATGACTTCCCTTGATCTGCGGTTTCATCTGGCCCGCAAAGCCTTTGAGCATACAGCGGCCTATGACCGGACCATTGCCGATTTTCTGATGGCTGAGAAATATGGCGCAGTGAGGGAATGCTATCGAAAGGCTGAAGGAGTTTAGGCTAATCAGCCTTCCGTCTAAATAACCATTTACCAATGCAAAACATAAAATCCAAACAAAGAGATATAAACATGGCTGAAGATCTGAAAAAAATGTACAAAACCATCATGGACGATCATTTTCCGTCCCGGATGGAAATCAGTTTTATTGACAACGACAATCGCCAGACCCTTGCCTATGAAAAGGTTGTCTGGACCATCGATAATGTTAACAAGGGGCTGCGGTACGGAGAAAATCCCGGACAGGAGGCTGCCCTGTACCGAATGGTCAACGGCAATCTGGTGCTGGGAGAAACCAGAATGATTCAGCCGGGCCAATACCTGGCTTCGGACATAGAACTGCTGCAATCCGGAAAGCATCCGGGTAAAACTAATCTGACGGATGCGGATAATTCCTTGAATATTCTCAGGTATTTTACAGATAAACCCACTGCAGTGATCGTCAAGCATAACAATCCCTGCGGCGTGGCCCAGTCCGATACCCTGGGCGATGCCTATATCATGGCCAATATGGCCGATCGGGTGGCGGCCTTTGGCGGTTGTATTGCCCTGAATCGGCCGGTGGACAGGGACACGGCTGCGGCCATTTCCAACCAGTACGCCGAGGTGGTGGTGGCGCCTGATTTCGAAGAGGGAGCCATGGATATTTTTGCCCGCAAGAAAAACCTGCGGGTGATCCGCATTGATAATATTCACCGGTTGCAGCAGTTTGTCGGCCAACGCTGTGTGGAATTCAAAAGCCTCATCGACGGCGGAATCGTGGCCCAGTGGTCCTTTGTTCCTGCGGCCCGATTTAAAGAGGATTTAAAACCGGCCCGATGCGAATACAAGGGCCGGACCTACGAGATCGACCGGCAACCCACTGAAAAAGAGTACCAGGACCTGCTGTTCGGCTGGATGGTGGAGGCCGGGGTCACGTCCAACTCCGTGATTTATGTGAAGGACCTGGTCACCGTTGGCATCGGCACCGGCGAACAGGACCGTGTCGGCGTGGCTGAGATTGCGCGTGACAAAGCCTATCGCAAACTGGCCGACCGGTATTGTTTTGAGCAGCACAAAATTGCCTATAACGAACTTCAGGACCCGGAACAAACAAAAGAAATCGATGCCCGGGTAGATGCGGAAAGAGGCGGTTTGATCCATGCTGCAATGGTCAGTGATGCATTTTTCCCATTCCGGGACGGGGTGGATGTGGGTGTCCGGGAAGGCATCTCCAGCGTGATTCAACCGGGGGGGTCCACCAATGATTACCAGTCCATCGAGGCCTGCAACGACGCCGGTGTTGCCATGGTTTATACGGGCCAGCGAAGTTTCAAACATTAATGGTGTCGTAAATGATTTCCTTCATCAGCTTGTTTGTGACGTGATCGTCATCAATAACAAGTATTTTTGCCATACCCATTGATCCTTGGAAATGTTGGTTTTCGGGGTTGCAGGTTGTAAGTTGCAGGTTCCCACCGTGGCAAATAAAACAGACAAGATAGCCACAGAGGCACGGAGGGCACGGAGGTTTTGAGTTTCAAATTATTTACGCTCTATCGAGTACACTTTTGAATATGTCCAGTGCGCGACGAATATTTCCGGCACTGATCTCATAGTGGACCACCGCCCGGATACGCTCCCCATCCATTGGAATCGGCAATACCCGAACGCCTTCCAGGTCCAGTTTCTCTGCAAGTGCCGATGCTGTCAGATCTTTTTTTTGGACTGAAAAAAATACAAGATTGGTTTTGACCCGGTCCACGTCAATTAAGATTCCGTCCATGGTCGCCAGCCCCAGGGCAAAGGCCCGGGCATTGGCATGATCCTCGGTCAGTCGATCCACCATTTCCGTTAAGGAGACGATTCCGGCAGCCGCCAGTATTCCGGTTTGCCGCATGCCGCCCCCGAGCAGCTTTCGGGCACGGCGTGCCCGGGCGATAAAACCTTCGGATCCGCAGACCATGGAGCCGGCCGGAGCGGCCAGTCCTTTGCTCAGGCAAAAGCTGATGGAATCCGCATCGCTGATAAGATCACCGACTGTGGCTTGCAGGTCCGCCGCGGCATTGAAAATTCTGGCCCCGTCAATATGCAGCTTCAAATCATTGTTGTGGGCGATTTTGGCAACGCTCTGAATGTATGGCCTGTCAATGGGCGATCCAAAGCAGCGGTTGTGCGTATTTTCAAGCACAATGAGCCGGGTGCTGGGGAAATGGATGTTATCCTGACGAATGGCATCCGTAAGGTCTTTGAGATCGATGGTGCCATCCTCTTTGTTGGGCACGATCCGGGGATGAATCCCCCCCACCGCGGCGCTGCCGCCCTGTTCGTAATAAAAAATATGAGACTGGTCCCCCAAAATCATTTCATCCCCCCGGCCACAATGAGCCAACTGGCTGACCAGGTTGCCCATGGTGCCGCTGGTGACGAACAGAGCGGCCTCTTTGCCGGTCATTTCCGCTGCCATCTCTTCCAGGCGGTTTACCGTCGGATCTTCACCAAACACATCGTCACCGACTTCTGCCGATGCCATGGCCTGCCGCATGGCATCTGTGGGCCGGGTAACGGTGTCTGAGCGCATGTCAATAATATGCATACTACACTCCTGTTGTTTCGGTTATGGCTCGTTGGTTTTATAGATATCCCCTAAAATACTCATAGCCTATTAGTAATACTTGAAATTTGAATATTTCGCAAGTACTAATACCCTAAGCCGGATAAACCCGCCAGAGGCGGATAAGCCGGAAAATTACAAATTATAAGCACCAAAAGACAAACAAATTCCAATATCTAAATCTCAAAGAAGAGCCAAAGCAAATTATTTGCCCACACATAGCTTGGAGGTATTTTGATTTTTCTCTATTTTGAAATTTGGGATTTTAATCATTGTGATTTATTTTCTGACATAAAAATATGAATTTTAGAATTTAGATACTAAAGAAAACCGTGAAGCTGCAAGGTGATTATTCAAAAAACGATGCCGGTGCGGTTAAAAAAATACTTGACAGAGATTTTAATAAATGTCACCGTTACTGCAACATTCATAAAAAAGGCAGATATGAAAACAGACAGGCACATAATTTGTAATTCAGATATAAAACGCTGGTGGTGGCAGGCCAACTCCGACGGGCATGCCGGCGCCAAAGTATTTGTGTAGTTTGTAAAATAATAGAATAATACTTTTTGGGATCGTGGGCCGCCCAAGGCCCGCGATCCTTTTTTATTTTTTTAAGAGTCGTGGAAATATCCACGGCTCTTTTTTTATGGATAAATTGCTTATTAAGGCAACTATCTATGAAAAACTACGGGTTGCAATAGCAACACAGGAGAAAAAAACAATTATGCTGCTGAATCAATTTCCGGTCAAGGAGCGATTTTGCCGGCTGGCTGAAAAATTTAACGTTATTCCGGTATGTACTGAAATTCTTGCCGATACCCTGACACCGGTGGCCCTGTTGAAAAAATTTTATACCGGACAAAATCCGGTGTTTTTGCTGGAAAGTGTCGAAGGCGGGGAAAGATGGGGCCGTTACAGCTTTCTGGGTGTTTCCGCGCACTGCCACATCCGGGTGTATGCCGACCGGGTAGAAATAGAGGATAAAAACAGCCTTAGGCAGGTACCCCACAATGGTGATCCGCTAAAGGTTTTGAAAAGCCAGATGGACAAATTCCAGCCGGCTGACATGCCGGAACTGCCGCGTTTCTGGGGCGGTATGGTGGGCTACCTGAGCTATGAGATGGTCGGTTTTTTTGAGCCGCTGCCGGGCATATCAACAGATGATAAAGCCCTGGCCCGATTTATTATTCCCGATGAGCTGATTATTTTCGACAATATCCGAAACACCCTGACGGCCGTCGTGATTGGGTTTACCGATGATCAAATTTCTGATGAACAGACATATGAAAACGCCCGCATGCGGGCAGGTGCCCTGCTGGCAAAAGCAGATCGCCCCCTGCTCGAAACAACGGATACCGATGCCGAATTTGAATACAAATTGACCGGAATTGATACGGCGCCTGCCTTTCGTTCTCAAGTGGAGCAGGTAAAGGAGCATATACGGGCAGGAGATGTAATTCAGGCGGTTGTTTCCCAGGCATTTGTCTGCGATCAACTGCCGGATTTATGGATGCTCTATCGGGCCCAGCGCTATATCAACCCTTCTCCCTATATGTATTTCATGCATCTGGAAGAAACCGCCCTGGTGGGCTCCTCACCGGAAACCATGGTGCGCCTTGAAAACAATGTGGCTGTCCTGCGGCCCATTGCAGGGACCCGTCCCAGGGGCGACAGTGAACAGGCCGACCGTGCGCTGGCCAGTGATCTGCTGGCCGACGAGAAAGAGCGGGCCGAGCACCTCATGCTGGTGGATCTGGGGCGCAATGATCTGGGACGCGTGGCAAAAACCGGGACTGTTCAGGTGACCGAACTGATGGTGGTGGAGAGGTATTCACACGTCATGCACCTGGTATCCAATATCTGCTGTGATCTGCGATCCGACTACGATGTCTGGGATCTTCTGCGGGCGACATTTCCGGCCGGAACCCTGACAGGCGCACCCAAGGTCAGAGCCATGGAAATTATTGCAAAACTTGAAAAAGGACCGCGCGGGCCCTATGGGGGTGCAGTGGGCTATATTTCTTTTAACGGGAACATGGACCTGGCCATTACCATCCGCACCGCCTGTGTTGAAGAGGGCCGGCTCACCGTGCGCGCCGGAGCCGGTATCGTGGCGGATTCCGAACCTGAGAAAGAAAGAATCGAGACGGTAAATAAAGCCATGGCCCTGCAGCGAGCTCTGGAGTTGATGCAGTTAAAGCCTGTTAAGGAGACATTTAAATGATTGTTATGATAGATAATTACGATTCGTTCACCTACAACCTGGTCCAGTATTTCAGGCAGTTGGGAGCCGAGGTCCGCATCTTTCGCAACGATGCAATATCCATTCAACAAATTGCTGATCTGAATCCGAGTGGAATCGTAATTTCACCGGGGCCGGGCCGGCCGGACAGCGCGGGAATTTCTCTTGCCGTGATACATTTTTTTTCAGGGAAGGTGCCGATTTTCGGGGTGTGTCTGGGGCACCAGACCATTGCCGCTGCATTCGGAGGACAAATTGTGGCGGCCGGGCGGTTGATGCACGGCAAAACCTCAACCATTACTGCGGACGGCAGGAATCTGTTTCAGGGGATCGGCAAACCGTTTCAGGCCATGCGCTATCACAGCCTGGCGGTTTCGCGGGAAAATTTCCCCGATGACCTGGAGATCAGCGCCCGGTCCGAAGATGGTGAAATCATGGGGCTCCGCCATCGGTGCCACTGTACGGAGGGTGTTCAGTTTCACCCGGAATCGATCATGACCCCTCTGGGCAAACGGCTGCTGCGCAATTTTCTGAAAATCGCCGGGGAATACGGATCCGAGAGGGGAGGTAAGCCGGAATAAAAAAGGTCTCACACAGGCGCAAAGACTTTATGGGTAATTAAAGACTATAGATAAGGAAGGTAAACCATGTTTAAAGAAAACTTAAGCAGAATCATCAACGGAGAAAATCTGAATGAAGAGCGGATGGCACAGATGATCAACGAAATCCTGTCGGGCAATGCAACCGATGCTCAGATCGGCGCCTTCATGGGAGCCCTGGCTACCAAGGGAGAAACTTTCGGGGAACTGGCCGGGGCGGCTCTGGCCATGCGCCGTAAGGCGACGAGAATACAGACAACCTCTTCCGTGGTGATGGACACCTGCGGCACAGGGGGCGACAGGGCAAAAACGTTTAACATTTCAAGTACCACCGCCTTTGTGCTTGCCGGCTGCGGTGTGACGGTGGCCAAGCACGGCAATCGTTCTGTTTCCAGCCAATGCGGCAGTGCCGATCTCCTGGAAGCGCTGGGGGTAAAGCTGAATGTTGATCCGGAAATTGTCGAAGAAGCCATTGGCCAGATCGGCATCGGCTTTTTGTTTGCCCCCCTTTATCATGGCGCCATGCGGTTTGCCGCCAATGCCCGTAAGCAGGTCGGGCTGCGCAGTATTTTCAACATGCTGGGCCCCTTGACCAATCCGGCCGGGGCCAATTGCCAGCTTTTGGGTGTTTATGCGCCGGAACTTACGGAAATGTTTGCCCATGCCCTGAAGCAGTTGGGTTCAAAAAGCGCCATGGTGGTTCACGGACATGACGGGTTGGATGAAATTTCCGTTTGCGCGCCCACTCGTATCACCGAACTTAAAAATAATGTCATCCAGACCTATGACATCAATCCGGAACAGTTTTTCGGGCAACTTGCCGATTCAACCGACCTTACCGGGGGCTTACCTGGAGAAAATGCCCAAATTACCCGCAAAATACTTGACGGTGAACCCGGACCCCGGCGGGATGTGATCCTTCTCAACACTGCAGCGGCCCTTATTACAGCAGGCCTGGCCACGGATTTTCAGCAGGGAATCGGTATGGCCGAAAGGGCTATAGACACCGGGGCCGGGGGTGCCAAACTGGAAGCACTGATCGACTACACCCAAACCAATGGATAGGATATGGATTTTTTAACACGCATTGTTGAATACAAAAAAGAAGAGATCGCGACGGCCAAAACGCGTATTCCCGAATCCGGGCTCCGGGAAAAAAGCCGGCATATTCAAAACAAGCGTTCTTTTCGGCAAAAACTCGCCATGCCGGATCATAGCGGGGTGAATATTATTGCCGAAATTAAGCGGGCATCCCCTTCAAAGGGTATCATCTGCGCGGGTCTGGATGCTGCCCGTCAGGCTGCGGCTTATGAAGAGGGCGGTGCGGCCGCCATATCCGTGCTGACCGACCGGCATTTTTTCAACGGCAGTCCGTCCGATCTTGCAGCGGCCCGCCAGGCAACCACCCTGCCGGTGCTGCGTAAGGATTTTTTGATTTCATCCTACCAGATTTTCGAATCAGGTGCACTGGGTGCCGATGCCGTTCTTCTGATTGTCAGGATTCTTTCGGAAAGTCAGTTGCACGACTATCTGGCACTTTGCCGGGAACTAAAACTGGATGCGTTGGTGGAAGTCCATTGCCGGGAGGATCTTGATACGGCTTTACGTGCCGGGGCACACCTGATCGGAATCAATAACCGCAACCTGACCTCCTTTGAAACGGATACGCAAACGGCTGCTACACTTGCATGCGAACTTGGACCGGACCAGGTGGCGGTTGCCGCCAGCGGCATCTGCGATCGAAAGGATATAGAAAACGGCCTCAAGGCGGGAATCTACAATTTTTTGATCGGTGAAAGCCTGGTGCGGGCCTCTGATCCGGCAGCCATGCTGCAAGTCCTGAAAGGGGTAAAAGCAACATGAAGGTATTCTATCTATTTGGTGGGCAGAGCCCACCCTACGATGTTTGAGTGCCATGCCGTAAAATAGAAATCGCACCCTTGAGAACAAAGGATTCCTGATGAACATCGATCATAACCCAACAAACAACATGGATACCCCCCAGGTCAAGATCTGCGGTCTGACCCGCGTGGAAGAAGCAAAGGCCTGTGCCGCACTGGGGGCGGCGGCCGTGGGGTGTGTGTTCTTCCCGGCCAGTCCCCGGTATGTAGAAGATGACCAGGCCCGGGCCATCTGCCTGGCCCTGCCGCGGCATGTCCGGTCAGTGGGGGTGTTTGTGGATGAATCCTTTTCCCGGATTATGGGTAGGGTCAAACATTGCCGCCTTCAGGCAATTCAGCTTCATGGCCGTGAATCACCCCAGCTTGCATCGCGCCTTGCTGCGGAAGGATTGCTGGTGATAAAGGCCCTGTGGATCGACGGTTATCCCTCCCTGGAAAATGCGGCCGGATATCCGGCCGCGGCATTTCTGGTGGAAGGTCGCCGGGGGAAACTTCCCGGTGGCAATGCTATAGAATGGAACTGGCGGGCCGCGGCCGGACTGGACAAAAATTTTCCCCTGATCGTGGCCGGGGGACTTACGCCTGAAAACGTCATGCAGGCGGCTGAACAATCCGGGGCATGGGCTCTGGATGTCAGCTCGGGAGTTGAATCGAGTCCCGGTTGTAAGGACCTTGACCGGGTCAGGGAATTTTTAATTCAAGCGGCTCGCTGCCGTACAAAGAAAAAACAATGGAGAATTTTCTGATGCAACCAATCAAAACAGAGTTTACCACAGATCAAAGACCGGATTTCAAGGGCCATTTCGGACCATACGGAGGGCGTTATGTAGGGGAAACCCTGATGCCGGCCATTCTGGAACTGGAGCAGGCATATGAAAAAATATCTCCTGACCCGGCCTTTCAAGAGGAGTTGGCATACCTGTTGCGAAACTATGCCGGACGTCCCACCCCGCTGTATCATGCCCAAAGGTTGAGTACCGATCTTAAGGGGGCGGCCATATTTCTTAAAAGAGAGGATTTGGCCCACACCGGAGCCCATAAAATCAACAATACCCTGGGCCAGGGATTGCTGGCCCGCTGGATGGGCAAAAAAAGACTGATCGCGGAAACCGGTGCGGGGCAGCATGGTGTGGCCACTGCGACCACTGCGGCCCTGTTCGGGATGCAGTGCTGTATCTTCATGGGCCAGGAAGATATCCTCCGCCAGGCCCCCAATGTCCGGAGGATGAAGCTTCTGGGGGCGGAAATTGTTCCGGTTTTTTCAGGCACCGCCACACTGAAAGACGCCATGAATGAAGCCATGCGCGGCTGGGTCGGTGAGATCGAAAACACATTCTATGTGATCGGCTCGGTGGCTGGCCCTCACCCCTACCCCATGATGGTGCGTGATTTTCAGAAAATCATCGGCATCGAGGCCAGACAGCAGATCCTTGAAGCCGGTGGGCGCCTGCCGGATATGCTCATCGCCTGTGTCGGGGGCGGCAGCAACGCCATGGGACTTTTTCATGCCTTTATGGAAGATGACGTAAACATGGTGGGCATCGAAGCGGCCGGCAGAGGCATTTCAAGCGGCAAGCACGCCGCCACCCTGGGGCAGGGATCGGTGGGTGTGCTGCACGGTTCAAAATCATATGTGCTTCAGGATGCCGACGGCCAGATTCTGGAAGCCCATTCGATTTCAGCCGGTCTGGACTATCCCGGGGTCGGCCCGGAGCACGCCCTTTTAAAGGACTGTGGCCGCGTGCGCTATGAGGCCATAGACGATGCTACAGCCCTTGAAGCGTTCCAGGCCCTGTGTTCCCTGGAAGGCATTATCCCTGCCCTGGAAAGTTCACATGCCCTTGCCTATGCCATGCAGGCCGCCCGCGGGCGATCTGAAAAAGATATTATCGTGGTGAATCTTTCCGGTCGGGGCGACAAGGACCTGGATATTGTGTTTGCCAATTTGGATATTTAAGCACCCGACAAACTTTTAAACCAAGGAAACGTAAAGAAATGAATCGCATCGAAGAAACTTTTAAAAGACTGAAACAAAACAAAGAGGCCGGGCTGGTGGGCTTTGTAACGGCGGGTGATCCGGACATTGCTACTTCAGAGCGGATCATTACAGGCATGTGTAAGTCCGGGCTGGACATCCTGGAACTTGGTATCCCTTTTTCCGATCCCACTGCCGACGGTCCGGTGATTCAGCGTTCCTCGGCCCGGGCACTGGCTCAGGGGGTAAATATCGGCAAAGTTCTGGAGATGACGGCTATAATACGGAAGCAAACCCCTATTCCGATTATTCTTTTTAGTTATTATAACCCCATCCATGCCTATGGCGTGGAAAAATTTTATCATGATGCGGTGGGTGCCGGCGCCGACGGGGTTCTGCTGGTGGACCTGCCACCGGAAGAGTCGGATGAAATGACTTCGCAAAATCAGGGTTATGATTTTGATCTGATTCGTCTGGTGGCGCCGACTACGCCCGTTGAGCGAATGAAATATATTGCCGAATTTGCAAAAGGATTTTTGTATCTGGTTTCCAAAACCGGCGTGACCGGCAGCGACGGGCTTGACACGGGGGATATCAGGGAAAATATGCGCCAATTGCGTCTTTGTACCCGCCTTCCTATCTGCGTGGGATTTGGCATTTCAACGGCTGAGGATGTAGCCGCTGTGGCTGCACTTGCCGACGGCGTGGTTATCGGCAGTGCTTTTGAGCGGCTGATCGAGGAAAATCTCGATGATGCCGACCTTGACCTTCTGCTTGCGAAAAAAGTCAAAGTCTATAAAGCCGCGACAATAAATTTTTCTTAAAAAAATAGCTGCACCTTGAATACATTTCTTGATGCGAAGTATCTTTTGCCCTAAACTGACTTTTTTATTGATAGTATTTTTTTAATTATGAAAAATTCTCTGCGCCCTTGGTGCCTCTGCGGCTATTTTTTTGTTTTATGTATCTGAAAAGGATTTTTTGTTCGGGCAGTGTAGATCATGATTATCCACATTGACATGGATGCTTTTTTTGCCGCGGTTGAGCAACTGGATAATCCCGAACTGAAAGGGCAGTGCGTTATGATCGGAAGCCCTTCGGGACGGGGTGTGGTGGCCACGGCCAGCTATGAAGCGCGCAGGTTCGGTGTGCATTCGGCCATGCCCATGTTCATGGCCCGGAAAAAATGCCCGCAGGGCATTATTATCCGGCCTCGCAAAAGACGCTACAAGGAGCTGTCCGTCATCATCATGGATCTGCTGCGGGAGTTTACGCCGCTGGTGGAGCCGGTATCCATAGATGAGGCTTACCTGGATATTTCCGGGTGCCGGCGGTTGTACGGTTCGCCGGAAGAGACGGCACGGCAGATCAAGGCAAAAGTTCTCGATACCGTGAATCTCACCTGTTCGGTTGGGATTGCACCGTGTAAATTTTTGGCCAAGATTGCATCGGATTTGGATAAACCCGGCGGCCTGACGTTTATAAGGCCGGAAAATGCCATGATGTTTGTCGAAACGCTGCCCATCGAAAAAGTGCCGGGGGTGGGGAAAAAAACGCTGCAGCATTTAAAAAAAATTGGGATCAAATCATTAGGGGATGTGCGCAACTATTCTGATGAAATGCTGCTAAAAAAGTTCGGTAAATTCGGGCACCACTTGAGAGATCTTTCCCTGTGTCGGGATAATTCCCGGGTAACGCCTTTTTCCCGGGCCAAATCGGTGAGCAGCGAAACGACCCTTGCCGTGGATACAGCAGACAAAACCAAGCTGCTGCTGCATGTTTTGAGACATTCCGAAGACGTAGGCAGGCAGCTCAGGAAACTGGCGTTCAGAGCGAAAACCATTACGCTTAAAATCAAGCACGCTGATTTCAGGCAGTTTACGCGTAGCGTTACCCTGGCGGCCCCCACCCACTCTTCCGAAATCATTTATAAAACGGCTGTAAAACTGCTGGCGGCCTATCCTTTGACCACCCGGATCAGGTTAATCGGTGTGGGCGCATCGGGCCTTGGCAAAAAACGGGGCGCCGTACAGATGGATCTTTTCAAAAAGCGTGAAAGTTCAGATTCCAATTGGGAAAAAGTAGACAAGGCCGTGGATTCCATCGGAAAGAAATTCGGTAAAAATACAGTAAAAAAAGCCAGCTTACATGATAAATCATAAAAAAGAATTTTGGAAAACAAAATCCATGGAAGAGATGACGGCCCGGCAATGGGAATCTTTGTGTGACGGGTGCGGCCGCTGCTGTCTGGAAAAACTGGAAGATGAGGACACCGGCGAGGTTTTCTACACGAGCGTGGCCTGCCGGTTTCTGGATATCGTGGCCTGTCGCTGCTCTGTTTATGAAAAACGGGCAGCCCTGGCCCCCGAATGCCTGTTCCTGACGCCGGAAAAGGCCAGGGCCATTGACTGGCTCCCGGTCACTTGCGCCTACCGTCTGCTGGCTGAAGGAAAAGATCTCAAATGGTGGCATCCGCTTGTTTCAGGTAATCCGGACACGGTCCACCAGGCCGGCATTTCAGTACGCGATAAAATCATATCCGCCAGACATGCCGATCCCAATCACCTGGACGCATATACTATTGACGGTTTGATTTAAAACACACGTAACCGTTCACCGTTCACGGTTTACACTTATCGGTTCACGGTTGAAAAAACAAAGAATTGAAATCAATATCACAATCCAATGGTTTGATCCCGCATAGTCAGGAATGCGGAATTTTTTAATTTTTCAATATGATTTTCAAAAATTTAAAATTTTAATTGCATACCGTTTCATATGGCAATAGTATTCGCGGGCAAATGGCATTTTGCCGTCAACTTATTTACAACAGGAGAAATTATGGAAGAGCCCATCAAAATCGGTATTATTATCTGCGACCGATATCGCAGGTGTGCCGGGGGAAAATGCTTTAGATCATTGCGCAACAGGGAAGGTGCCTTCAGCCGGTACAAGGATAAGGCCGTTGAAGCTGTGGGGTATACCTCCTGCGATGGGTGCCCCGGAGGAAACATTGAATATGCGGTGGATGAAATGATGGCCAACGGCGCCACGGTAATCCATCTGGCCACCGGCCTGGTGGTGGGGTATCCGCCCTGTCCTTACATTACCTATTTTCGTGATTTTATTCAAGCTCGGTATCATATAGAGGTGGTTTACGGTACACACCCCATACCCGAAAAATATCTTACCATACACGATCAGCTCGGAACCTGGAATGGTCCCGAGTGGAAAGAAATTATTGAGCCGACCATGGCTGATGAAAAAATTCGGTTGGAATATAATTGATGATTTTTCCGGAAGCCTTCATTTGCAGGTTGCGGGTTGCGGGTTTTCTCCGTGGCCAATGAAACAGAAAATGCACTCTCTGTGTTCTCTGGGCCTCCGTGGCAAATCACAGAACGGATGTTTCAAGTTTCACTGTTATTTCGCTGTGCCCTTTCCGGATTTTGAATACGCCAGGGCTGCCTTTATGAAAGAGGCAAACAGGGGATGGGACGTCCGCGGTCTTGATTTGAATTCGGGGTGAAACTGGCATCCTAAAAACCAGGGATGGTCCTTAAGTTCAACAATCTCTACCAGTTCCTTGTCCGGGGATGTTCCGCTGATCACCAGGCCGTTTTTTTGTAAACGGTCTTTATATTTATTGTTGAATTCATACCGGTGACGGTGTCGCTCGGAAATTATGTCGTTTTGATAAGCCTCATAGGCCAGAGTATCAGGTTCCAGCCGGCAGGGATAGGCACCCAGGCGCATACTGGCCCCTTTTTCGGAATGGTCATCTCTTTTTTCCACCCGGCCGGTCTGTTCGTTATACCATTCAAGCATTAGATAAATCACCGGAAACGGTGTTTCAAGGTCGAATTCACAGCTGTTGGCATTGTCCATTCCCGCCAAATATCTGGCAAATTCGATCACGGCAATCTGCATTCCCAGGCAGATGCCGAAATAGGGAACCCTGTTTTCCCGTGCATAGCCCGCCGCACAGATTTTGCCTTCGATTCCCCTGGAGCCGAAGCCGCCGGGCACCAGAATGCCGTCCGCATCCTTCAGGAGCGTGGCGCAGGTATCCGCATCAACGGTTTCCGAATCAATAAAGGATAGCTTTACCTGACAATGGTTGGGAATACCGGCATGATATAAAGCTTCATTCAGACTCTTGTAGGATTCGGTGAGATCGACATATTTCCCTACGATGGCAATAGAGACCGTTTCTTCAGGCTCCCGAATACCCCTGACCACCTCTTCCCAGTCTTCCAGGTGGGGTGTCCGGGTCCAGATGTTTAACAGGTCAACGATTTGATCATCCAGTCCTTCCTTATGGAACATCAACGGCACTTCGTAGATACAGTCCACATCTTTGGCAGTGATCACCGCATTCTTGCTGACATTGCAGAACAGGGAAATTTTGGCTTTAATCTCCGGGGAAAGAAGCTGGGTCGTGCGGCAGAGTAAAATATCCGGCTGAATGCCGATGCTGCGCAGTTCCTTGACACTGTGCTGGGTAGGTTTGGTTTTGACCTCCCTTGCCGTAGGAATGTAAGGCACCAGCGTCAGGTGAATATAGATTACATTCCCCTTGCCGGCGTCCGTCTTGAACTGCCGGATCGCTTCCAGGAAAGGCAGACTTTCGATATCACCGATGGTGCCGCCGATTTCTACGATGACAACGTCCACCCCATCGGCCACCATGCGAATGCTGTTTTTTATTTCATCGGTAATGTGCGGAATAACTTGGACCGTACCGCCAAGGTAATCGCCCCGACGTTCCTTGCGAATCACCGAATCATATATTTTACCGCTGGTAAAGTTATTGTCCCGGCCCAATCTGGCATTGGTAAACCGCTCATAATGTCCCAGGTCAAGATCGGTTTCAGCACCGTCATCGGTGACAAACACCTCTCCGTGCTGAAAGGGGTTCATGGTGCCCGGATCGACATTGATGTAGGGATCCAGTTTCTGGATGGTTACCGTAAGTCCCCGGCTTTCCAGAAGGGCACCGATTGCCGCAGATGCAAGCCCTTTGCCAAGAGAGGAAAGGACGCCGCCGGTGACAAATATATATTTCGTGTTTTCCGCCATATTTACTCCATTGCTATTTAACATTTACTCGAATCATTGATGAATTCGTAAAACGTTGAATTCATCAATGATTAATTAACTGTTTTAGCTGTCTACTGCAACCCACCGGCGCCTTGTGTATCATCCATGATCGATTTCCGAGAATGATCATCCAATAAAGATTTTTTCAACTGCCTGATATTAAAAAGGCTGGCCGGCAGTCCGTCTACAACACGTATTCGGTCTACCCGGATTTTCCGTAATAGAATATCCTCCCGAAAAAATCGGATCTGCCGTGGATACCAGAGTCCCCCGCTTTTTTGCCATTGCTCATAATGCACATCCAGAAAACTTTCCGGATTCAACGGATTTCTGTCAAATATCAGCCAGCGGACCGGTCGAAAATTTTCCCTGTCGATCCAGACCTGGGAAATTGATTCATCCGGATATCGGGCTCCTATAACAAAAAAAATTTTATCCTGAAATCGTCCCAGGCTGGAGACATGCACATCCACACCGAGAGTAGCCAGCTTGTCCTGGACCAGAATTCGGGCCTTATACAGAAAAATATCCTTATATTGTTCAAACAGGTCTTCAGGGTCGTCAACGACACGGCCGTTGACCATGGTCATTACATTATCCCCGGCCACGACATGAATGCGCGGGGTGTCAGACCCGATGATGTCGGACCTGAAATCACCATGAAAATTATAATACAGGGTTTCCTTTGCCGTAATAGTACTGTTCCCCGGTCCTTGTTCATAAAAAATGATGCTTTGATCAATCCTTACGCCCTTTGAGCGGTCAAGATTCTGCGTCATCAGTTCCAGTATGTGCGGCCCGGGCAACACATAGGCCCGGGCAACAGGTGTGACCTGAAACAACAGCGCCCCCAGAGTTGCGAAGGCAAGGGCCATTTTTTTTACATTAAAAACCGCCATTTGCAAATCGTTACTTTTCATCCGGCTCTATGGATTCGGCATCTGCGACAAAAATATCGCCGGCGAATGTAGCCGCGGCCCCGAGTTCTTCTTCGATTCGGATCAACTGGTTGTATTTGGCCACACGATCGGAACGTGACAGGGAGCCGGTTTTAATCTGGCCGCCATTAATCCCCACCACCAGATCGGCAATGAAGGTATCTTCGGTTTCGCCGGAGCGGTGTGAGACAACAGTGGTATATCCCGCCTGGTTGGCCATATCGATGGTGTCCAGGGTCTCGGTCAAGGTACCGATCTGATTGAGTTTGATAAGGATCGAGTCGGCGATCCCGCGGTCAATACCCTTTTTAAAGATCTCAGGATTGGTTACAAAAATATCATCACCCACGATCTGGATGGTACTTCCAAGCTGGTCCGTCATGATCTCCCAGCCGTCCCAGTCCTGCTCGGCCAGACCGTCTTCAATGGAAAGAATCGGGTATCTGTCGATCAACTCTTCATAGTAATCGATCAATTCCTCCGCAGTCATCTCTTTGCCTTCGGATTTTAACTGATATTTTCCATCACGGTAAAATTCAGATGCAGCGGCATCCAGGGCCAGGCCGATGTCCAGCCCGGGGGTGTAACCCGCTTCGGTGATGGCGGTATTGATCAACGTAAGGGCCTCATGGGTGGAACCAAAATTCGGTGCAAAGCCGCCTTCATCGCCCACAGCGGTGGAAAGACCCTTTTTTTTCAGAATATTTTTCAGGCTGTGAAATGTTTCAGCCCCCATACGAACCGCCTGTGCAATATTTTTGGCGCCGATGGGAACAATCATGAATTCCTGAATATCAAGGTTGTTGGCTGCATGAGCACCGCCATTGATGATGTTCATCATGGGCACAGGCAGACAGCGGGCATTGATCCCCCCCAGATATCGATAGAGCGGCATTCCATAAGCCAGGGCCGTGGCTCTGGCAGCGGCCATGGAAACCCCAAGGATAGCGTTGGCCCCGAGTTTTGCTTTATTGGGCGTACCGTCGAGTTCGATCATATTATGGTCAAGGGCCACCTGGTCGCCGGCATCCATACCGCGCAGAGCCGGTGCAATAATACTGCGTACGTTTTCAACGGCTTTGGCGACGCTTTTACCGCCAAATTGTTTATCCTCCCGGTTGCGAAGCTCCAGGGCCTCACGCGTTCCCGTGGAAGCCCCGGAAGGTACGGCAGCGCGACCCACAGCCCCGCATGCAAGCGTTACATCCGCTTCAACTGTTGGATTTCCTCTTGAATCCAGAATTTCTCTGGCCTGTATTTCTATTATCTCCGTCATATTACCCCCTGTTGATTATATCTAGCGTAGTGCCGGACAAAATATATCTTAATTTTCCCCGAGCCGTGATTCGGTTAAACCGGCAGTGCCTTATGACGAAAAAATACGCATGCGGCGACCGGCAACTTGACAAAATTTTTGAAAATGTTACTCTGAATACATGTGCATGTCAAGGCGTGAACTCGGGAATCCGAATTAATCAGGAAAAGAAAAAAATGCAGCAAAAAGATTTTTACAGCAATGCCCATCTTGTGGTCGCGACCATTCGTATTATAGAACATCAAAAATTAAACGAGCCCACGGTGGACGCTATCTGTCGGTTTTTGTCCTTTTCCCCGGAGCAGGGCAATTTTATCTGTCGACAGCTTCGGAAAATGGGAATTTTAAACAACATTGAAAGTGCTTTCGGCATCAGACTGTTTATCAAAGACCATCTCAAACTGGAGGAAATTTCCAGAGGGGAGCAGGACAGCCGACTTGAAAAGGAGCTGGCAAGGTTCCAAAGCAATCGCGAGGACATCGACAAAAAAGTCAAATCCTTCCAATCGGAACAAGCTCAAAAACAGAAAGATCTGTTTGCCGAACTGGAAAAAAAACTGAAAACCGGATTGGAGAAAAAATAAATATACCGCGCCCTTTCCCCGGTTTCAGGCCAGGCCGATATTCCAGTTCCACAGGCCCGGTCTTTTTTTCAGGGAGACCTGGGGCGGCAATGGATTATCAATATCAACAAAAAGGCGATACCCGGCCTTTTCAAGGGTTTTTCTCTGGGCACTCAGGTCCAGTCGCCAGTTGGGATAGACCCAGTAGTTTGAGCCGTATTTCTGTACCCATGACTCCTCCCCCCGGGGGCTGGCAAAGGCAACCTGGGGTTTCAGGTTATCGGCCAGTACCCGTGATATGCACAGGGGCCAGTTTCCGGCGATAACGATTCCCAGGGGCAGGGGAGAGTTCTGGGGAAGGTACTGGTAATCCTCACTGCCCAGTTCGGGGCTGACAATGACGCCGCTAAAGCCCATCTCAGCCATAACGGCGATCCCCAAGGGATTGGCAATATTACAAAATGGCCCTGCCCAGAGATTGAGCTTTTCAGTGGGCGGGAAAAAGGCCATCTGCCAGGGTGCATTCAGAACAAAATTCCCAGCGCCCTGTTTCAAAACTGAATTTACCTGGTCCCTGAAGTCCTCTTCATCCTGGGGCCATATGACCGGCGGCAGCCACCACCAGCAGTTGGCCGCCCTGTTTTTTTTTATATTTTCAATGGATTCCGCAGAGAGCCAGAGCCCGGTTACGCCGCGGGAAGACTTGCTTTTTTCCGTATTCCGGAACAAATTCATTTCAAGAGTTTTTATTCGTCTGGAAAACCGTCGGGGCAAGTTGATCCTGAAATCCGGCCTTGCCTGGGCCCCGGTCATTTTTTTTTCAAGTTGTGCTTCCAGGTTGTCTATCATTTCCACCAGGACCTTTTCACGACGGTCGGTCAGAAAAACCGGTGCCCCCTGGGGGCTGTTTTTCCCGGAAGAAATTTTCAGATGAAGATGTCCTTTTTTAGGGACATATCTGCTTACGCGGTGCACGGCATGCCATTTCTGGTCTTCATAACCGATCCGCAGTACATCCCCTGTCAGCAGTTCCTCCCTGGCGACAAACCAGGGGTTGGCCCGGGTGCCCTGAACTTTTCCCATCAGCAGACCGGAACCGGTATGCCCGGACGTGTTGACGGGGCTTTGTATGCGCTGGGTTAAAAAATTATAATGCGTGGTATTGCGGCCCAAAGCCCGTTCCAGCATGGCCAGCGCATTTTTTTTAACCTTGGGATCTTTACCCTGGTCCCGCAGCATCTGGTAGGCCTTGACCGTGTAGAAGACATAGTGGGGACCTTTTTTTCGGCCCTCTATTTTCCAGGTGGTGACTTCCGGAATGGATAAAAGTACCTTGACCAGGACATCGATGCTTAAATCCTGACAGGAAAAAAAGCGGGCTGATTTTTTATCCTGGCTGTAAAGCCTTCGGCAGGGCTGTACGCACCGTCCCCGGAGCCCGCTTTTCCCGCCGTAGTAACTGCTCCAGTAACACCGGCCCGACACCCCGTAGCAGAGGGCCCCGTGGATAAACGTTTCCAGTTTGAGATCCTTTGGGCAGGCCCGGGCCATGTCTTTGATTTCATCTACATTCAGTTCTCGGGGCAGAACAACCCGGTCCACCTCCAGGTCGGCACGAATGGTTTCCAATGCCGCAGGAAAACCGGCATTTGCCAGGGTCGACAGATGCAGTTCACCGGAAAAATCGGCCTGGCGGGCCAGTTTCACCATGGCCATGTCCTGAACAATCAGGGCATCCGGATGCACATCACGCTCCAGGGTGGTCAATATCCGGCCCACCGGCTCCAGATCATCGGGTTTCAGTATGGAGTTGATAGTGACATAGACCCTGGCACCCTGTTCGTGGGCCAGTGCGGTCAGGGCTGCCAGTTCTTCTGTCTTGAAATTTTTCGCCTCCATGCGGGCGGAAAAAGATTTCAACCCGCAATAAACAGCATCCGCCCCGGCCGCCAGGGCCGCCAGGAATGACGCCCGGCTGCCTGCCGGTGCCAGAATTTCAGGTTTATGTTTGTTTAATTCTTTCGACATTTATTATTCCTTGTTCGACATTAAAAAATGGTAACCGTTCATGGTTGACAGTTATCGGTTCACGGTTGAAAAAATTGAAATTAATATCCAAAACACTTCAATCGTTGGGCCTCGTTCAAAAATTTCGGCCGATTAAACAGTTTTCTCTTAATCGTAACTCTGCTCTTACTTGAGTTTTCGAAAACTCAAGCTCTTATTACAATCAGGGTGAGGAGTAAAAAAAAGTAGCCGCAATGATGAGCAAAGTCAATTGTTGCATAGTTGATTGGAAAAACTGTGAACTGTGAACCGACAACGATTACAAAGTAGCATATATCGGATTGGATGCCAATCCCCTTGCCCCGTCGGGATTTTGTGTTATACTGCAGGAAACAAATAATGAAAGGAATTCATATGAAAATTGCAATAAGCGGCAAAGGCGGTGTAGGCAAGACAACTTTTGCTGCTCTGCTGGCACGCATCCTGGATGAACAGGGAAAATCCGTTCTGGCCATTGACGCGGATCCGGACGCTAATCTGGCCGCGGCACTTGGTATTGAAGAGGCCGATAAGATTATCCCCATCGCTGAAATGAAGGAACTGATTTTCGAAAGGACCGAAGCCCAGCCCGGCACTATTGGCGGTTTTTTCAAGCTCAACCCCAAGGTGGATGATCTGCCTGATGCATTATCAGCAAAACTCGGTAATATCAAGTTCATGCGTCTGGGCGGTGTCAAAAATGGCGGCGCCGGATGCATCTGCCCGGAAAGCACGCTGTTAAAGGCCCTTGTCTCCCATATCGTGCTCTGCCGGGATGAAATGGTGATCATGGACATGGAAGCCGGCATCGAACATCTGGGCAGGGGTACGGCCCGGGCCGTTGACAAGTTGATTGTAGTGGTGGAACCCGGCCGTCGCAGCCTGGATACGGCGGAAAACATCAAACGGCTGGCTGCTGAAATCGGCCTCACCGATATCGCCATTGTGGGCAATAAGATTCGAAACCCCGGGGACGAAGCGTTTCTTACATCAAATTTGGCGGATTTTGAATTTTTAGGATTCGTTCCCTATCAGGACACCCTGATCGAGGCGGATCTTAACGGGATTTCGCCCTTTGAGGTGGATTCTTCGGCAAAGGCAATCATTCGGCAAATGGTTGAAAAACTATGATTGAAACGCATCGAAAATATCGCGGTCCGGCCCGGCGGCGTTCCAGAAAAAAACCGGCCCGTCTGAAAATCAGTCCCGGATCGGATGCGCGGCTGAAGAAAGTATTTGCAACCATCGGCGTGCCGGAACAGACACCGTTTACACCGGATCCGTTTCAGATAGAGGCAGTGAAAGCCATTCAAAAGGGCGACTGCCTGGTAAGTGTCCCCACAGGTTCCGGAAAGACCTGGATCGCGCGAAAGGCCATTGAAGAGATCCTGGATAGACAGGGACGGGCATGGTATGCAACCCCCTTAAAGGCACTGTCCAATGCCAAGTATGAAGAGTTTTCAGATATTTTCGGCGCACGGAATGTAGGCATCCTGACCGGCGACCGCAAGCAAAACCCGGATGCGCCGATCATTGTGGGTACCACCGAAATTCTGCGCAACCAGCTCTACGATGCCATGCACCAGGGCCTGACCCTGGCTGCCGACTGTGTGGTTTTGGACGAGGCTCACTTTCTGGGTGATGAGGAGCGCGGGGTGGTATGGGAAGAGATCATGATATATCTGCCCCACCGTATTCCTCTGCTGCTGCTTTCGGCGACCATTGGCAATGCCGGCCAGATTGCCGCCTGGCTTGAATCGATTCGCGGCAAGACCTGCACCGTGATTGTGGAAACACAACGACCGGTCCCTCTGTATCCGCTTTTTTTCCATCCCTCCGGGACCCTTTACCCGCTGTTGATATCCGCCGGTGACAACAAAAACGGAAAAAAGAAAATTTACAAAAAAGTCAGCGCCCATATCAACAAAAAGCACCCCCCGCAACTCAGTCCGCCCTACCGCTTGCCCCCTTTCGGGGAGATCCTGCGGGTTTTGAAGAAGTACAACCTGCTGCCGGCCATTTTTTTTCTCAAATCCCGGGCCGACTGCGACGGCGCCATAGAACTCTGCAACGGCAATCATTCTATAGATTCGGACATTGCCGAAAAACGCAGTCGCAAAATAGCACAACTGGTGGCTGAAAGCCCCCATGTGGCCCATCACCTGCAGCGGTCGTTGCTGGAACACCAGGCTGTAGGGGCACATCACAGCGGGCAATTGCCTGCCTGGAAATTGATCCTTGAAACGTTGATGAGCGAAGGCCTGCTGGATGCGGTTTTTGCTACCTCCACGGTGGCTGCCGGTGTCAACTTCCCGGCCCGGACCATTGTTTTTTTAAACTCCGACCGGTTCAACGGCCGTGAATTCATGTCGCTATCCGCCACGGAGCTGCATCAGATGACCGGCCGCGCAGGTCGCCGGGGAATGGACAATATCGGTTTTGCCATGGTGCTGCCCGGCAAGTTTATGGATATAAGGCTGGTGGCCCGGCTCCTTTCCTCGTCGTCCACGCCGGTGCTCAGCCAGATCAGGGTCAATTTTTCCATGGTGCTCAATTTGCTCTTGAGCCATAGCCCCGAACAGGTCGAAGAACTGCTCGGGCAATCTTTTGCCACCTATCTGTTGTCCCAAAAGCCCGGCAGGAAACGTTCCACGCAATTGCCGTCTCAAAGCAACCAAAAACTGGGGCAGGATTTTTTAAGGCACTTGAATTTTTTAATAAAAACCGGTTTTGTAACCCCGGAAGGGGCATTGACCGCGGACGGACAATGGGCTTCCCAACTGCGGGTGGATCAGCCCCTGATCATTGCCGAAGGGTTTCGGCGCGGGGTTTTCCCGAAATCCGACCCGGCCGTGATGGCCGGTATTGTTGCGGCCTTTGTTAACGAACGGGAAGAACAGGACCGGACGGAAATCACGATTTATCCGGAAAAGCTTAAAAAACATTTTTTCAAGGTTCAAAAAAAGTTGAGGCCTTTTGCCGAACAGATGCAGCAAAATGGTTTTGGGGTAAGGCCCTTGTTTTTGCGCCCGGCCGTGACCCTCTATCTCTGGGCCGCCGGCCAGTCTTGGGAAAACGTGCTGGAATTCTCTTTGCTGGCCGAAGGGGATCTGGCCATGCTGATCCTGCGGACCGCAGATCATCTGCGGCATATCAGCGCCCTGAACGCGATTTTTCCGGAGGCTGCCGCCACTGCAACCCGGGCCACCGATCTGATCCTGCAGGCTCCCGTGGTGACCAACTATTCGGCCTGAACCGATTTTAAGGGGGATATTATGCCGGACGGAAAAAAATGACGCCCTGGTTGAATCCGGCCACACAGGGATCGAAAACTACTTTAAATGGTACGATAAGGCAGGGGCCAGGACAGCCAACAAATAAAAAATTCCGGCTCAAAAGGGCCATGCCCTGTATTGTTCGCTCAAAAGGCTTTCAGGGCCAACCCGTTACTATAAAAAAACCACGCACTCCACTGCAGCGGCGTTATAAGACTAATATAAAAAGGAATTCATAATGATTTTAAAAATACCGGGGCGTGAAATAATAGAGATAGAAAATGTCGTATTTGATTATAACGGCACACTTGCGATTGATGGGCAATTGATTGAGGGTGTGGGTGAAATAATGAATGAACTTGCAGAGGTGATTAATTTCCATGTCATAACAGCGGATACATATGGATCCGTTGAAAAGGCATTAACAAATATTGATTGTAAAGTTGTCAAGATTTCGAATGAAAAACAAGATGCCGGCAAACTTGATTATCTTTTAAACCTTGGGAAGGAAACAACGCTCTGTGTTGGAAATGGTAAAAATGACCGATTAATGCTGAAAGAATCCGTCATAGGTATTGCTCTTATCCAGGATGAAGGTGCCTGTGTTGAATCATTACTGGCAGCGGATATTGTCTGCAGATCAATCATGGATGTTTTTGCATATTTTAAAAATCCGGACAGGATTAAGGCAACTTTGAGAAATTACTGATCAAACATCAATATCATCTTAAGGGTTCGCACAAAAATAAGTTGGCAATTTTAAGCGCTGAGGCGCCTGGCCGGCAAGGCGCGAAAGCGCAGGAATATCAAGTATATTCCGAGTTTTCGCAACGCAGTCAGACAGAATGTATCGGTGCTTAAAATGTTAAGTTATTTTTGCGCGAGCCCTAAAAGTACCTTTCGCTCTTATGTCGAAGCCCCTGGCGTCATTCCTGTCCATGGACCATGGAGATGACAAATGAAAGCAGCACAATTGAGTAAAATCCTGAGAGGCCTGGCAGATCCAGTCATAGCGAAACATTCTCAACGGTTTTTCAAAACCGGGAAAGGTGAATATGGAGAAGGGGATAAATTTCTGGGTATCCGGGTACCGGTACTCAGAAAACAGGCCAAAAAATATAAGGATATTGCCCTGGAAGAGATTCAATGCTTGCTGAAATCCTCTTTTCATGAGGAACGCCTGTGTGCGCTTTTTCTATTAATTCAAAAATTCACCAGAGGCGATGCGGCCGAAAAAGCGACTATCTACCAACTGTATCTGAACAACACCCGATACATTAACAATTGGGATCTGGTTGACAGCTCAGCCTATTTAATCGTAGGCGCCTATTTGGAGGATAAAGACAAACAACCGATCTATGAGTTGGCCACATCGGACAGTCTTTGGGAGAGGCGGATCGCCATTATATCGACCTTGCATTTCATCCGAAAGCATCAATTCCATGAGGCATTGGATTTATCGAAGCAATTATTAACCGATAAAGAAGATTTGATACACAAAGCGGTTGGCTGGATGCTCAGAGAAATCGGTAAACGCGATCCGGGCGTAGAAGAAATTTTTTTAAAAACGCATTACAGGCAGATGCCTCGTACCATGCTGCGCTATGCAATCGAGAAATTTCCTGAACAAAAGCGGAAAAAATATTTGGCGGGCACGGTATAAGTAGCTGACTTTTTTCGCCCCACGCGACGCTTTGGCGGGAACTCACCCGCCCAAACTCCGTATTAGACCGCCGCCAACCCATAAATCATTTTTTACGAATTTTAAGGTTTTGATCCATCCTCCTTATCGCTAACGTAAAGCTAACCAGCGGCGGCCTAATAGCTAAGGCCTTTCGGAAAGTTCAAAACAATGTTAACTGCGAGATCGGACAAAACGCCACAATATTAGCCGTCTGAGTTAAGCGCCTTGTTCGCAGTTTTTATTTTTTATAGATCAATCTTTTTAAAAGGATATCTTCAACATTTTGCCGAGAATCTATTACAGATAAAACAAATATTTTCTGTTCTGCGATCCTGTATATTAGTCGCCATGGCGGGGCAATCAATTCCCTGTAGTGTAGTATGCCTTGATCCTGGAGCTCTGGTACGATGCGGCCTCTTTCAGGAAGAGTATAGAGGCTTGAAGCTTTTTTTTTGATCTTTCTAAGTATATTTAATGCATTGTGAGGGTTGTCCACTGAAATGTATTCAATGATTTCTTTTAAATCATTTTCCGAAACACTGGTCCAAACAACCTGATGCCTTACGTTCATTAAAGTTTTTCTTTCAGTGAATTCTCAATGTCTTTAAATATATCCTCTTGGGCCTTAACCTTGCCATTCCGAACGTCACTTTCACCTTGAGATATCAGCTTTAACAAGCCAATTGCGTTCCGCATATTCTCATAGCTTTCAGGATCTTGAAGAA
>Ga0075121_1000014_pt1 | contig 108946 bp, 96 predicted proteins | sample AntAceMetag02UKG_FD_69793 | JGI IMG/M metagenome (GOLD analysis project Ga0075121, IMG submission 69793) | Saline lake microbial communities from Ace Lake, Antarctica - Antarctic Ace Lake Metagenome 02UKG | ecosystem: Environmental > Aquatic > Non-marine Saline and Alkaline > Saline | place... | reverse complement strand
ATCTGGATAAAAAATTTAAATATTTTTGTTATGAGAGTTGCTTCGCAGGGGTCATTAGAAACTTATTTGGAAAACCCCCGGCATTTTTTTTGGCTGGGTGACAATCGCTCAGTTTAGGATAAATAAACCCTCTTCGAAAACATTGTTTACGCAGAAGGTTAAGATGCCCTTCCCTAAATCAGCCCGGACCATTGAATTGAAAAACCGTTTCCCGTAATTTGACCATAACAGCAGTTTACTCTATACTTCACTTGTTGTATGGGACGATGAATCACTCAGCAAAGGAAATTTTGTTTTGAAAAATAGTGGTCTCAATTTTAATTTAGACAAAAAGATGCTGCCCCGGCTGCGCCGGAAACTGCTTCAGTGGTATAATCTTGACCAGAGAGACCTTCCCTGGCGCAGAACCGCTGATCCATACCGGATCTGGATATCCGAGGTGATGCTCCAGCAGACACAGGTAAACACGGTCATCCCGTACTATAACCGGTTCTTAAAACTTTTCCCGAATTTAAAAGCCCTGGCAAATGCAGACTTAAACAATGTTTTAAAAGCTTGGGAAGGGCTGGGCTATTATGCCCGGGCCAGAAACCTGAAAAAAGCAGCGGCTGTTGTGTTAGATAAACATCAGGGCCGCGTGCCGGAAAGTGAAGAGGGTTTCCGCGGCCTGCCTGGTGTCGGCGACTATATCTGTGCCGCTGTCTTAAGCATTGCGTTTAAAAAACCGTTGGCTGTGGTTGACGGTAATGTGAAACGAGTACTGGCCCGACTGCTGCTCATCGATAAGCCGGTGAATGATTCCAAAAATCATAATACTTTTTCAGGAGCTGCAGACCTTCTTTTGGCCCGCCAAAAGCCTCACCTGTTTAACCAGGCCATGATGGAACTGGGTGCTCTCATCTGCCGCCCCAAAAATCCGGATTGCACAAATTGTCCGCTTCAGAAATTCTGCAAAGCGCACAATAAAAAACAGACGGGCAATTTCCCCAAACGGGTAAAGACCGCAAAAGTACCCACTTATCATATCGCTGCCGGTGTGGTATTTAAAAAAGGCCAATTTCTGATCACCCGCAGAAAGCCCGAGGGGTTACTGGGCGGACTGTGGGAATTTCCCGGCGGTAAAATCCAGAAAGGTGAAACACCTGAGGCTGCCTGCATACGAGAAATAAAGGAAGAGATAAGCCTGGAGGTTAAAGTAACAGAGAAGTTAACAACCGTAAAACATGCCTACACTCATTTTAAGATCATCATGGATGTTTTTGTATGTGATTATATCAAAGGACGTATCAGACTTGACGGTCCGGATGCTTTTAACTGGATCAACTTTAAACAGATAGAGGATTACCCCCTGCCAAAAGCAACCCTCAAGGCACTTCCGCATTTATTTCAAAACATAAAAAAAGACCGGCAAGCCAGGCTGCATCCTTGAAAGCAAAAATGGCTAAACCAAAAGGTTCAGCCATTAACCATTCACAATAAAGTAATAGCGATTCGTTTACTTATCTTTTAAGCACGGTATCCACCGCAGCAAAGATATCTGTTATCTGGGGCAGTACGAATTTTTCCATCACCGGGCTAAAGGGCATGGGAACATCTTTGGCAGCCACTCTTACTACCGGACCATCCAGATGATCAAACAGCTCCTCACTGACACGCGCGGACAGTTCTGATCCGAAGCCACCGGTACGGCAAGCCTCATGGACCACCACGGCATGGCGGGTCTTTTTGATGGACTCTACAATAAGGTCAAAATCAAGGGGACTCAACGTGCGAAGATCAATGACCTCTGCCTGAACACCTTTTTTCGCCAGTTCTCTGGCTGCTTCCATGCATTCATAGGTCATGCGGGAATAGGTAATTAAAGTGACATCCGTACCGGGCCGTCTGACAATCCCTTTACCCAGAGGGATAATCCCCTGGTCTTCAGTCACCGGACCGGTCCAATTAAACAGGCGTTTGTGCTGAAAAAAGATAACCGGGTCAGGATCGCGAATAGCCGCGATTAAAAGACCCTTGACATCTGCGGGCTCAAAGGGAACAACAACCTTAAGACCCGGCACATGAACCATCCAGCTTTCAAGACACTGGGAATGCTGAGCGGCGGCATTAATACCGCCGCCGTCAGGTGCCCAGAGTACAAGGGGAAGACTGGCCTGCCCGCCGAACATATAGCGTATCTTGGCCATCTGGTTAACGATCTCATCCATGGCTGTGGTCACAAAATCAGCGAAATGCATATCGATTATGGGACGCATGCCGGTCAACGCAGCGCCGACACCTGCTCCCACAATACTGGTCTCAGAGATGGGTGTATCAATTATGCGTTCTGGGAATAATTTTGGCAGTCCGCGAAACTGTCCAAAGATACCTCCGTGCGTATTAAGGTCTTCTCCCAGAATAAAAATGGTCTCATCCCGTTCCATCTCTTCTTTCAGCGCTTCCGCCATAGCCAAGGAACAGGAAAGCTCTCTAACAGCCATTCAACTTTTCTCCTTATGGGTTGACAAACAGATCATTCAAAGCATCTTCGGGTTCAGGAAAAGGTGAATCAAGTCCAAACTGAGCAGCTTCTTCGATAAAGACCTTTGTCTCCTCCCAGATAGCGGCTGCTGATTCTTTTGTCAAAACCCCTTCATCAACCAGTAATGTTTCAAAACGGTCAATTGGATCACGTGTTATTCGATAATTATGTATCTCGTCCTGGGTACGGTACTTCTGACGATCGCCCTCAAAATGTCCCTTGTAACGGTAGGTCTCTGTCTCGACAATAGTCGGCCCTTTTCCGCTGCGAGCGCGTTCAATAGCCTCGGTTACGGCATCCATAACATCAAGGACCTTACTGCCGTCAACGCTATAGCCCGGAATACCATAGGATCTTGCTCTGCCGGCAATCGACCCGCCGGCAACCATTTTTTCAGCAGGAGATGTTGAAGCCCAGCGGTTATTTTCACACACATACACAATGGGGAGATTAAAAACAGCTGCCATATTCACTGCTTCGTGAAACGTTCCCCGGTTAGAAGCGCCATCACCAAAAAAGACCATCCCCACCTGATCGGTTTTTCTCAGTTTAATTGACAGACCCGCACCCACCATGATCGGAAAACCACCGCCCACAACACCATTAGCGCCCAAAATCCCCTTGGAAAAATCGGCAATGTGCATTGAACCGCCTTTGCCTTTACAATACCCCGTTGTCCTTCCAAAACATTCCGCAAACATATATTTAGGTTCTGCACCCTTTGCAAGAATATGAGCATGACCGCGATGGGTTGAGATAATATAATCATCAGTCCTAAGGGAAGCACAGCTACCCACAGTTGATGCTTCCTGACCAATGGACAAATGCACAAAACCCGGGATAAGTTTCTCATAAAAAAGGGATTCTGTTTTCTCTTCAAAAAGTCTGATCAGGATCATCTTTTTCAAGAGAGCTATTTTTTCATCGTTGCTGATATTCAAGTTTTCCCCTTTGTAAATACTGTTCACTTCAATTAATCTGTTTTCAGCCGCTGGCCTGACACCTTAAGTTTAGCGCTCGAAAGTGGATAAGTATATGAAAATTCATATTTTATGTCAATTAATATTTCATCAGGGAAAACCGTTTCATGCTGTTTTTTAAATAATCAGACAGCTTTTCCTGGCGCACTCATGATTTCCGTCTTTTTTTTGACCGGATATGCAAGTTTAATATGATTTGCTTTTTGTTTATCTTCTGTTAAATTAACAGCCACCACGAAAGCGGGCAGCTTAAGCATGCCCCTATGGTGCATATTCAAGTGCAAAAGAAATGTCCGTACCACCGGCACTATCTTCAAAAAGCCAAACTCACAGGGGAATAATCTGTTATGACAGCTAAAAAAAATATCAAAAAACTCATCTGCTGGAACGTTAACGGAATTCGTGCAGTAGAAAAAAAAGGCTTTGTAAAACTTGTTAAAGAACTTGATGCAGACATCTTTTCTATTCAGGAGACCAAAGCTCAGCCGGATCAGTTAAGCGATCAGCTTCATAACATTGACGGCTACAAATCCTACTGGCATTCTGCCGAGCGAAAGGGATACTCAAGTGTGGGAGTATATACCCGCATTACGCCAATTAAAATATCATACGGAATGGGAATAAAAGAATTCGACTGTGAAGGCCGTGTCTTAACCCTGGAATATGATGACTTTTATCTTATAAACATCTATTACCCTAACGCAGGAGATGGACTTAAACGTCTGGATTACAAACTTTCCTTTAACAAAGCCATGCAGAAATATGCAAAAAAACTAGCTGCGAAAAAATCGGTTGTGATGTGCGGTGATTTCAATGTGGCACACAAAGAAATAGACCTGAAAAATCCGAAAAACAATATAAAGAATGCGGGATTTACTCCGGAAGAACGTAAAAGCATGGATGCTCTAATAAGTTCCGGTTTTGTGGATACCTTCCGCATGTTTAATCCGGACGGCGGACAGTACACTTGGTGGAGCTACCGCTTTACTGCCCGGGCAAAGGATATCGGCTGGCGCATTGATTATTTCTGCATAGATGAAAAAAGCAGAGACCGGGTAAAAAATGCGGTTATTTTAAAAGATATTTTAGGCTCAGACCACTGTCCGATACAGCTTGATCTTAAATAGCATTTTTTATCCTTCCTTAAATAAAGGATTTAACAGCCCTGTTTTAAAAAACCGGCTTAAAGAATATATCCCACCATCCCCTCCTAAAAACCATTAAATTTCAGACAACTAGACAAGACGTTTATATATGTTATAACCAACAGGTATAAGACAATTAGATATATATCCCCGACTTGTATTATTTTAAATAAGGTTGTATTTAAAAAAACGATTCTTTAAAAAAAAGCATAGGAGTGATGTTTTGGAAAACAATCAAAACTTTTTTGAAAAGCGCGTCCATGAACGGCATACCCTTGCTGCACAGCCTGATTATTCAATAAATCTAAGAACACCGAATGAAGAGAAGTTCCACAATGCCGTCTCAGTCAATATCAGCTATGGCGGGATGATGTTTGTTTCTGATTGCCCCTATGCGTGTAACAGCAAAATTGAAACCCTTATAAAATTTTCAAAAAACAACGAACCGTCCATCGTATTACAGGGTACGGTAAGATGGATTGATGAAAACCAAAACAGCGAAGAGGAACAAAACAGTTACAACATAGGCATTCAGTTTAATAAAATGCAGGAACTTGAAGAAATAGCTTTCAAACTCTTCATTGACACGTTTATCATCAATTACTAAGCTTTCCCACCGGCGCCAGATAAACCGTAAATTCCTCCTCACCGTCAACTCTTAACAGGCTATCCATAAACCGCTGATCATATGCTGCTATTGCACAGGTCCCGGCGCCAACAGCATTTACAGCCAGATAGAGGTTCTGGCAAACATGCCCCGCATCAATCGCAATCACCTTGTGCGCGGCTAGATCATACCGCCATTCCATGCGGTAGGGAACGGCGGTCCAGACAAAAACCACCGGGGCCTTTCCAATAAAGACCTGATTTAATGCCGCCGATGATATCTTTTCCGAAAGACCTTCTTCAGCAAATTCAAATAAAAGCTGATGTTCAAGGGGTAGATAACGATAAACGCCCGGCTTAAGGCCTTCAATATTTTGAATGACAAGGTATGTTTCAAGGGCATGTCTGCACCCGGCTGACGGAACTACCCGGAAAGCAGCTGCAGAATTAAGGACCTCTTTAATCCCCTGGGTGGCCCATAAAAGAAATGAAAGTTCATTAAGGGTTAAACTTTCATCCTTGAAGCTCCTGTGACTTTTCCTGTTTTTGATTGCTGTAACAAGATCAAGTTTAATACTTTTTCCCCAACCCGCATCCAGAATAAGATCAATATGTTTTTTATCCGGGTCATGCGGTTTTTCAATAGGCGGCGGTTTTACCCCCAAGCTTTGATCCGTTTTTGAAAAGTCAATCTTCATTCGGATCGAATCTTTTAAAAAGTCGCGGTATTTTTCAATCAGGATTTTATTCATAAAAATTCTCCCGTAATTTTCTTATTTTTTTAAAAATGTCGGCACAACACTTTCTGTTAAGATTAGATATATAACGAATCCTGAACAGTCAACTTAAATAATATTCACCCTTCACTTCTCACGTTTCACCGCATTACAAGCCTCTTGACTAATCTCAAGAATTATTCGAAGATATAATAATCAATAATTACCATTAAAAACAGGCATTAATAATGGATCTGAAAGACTTTTACCTGTCAGAATACGGGCGCATTTCAAGTGTCCCCTCTCCTGTGAGCAGGATGATGGCTGAAGTTGCTGCTGAATTCAGAATTGATAAGGACATCAATCTGGGCGTGGGCTATGTCAATGAAAACACCATACCGCGAGAACGTATCCTTGAAGCATTAGAAGCAATAATCAATAATCCTGGAAAATATAAACTCGCCTTAAATTACGGCGGCCCCCATGGCTCAGACAACCTGATCACTTCACTTAAAAACTATTATACGAGCAATCATATTGGCGGTCTTTCAGAAGACCTCCTGAACAGAAATGAAATAATTATCGGTCCGAACGGAGCCACCAGCCTGCTTGAAGGCACAGCCAGGGTCCTTTCCCCCGGAATCGTGATAACCTCTGACCCGATGTATTACATCTACTGTGATTATCTTGAGCGTGAGGGCTTTGAAATAATAACCATTAGCGAAGACCCTAACGGAATAAGAACTGACCTGCTTGAAGAAAAACTTCAAAAACTCGGTAAAAGACTTGAACAGTTAAGCTTCTTTTATATCGTGACCATTAACAATCCCACCTGCAGCATCCTTTCAAACGACCGGCGCAGAGAAATCATCCGTATCGTGAGCAGGGTTTCTGAAAAGCTCGGGAGAAAGGTTCCCCTCATCTTTGACAAAGCATATGAAGACCTGATTCATGACCCGGCTGTAATCCCGCCGGAGTCGGGTCTTATTCATGACAGCCATGATCTGGTATATGAGGTGGGAACCATTTCAAAGATTCTCTCCCCTGCCCTGCGGATCGGTTATATGATCGGCCCGGACAGCCCTTTTATACAGGCCATGGTTCAAAAAACCAGTGATGCGGGTTTCAGCGCACCGCTTATCACTCAGGAAATTGCCGGTTATTTGCTGGAGCACCACATTGACAGACAGCTTGACCAGGTAAATAAAGGCTACCGCCTTAAAGCTGAAAAAACAGCAGGGTGGGTAAAAGAACATCTTGGAGAGCACCTGGAGGAAATTACCGGCGGACAGGCAGGATTCTATTTCTATCTCACCTTTAAAAATACCCTGACCCAAGAGGGCTCGTCTTTTTTTAAGTTCCTGTCCCGTTCAACAGGAGATCCGGACATTGACGGCCCTAAAGAAAATAAAACCCCAAAAGTCATCTACCTGCCTGGACAGTTCTGTGTCCACCCGGAAGGTGTCCTTGTGGAAAAAGGTTCGCGTCAGCTTCGTCTGTCCTACGGTTTTGAAGAACTGGAAAAAATCGAGCGGGCAATTATCCAAATGAAACAGGCTGTGGAGTATGCCGGAGAGCATAGTGGTATAGCGCATAAATCTTGAAAACGAAAATCACTCTCTGCTCTATGCTAAAACCTTGAGCCCTCGAACCCTCGAACCCTTTTGAACAGGGCCAAGCAGCCAACCCCGGTCCAAGGGAAACGTTAGTTCATAATTTTTATCAATTGGACAAGCATCATGCCTGAACTGCCTGAAGTTGAAGTAACCCGACTGGGAATATCCCCTTACGCCGTGGGGAAAACAATTTCTAAAATAAGAATCTATACCCCAAAACTTCGCCTGCCAATTTCAGATTTGCTCACAAAAAATCTTCCAAACCAAAAGATAATCAGCATCGCCCGCTGTAGCAGATACCTGCTTATAAACACGAAAACCGGCACCCTGATCATGCATCTGGGCATGACCGGATATATCAATATCCTGTCTAAACCTGCAAAACCCGGCAAACATGATATTTTCGATATCGTATTTAAAGACCGGACAATACTCCGGTATAATGACGTCCGCAGATTCGGCATGATCATCTGGACAGACGCTGATCCGCATAAGCACAGATTCTTAAAGGACATTGGCCCGGATCCATTAACCGCCGGTTTTAACGGAGGCTATCTGTTTCAAAAAAGCAGAAACAGAAAAGTACCCGTTAAACAGCTGATTATGAATAGCAGGATCGTGGCAGGGATTGGAAACATATACGCAAATGAGTCCCTTTTTATAAGCAAAATACACCCATTAACCCCTTCAGGAAAACTTTCTAAAAAAAGCGGTGACAGACTTGCCTGCACCATAAAAAAAGTACTTAAAAAAGCCGTTAAGAATGGGGCAAAAATAATGGGCTTCAAACCGGACAAAGAGTGGGGCGGTTATTTTCCTCAGAAATTGAAAGTGTATCAGCGGGAAGGAAAAGAATGTTCGGTCTGCAAGCGCACGATTGAACGGATCGTCATTGGACAGCGCTCAACCTTTTTCTGCAGCACATGCCAAAAGCAGATTTCCTAAGCACAAAAAGTCCTGTTAGATCCATGATAGTTTTAGAATTGTCAGATCTATAAATTTTTTGTCAGGCTGAAACATTACTCCTTTTTTGTTCCTTGTCTCAAAAAGATATTCCGTGTTCTTTTGACCAGTCTACCGCAGGAATCAGCATAAAAACAAACCACCATCCCTAGGGTTGTTGAAACAGTCGTTAGCCAGAAGAGGATAAGGTGCAGCCCCGGGTAACGGTAGAAGAAAACATCTAGGATGAACATTATCAAACCCAGGTGCAAAAGTGACGACCCTACCCGGATCCAGTAACCGGTCTTTTCAAAGTTTAAGCTTTTGCTGCCGGCCAAAGCCATTAAGAGGACCACAACCTGCAGAACAGCCGACACAATAAGAACAAAAGCAAGACCGACCTTTACATTCCAGATAATACTGATGATAACAGCCAGCAAAACCAGAACAGCTGAAAAACGGTTCAGCCAGACTGACGGTAACAGACGTTTCGGCACACAAATTCCCAAAAGCACGATCAGTGCGATCAGAAAAGGGGCCATCACCGTATTCATGTTGTTCATGTAGCCGGCCTTAACCGTCATGGGCAGCTGCTGAATATTTTCCAGCTTAAAATAGAACATGCTGCAGATACAGATCGCTGAAATGATAAACAGTACCACCGTGGTTGCCAGGATCAGATAATAATCATAACTGTTTTTAGAGTTCATCATTCATCCTATTGCAAAGAATGTTCACCCGGAAAATAAAGGGAGGATAACAGTGTAAATACCATGGAAACAAAACAGAGAATACCCATCACTGAAGTAAAATACCACATGCCGGACCGGGCAGCATAAAGCCGGGTATGCAGATAGGTACTGTAAATCGACCACATCATAATTGAGCTGCAAATCTTGGGATCCCACCACCAGTTCTCTCCCCAGGCCTGAAGCGCCCATGGATATCCAAGAAGCATTCCAAGGGTGAGCAGCACAAAGCCCAGCTTAGCAAAATCATATCCTGTGTTTTCAATTGTCATATCCCGGACAAAAAGCATAAAAATTGAGGTCACAAAAGTAATGGTGATGCAGGCATAGGATAGAAAAAGCATGGGGGGATGTATCCACATGTAGGAGGCATTGTAATAATAAATCATCCGCGGATACAGCTGCATAAAAAGCCGTAAACGTTCCATGGGGGTCTGCGAACCTGCAAACCAGGGCTGTACTTCTGAAAAAAATCCTGACAACGGCTGACTGAAGGGGTCAAACCAAAAAAACAGAAGAAGGACCTGACCTGAAAGCATAATATGCAGTAGTGCCCGCAAACGATGACGGGTTATTCTACTGTGTGCCGCCAGAGACATCATGCTGTAACACATGAACCAGAAATAGTATTTTTCATTTTCAATCCACAAGGGAACAGTGTAACGGACAGGAGCCGATGACTCCAGCAGGGGCATTCCCGAACCCTGAATGTGTTGGTTAAACCATCCGACCAGAAACTCTGACATCTCAAGGGGCAGGTAACAGTAGATCTGATAATGCAGCCTGCAGATCCATAAAAATCCGGCAATAAAAACAACATTAACCACAACCAGAGTCCGGACCGTCATGCGTTCCATCACAGGGCGCGGCCGCAGAAGATTAATGACACCGGAAATTCCCAGCAGCACGCCAACCACTAAAAGACCGTACATAAAAAACTGCCCGCCGCGGCTGAACAGAGAAATATCAACAAGTTCGTTTATCATCATTTTTCCAGCTCTGTTCTTATACCAAAATACAAAACAACCATTTCCGCTGAACCGGTATTTTTAAGCTCATGAATTTCAAGGGGCTCAACAACCACACAGGTACCCGCCGGTAAAGGAACAGATGTCCCGTTCACTACGATACCCCCCTGCCCGGACGCAACATAAAAAACTTCTGTCATATCAGAATGGCTGTGTGCATCAGCAGTTTCTCCGGGAGGAAATATTGCCCTGGAAAACATATTGATATTTTTGGCCTCCCCTTTTGAGATCAGCTGATGTTTCCTGATCTTCGGGTTATGGGAGACTTCCCGTTCCGGGGTGCTTTCGATTGACCTTACCTTCAAAACGCTTCCCTTTCATTTAATAACCAGAGAGGTCTCCCCGGTTAAATCAAAAAATTAAATTAAAAATTTCAAATGAAACTGAAAAACACCAATGCCAAACGCTTTTATACTTTTTTTCTTTTTATTTTTTGTCATTTGATCTTTTGCTTTTGACATTAAGTAAGTAAACAAGAAAGTGCCCCTGACTTTCCCTTACGTAAATGATGTTCACTCATTAAAGGTTCAGTGTCAATTATAAAACAAATCCGGACATAAAAAAAGAGGTGGACTGTTCATCCGCCTCTTTTAACTTAACTTTTTATTGTCTTATTAATACTACTCAGCAAGCTTTTTTAAATCTTCATAGCGCTGGTTATATTCTTCTTCTATTTTAACCCGCAGTTTCTTCGACTCTTCAGGAAAGGACTTTTCAAGAGAAGCATAGCGGACTTCACCGGACAGAAACTCCTGAAGATGTCCGTCAGGCTGTTTAGAGTCAAGGGAAAGCGGGTTTTTGCCTTCGGCCTTAAGAGGAGGATTGTAACGGTAAAGAGGCCAGTAACCGCATTCAACCGCGATCTTTGATTCTTCCTGCGATTTACCCATACCCTTTTTAATACCGTGATTAATACAAGGTGAATAAGCAATGATCAAAGAAGGTCCATCATAGCTTTCCGCCTCGAGCATGGCTTTCATCATCTGCTGCTTATTCGCTCCCATGGACACGCTGGCCACATAAACATATCCATACGTCATGGCCATGGCGCCCAGGTCTTTCTTACCGGTCTTTTTACCGGAAGCCGTATATTTAGCCACAGAACCTGAAGGCGTTGCTTTTGATGCCTGTCCGCCAGTGTTTGAATATACCTCTGTATCGTAAACAATAATATTAATATCTTCACCGGATGCAAGAACATGGTCAACACCGCCAAAACCAATATCATAGGCAGCACCGTCGCCCAGGAATACCCAGAAAGACTTCTTGGTAAAAAGTTTTGCCATAGAATTTATTTCGCTTAACAGCTTATTGTCTTTATGAACCGGAAGAATTGCTTTTAACTGATCGCCAAACTTGCGGGAGCCTTCCGCATCCTTCATGTTATCCAGCCAGCCCTGTAAAGCTTCTTTTACTTCCTGAGCCATGTCTGTTCCCAGCGCTTCTGTCACAAGGTCAGCAAGTTTTTTGCGCTGATGCACAAGACCCAGCATCATTCCATAGGTAAATTCGGCTGAATCTTCAAACAGCGAGCTTGCCCAGGTAGGGCCATGGCCTTCTTCATTAACACAATAGGGAATCGCAGGAGGAGATCCGCCCCAGATCGATGAACAGCCGGTTGCGTTTCCAATAATCATTCTCTCCCCGAAAAGCTGAGTCAAAAGCTTGGTATACGGCGTCTCACCGCAGCCCGAACAGGCACCGGAGAACTCTAAGAGCGGCTGATAAAACTGGCTTCCTTTAACCGTGTTCCGTTTAACGAGACTGCCTCGGACAGGAAGCTGCACGGTAAACTCATGGTTGGGCACTTCTGTTTCAAGCTGTGTTCCAATAGGCTTCATCACCAGGGCCTTCTCTTTTGCAGGACAGATGTCCGCACAGTTGCCGCAGCCCATACAGTCAAGAGAGCTGACCTGCATGCGAAAATGATATCCTTCAAGCTCTTTACCGGTGGCTTTTACTGCTTTAAGACTTTCCGGTGCCTTTGCCATCTCATCATCAGTTAAAAGAACCGGACGGATAGCGGCGTGAGGACAAACCACGGCACACTGGTTACACTGAATACAGTTATCTGCGTTCCATTCAGGTACGTTGATGGCAACACCGCGTTTTTCATACTTTGATCCGCCGACAGGGAAAAGTCCATCCGGATTAAACGCGCTCACCGGAAGCTTATCCCCCTGCACCGCAGCCATGGGACGCAAAATGTTTTTAACAAAATCAGGATCGTCTTTTCCATCACCGGCGCCGTCAACCGCATCTGCCCATGAAGCCGGATAATTTATTTCCTGGATGTTTTCAATGGTTCCGTCAACGGCACCATGATTCATATTAACGATCTTGTCCCCCTTCTTGGAAAACATACGGGTAATCTGATCTTTTAAATATTTAACTGCATCTTCAACAGGAATAACATTTGCCAGTTTAAAGAATGCGGTCTGCATGATCATATTGATACGTCCGCCAAGACCGATCTCTGTTGCAATTTTAACCGCGTCAATGTTGTAAAATTTGAGTTTTTTCTGTGCAATATCGCGCTTCATAGCGGCCGGCAGCTTTTCTTCCATGTCTTCCAGAGTCCAGTCTGAATTCATAACAAAAGTACCGCCGTCTTTGATCCCCTCAAGCAGATCATACATATTCACATAATTAGAATTATGACAGGCGATATAGTCTGCAGAATCAATCAGATAGGTTGACTGAATGGGTTTCTTTCCAAAGCGCAGATGACTCATGGTCACCCCGCCTGATTTCTTTGAATCATATGCAAAATAAGCCTGCGCATACATATCCGTGTTATCCCCGATGATCTGGATGGCACTGCGATTTGCACCGACAGTTCCGTCAGCGCCAAGCCCCCAGAACTTACACTGCACGGTTCCCTCGGGTGCAACATCAAAACGGTCATCCACCGGAAGCGAAGTGTTTGTCACATCATCATTAATACCCACTGTAAAAGGCATTTTCGGCGCATCAGCTTCCATGTTGTTATAAACCGCTTTAACCATTGCGGGATTAAACTCTTTTGAACCCAGTCCGTAACGACCGGCAATAATGGTAGGTGTCATTTTCTGCTGCTCAAATGCGGTACAAACATCCATGTAAAGCGGATCACCAATCGCACCCGGCTCTTTGGTCCGGTCAAGAACGGTAATGATCTTTGCACTCTTTGGAATGGCTGCCAGCATATGCTCGGTAGAAAAAGGCCTGAACAGACGAACCTTGACCAGCCCCACCTTTTCACCCTTTGCCGCCTTATAATTAACAACCTCTTCAATGGTCTCACAGGATGAACCCATGGAAACAATAACGCGCTCTGCATCCGGAGCCCCCACATAATCAAACAGACTGTAGTGCCTGCCGGTTAAGTCCCCCACTTTTTTCATATTGGCCATTACAATTTCAGGAACTTTTGTATAGTAGGCATTGCGGGTCTCATAGACCTGAAAATAGATATCCGGGTTCATTGCTGTTCCGCGAAGTTCAGGACTCTCCGGACTTGCAGCCCGTGCGCGGAATTTTGCAATGGCATCCCAGTTCGCAATTTTTGCAATATCTTCATAGTCGATTGCTTCAATTTTCTGTAGCTCATGAGAAGTACGGAACCCGTCAAAAAAATGCATAAAAGGAAGACTCGCGTCAAGCGCGCTCAAATGAGCAACCAGCCCGAGATCCATAACTTCCTGAACTGAAGCAGAATCCAGCATACACCAACCGGTCTGACGAGCGGCCATTACATCCTGATGATCTCCAAAGATTGAAAGCGCATGTGACGAAATCGCACGGGCGGTCACATGCATCACCCCCGGAAGAAGTTCTCCGGAAATTTTGTACATGTTGGGAACCATCAAAAGCAGTCCCTGTGAAGCAGTAAAAGTCGTCGTAAGTGCGCCTGTTACCAGAGATCCATGCACCGCACCTGCAGCACCTGCTTCAGATTGAAGCTGTCTAACAGTCATGTTCTGTCCAAAAATGTTTTTGCGTCCCTTAGCCGCCCATTCATCAGCAACCTCCCCGATTGGAGATGACGGGGTTATGGGATAAATGGTGGCCACATCACTCATGGCATATGCCACGTGTGCAGCCGCGGTATTTCCATCTACGGTCATCATTGTTTTGCTCATTTTTTAACTCCTTATTATTATTTTATATATTTTAAATTTAAATTTACAATTTATACAGGAAACCGGCACTCACTCTTTGATAATTGTGAGTACCGGTTTTTTTCTAAACTTCTCTATCGTGAAAATTTTTATTCAGCTGCCAGAAAGCATAGATGGATTTTTGGTGTTTTTATTGTTGCTTATATTCTTTTAAACAATAACCCATCAACGAGCCCCTCACTGCCCGAGTTATCCAACAAGTCGTTTGAGTCTCTGGATCAGCCTTCCTGCCTGTTTTTTTAATTTAAAAAAATCTAATAAAATTCATGTTTTCCAGCTGTATATGTATACCAAATACAAGACTTAAAATCAATCCATTTTATGAATATCAGCCTTTAAAAAGGTCTTTCTAAAGGTTTCAGAAGATTTTATTGCGAAATAGAAAGTAAAATAAGAGATGAGTCTCAAGTTAAGGTTCTAAAATATAGATTTAAGTGCTAAATTTTAAATCTTAACGCCTTAACCTGTATTATTAAATCTGCGTTGAATTTAGTCGAATAATCATTTACCGTTTTGTCGCCAGTTGCCGCCGAAATCAACTATAACCTGGACTCATTCTACTATAAATGTGTTTTCCCGGCCTTAAAATGCAAAGCAGACCAAACTTAATAAAAATTTAAAAGTAATTTCAAATGGTTACAGATTTAACCAACTGTTTTCCCAACAAAACATAAAGAAACTTGACTTTTTTGTTTATTTTATTTAAATTATATAGTTATTATAAAAGCATTTAAGCTCAAAAATAAACAACCATAACCCTTCTTCCATAAGGAGAAAAAATGGCCTTTAATGACGATGAAGACAAAGGAAATCCCTGGAACAAACAGGAACCGCCCGACTTGGACGCTATCTTAAAAAAGGTGAAAGAGCAGTTCAAAAACAGCGGCTACACCGGCGCAATTGCGGTAGCTGTCGCAGTCGTCGCTCTCTTTGCTTTTTCCTGTTTTTTCAGTGTTCAGGCAGATGAAGTCGGTGTGGTACAGAGATTTGGCAAATATTCAAGAATTGTTAATCCGGGTTTAAACTTCAAGTGGCCTGCCGGCATCGAAAAAGTGACTCTGGTTAAAGAGCAGAAAGTATATGAAGAGGAATTCGGTGCAAGAACCATGAAAGCCGCTGTCCGGTCACAGTATGCATCCAGCAACCAGTTTTTAAACGAATCACTGATGCTTACCGGGGATTTAAACGGCGCACTCGTCCCGTGGATCGTTCAGTACAGAATAGGAGATCCGGCAAACTATCTGTTTAAGGTAAAAAATGTAAACAGCACACTCCGTGATCTGTCTGAAGCTGTGATGCGACAGGTGGTCGGTGACAGAACAATAGATGAAGTCATCAGTGAAAGAAGAGAAATCGCCACCACAGCTGAAAAAAACCTGCAGCAGGCATTAAACGACGCAGAAACAGGCATCACCCTGGTCAACCTGGAACTTAAACGGACCACCGTACCGGCGCCTGTACAACCCTCTTTTAACGAGGTCAACCAGGCCCAGCAGGAAAAAGAGCGGATGATATATGAGGCCCGCGAAGCATATAACAAGATCATCCCTGAGGCCAAGGGAGAGGCGGAAAGAAATATTAAAAATGCCGAAGGATATGCCATGGAGCGTATCAACCGCTCAAAAGGAGATGCAAACCGGTTTTTAATGCAGTGGAAAGAGTACAGCAAAGCAAAAGATGTCACCCGCAGACGGCTCTACCTGGAGACCATGGGAGAAGTCATCCCAAAACTCGGCACAAAATATATCCTTGATCCTGAGCAAAGCGGCCTGCTTCCGCTTCTCAACCTGGGTGAGAATGGAGGCAAAAAATGATAAACAAAATACTGAGCATCGCCGCAATAGTCATCATCTTTTTTCTGGTCATCGGAAGACCCCTGTACACGGTCGATGAAACAGAACAGGTCATCATCACGCAGTTTGGACGGCCTATCGGCAACGCCATCACCGAACCCGGGCTGCACATAAAAGTGCCCTTTATCCAGAAAACAAGCTTTTTTGCAAAGAACCTGCTGGAATGGGACGGCGACCCCGGACAGATCCCGACCAAAGATAAAACCTTTATCTGGGTGGATACATTTGCACGCTGGAAAATAAAAGACCCGTTAATGTTTTATAAGGCGGTTAACAATGAGATGCTGGCCCAGAAAAAACTGGACGACATCCTGAATCCCACCATAAACAACTTTATTGCGTCTAATGATCTGATCGAAGCCGTCAGAAGCACCGACCGCTTAACAACCAGAGAAAGTAAAGCAAAAAAAGGCCCGCAGGATATTCCGGAACTTAATAATATAACGATCGGCCGTAAGGGAATGACCAAGGGAATTCTGGAGTCGGCCGCGCCCAAACTTGCGGAATTCGGGATTGAGATCGTTGATTTCCGATTTAAACGGATCAACTATGTTGAAGAAGTCCGGCAGAAAGTTTATGAGCGGATGATCGCAGAAAGAAATCAGATCTCTGAAAAATTCCGTTCAGAAGGAAAAGGAGAAAGCAAAAAAATCCAGGGGGAGCAGCAGAAAGAACTTAGAAGAATACAGTCTGAAGCATACAAAAAAGTTGAAGAGATCAAGGGTAAAGCAGATGCTGAAGCAACAAACATATATGCGGAATCCTTCGGCAAAGACCCTGAGTTCTATTCATTTATCAACACCCTTGAGATCTACAAGAAATCTCTGGATGAAAATATAAAAGTAATCCTGAGCACCAACAGTGATTTTTTCCAGTATTTAAAACAGTATGATAAAAAATAAATTGATTTAATATAATAGAAACAGAAGGAAGGGTAAGAAATGTCACACAAAAAAGCGGGCGGAAGCTCAAGAAACGGAAGAGACAGTAACGCGCAGAGACGCGGTGTCAAACGCTTTGACGATCAGGTCGTAAAAGCAGGAAACATCCTGATCAGACAGCTTGGAACCAAAATCCATCCCGGTGATAACGTCGGCATGGGAAGAGACTACACCATCTTTGCTAAAATTGACGGTAAGGTAAAATACGAAAGATACGGAAAAGACAGAAAAAAGGTCAGCGTCATTCCGGTCCAGCAGTAAAACAGAGGTTTAAAGCTAATCAAATAAAAGACGGCTGTGACCAAAAACAGTACCAGGAAAAATATTGTCAGCAGGGCCAAAAGAGTTGTAATAAAACTCGGCAGCTATGTACTTACAACACCTTCCTTCAAACTTGACAGGAAGGTGTTTTCGGATGTGGTCCATACAATAGCAGAAGCTCGAAAAAAAAACATCGAATCCGTTCTGGTGTCATCAGGGGCCATTGCGTCTGCAATGGGCACGCTGGGATTAAAAGAACGGCCAAAACTCATCTCACAGGAACAGGCCGCTGCAGCCATCGGTCAGATCGGCCTGATGGGCCTTTACAACCGGCTGCTGGGAAAATACAATATTAATGCGGCACAGATACTTTTGACCCACAGCGACCTGAGAAACCGGCAGCGCTTCTTAAACGCCCGTCATACCTTAAACAGTGTGCTTGAATACGGTGCTGTTCCCATTATAAATGAGAACGATACCACCGTTGTGGAAGAGATCAGATTCGGCGACAATGACTACCTCTCTTCTCTGGTCACAAACCTGGTCCAGGCAGACCTGTTAATCATACTTACAGACATTGATGGCTTTTATGACCGGGACCCCAAAAAATTTGATGATGCAAAATTTATATCCCTGATTGAAAATATCGATTCCTCGATCGAGAAACTGGCCCTTGGAACAAAAAGTAAAATAGCCCGGGGCGGCATGGCCACAAAAATAAAAGCCGCAAAAACGGCAGCGCTCTTTGGTGTACCCACAATTATTGCAAACGGTAAAACAGAGGGCAACCTTTCAAAGATACTAAGGGGTGAAGAAGTCGGCACACTGATCCTGCCGAAAAAAAACAAACTCACCAGCAGAAAGCACTGGATCGCTTTCACCTTAAAACCCCACGGCAAGATTAATGTTGATGATGGCGCAAAAACAGCAATCATTGAAAAAGCCCGGAGTCTTCTGCCTTCCGGAATTACAGGTGTTACCGGCGACTTTGATCCGGAAGAGCCCGTCAGCTGCTGCGATAAAAAAGGAGTTGAATTTGCGAGGGGCCTAAGTGCCTATTCATCAGAAGAAATCGAAAAAATAAAAGGGGCTAAAACATCCGAAGTAAGAGGAATACTCGGTCATGACAGTCCTCCGGAAGTCATTAACAGGGATGACATGGTAATCCTGAAGGGAAATTAAAATGGGCATAACAGAGCAGATCACAGATATTGCAAAAAAAGCAAAAGCAGCGTCAAGACATGTAGCCGGCTTAAACACCGGACAGAAAAACAAAGTTCTTACAGACATAAAAAACCTTCTCCTTGATAAAAAAGAACAGCTGAAAGAAGAAAACAGGAAAGATCTTGAAGCCGCAGAAAAACAGGGGCTTTCAAAAGCCATGATCGACAGACTGACATTAAGCGATAAGGTTATCGAGGGAATGGCAGAAGGCCTTGAAGATGTCATAAACCTGCCCGACCCTGTGGGGGAAATAGAAAAAATGTGGAAACGTCCAAACGGGCTGCAGGTCGGAAAAATGCGGATACCGCTTGGTGTTATCGGAATGATCTATGAATCAAGGCCTAACGTAACCATAGATGCGGCAGCCTTGTGTCTTAAATCAGGAAATGCAATTATTTTAAGAGGCGGAAAAGAAGCGCTCAATTCCAACCTTGCACTGGCCGACATTGTCCAGCAGGCATTAACAAAATCAGGTGTGCCGGAAACGGCAGTACAGATAATACCAGTAATTGACCGTGAAGCAGTCACAGAGCTGCTAAAGCTTCAGGAACTGATCGACGTAATCATCCCAAGGGGCGGAGAAGGACTTATCCGCACCGTATATGAAAATTCACGCATCCCTGTGATTGCTCATTATAAGGGTGTTTGCCACGTATTCATTGACCGGTCAGCTGATCCTTTAATGGCCGAAGAGATTACAATAAACTCAAAAACACATCGCCCGGGTGTCTGTAACGCCCTTGAAACACTTCTGGTTCACAGCTCTTTTGCGGAAAATCATCTTAAGGACCTGATTGAGAAGCTGAAAGAAAAAGGCGTTATCATAAGAGGCTGCGAAAAAACCTGCGGCATATCAAATGCTATTGAAAAAGCCTCTGTGACTGACTGGCATGAGGAATACCTTGATCTGAGACTTGCCGTACGTGTGGTTTCTGACATGGATGAAGCAATGGACCATATTGATCGTTATGGTTCAAAACACACGGAGACAATTGTGACTTCAGATTATAACAACGCAAGAAAGTTTTTGTCTGCTGTTGATTCTTCTGTTGTCCTGGTTAATGCATCCACCCGGTTTAATGACGGAGGACAGCTTGGCCTTGGCGCTGAAATAGGAATAAGCACTTCAAAGCTTCATTCCTTCGGACCCATGGGACTTGAAGAACTCACCACGAAAAAGTTTATTGTTTTTGGGGAAGGGCAGATAAGAAAATAAACGTGGAAAGGAATCCTGGGAAAAAAATAAGGCTGGGCCTTTTCGGCGGCACATTTGATCCGGTCCATTATGGGCACATAAATACGGCTGAGGAGATCCAGAATAAATTCAAGCTCACTAAAACGATATTTATTCCGAGCCATATTCCGCCGCACAAAAAAACGCCCGGGACAGGTTCTGCTCATCGTCTGGAAATGGTGAGGCAGGCGATTTCAGGATATGATCTGTTCGAAATTTCAGACACCGAGATCAAAAGAGACTCCAGTTCCTATTCATTTCAGACAATTAAACATTTTAAAGAGCTCCACAAAGAAAAACCAGAGCTTTTCTTTATTATGGGACTAGATGCTTTTCTGGAAATTCATACCTGGAAAAATTATCCCTGTTTTTTTTCAGAGTGCCATTTTATAGTAATGAACCGCCCTGACTGCAGCAATAGAAACCCGGAAGATATTCTTCCGGCAGACACGGCAGCTGAATTTGTTTATAATTCTGAGAACAGCTCGTTTAGGCATACATCAGGGTACAGTATTCACTATGTTGAGGTTACGCCCCACGATATCTCTTCAACAGATATCCGTAAAAAAATAAAAAACGGCCGGAAAACAACCGGCCTTATACCGGAAAAAGTTGCGGACTACATAAAAGATCATCAGCTTTACCGGTAAACGACGAATATTCGATCATAATAAACAGTACAAAATATTGCATCATACAACGGGAGGGTATCCTTTGGATTCACTAGAAAAAGCACTTTTTTGTTCAGAAACAGCAAACGAAAACAAGGCTGTAGACCTTGTTATACTGGAGCTGAAAGACCAGACCGCACTTTCAGACTACTTCATTATCTGCAGCGGAACCTCTGACAGACATTCAAAATCAATAGCAGAAGACATAGAACTGAAACTGAAAGAAAAAGGGATAAAATATCTTGGAAAAGAAGGCTTGCAGGAATCAAAATGGATACTGCTTGATTATGATGACGTCATAATTCACATCTTCCAGGCAGAAGAAAGAGAATTTTATGATCTCGAAAGCCTGTGGGACGAATGTCCCAAAATTCCATGCGGTTAAAATATAAAATAGCAGCTTAAAGCAATGTTTCTAACACCTACAGGGAGACACCAATACGGATATGGGTCTAAAAAGTTTTTTTTACGCTTTAGCTGACTTTCTGATCCCGCCAAAATGCCTGCTGTGCAATGATTTTTTTACGCCTGAAAACAGTAGATATTTTTGCAATAACTGTTATGATGGTTTCTCTTTTGTAACAAAGCCCATCTGTGAAAAATGCGGCCTTTCGTTCCAGACAAAAGAAGGAGCAGATCACCTTTGCGGACAATGTATAAAAAGTAAACCTTTTTTTGACAGAGCGCGGTCAATCGGCAAATATGAGGGAACATTAAGAAAGGCTATTCACGGCTTTAAATACAACGAAAAATCACTGCTTTCAGAGCCTTTATCTCAAATTCTGGCGGCAGTTGGCAAAGAAATTCTAGAAACAGAAAATTATGATATAATAATCCCCGTACCTTTGCATTCGAAAAGACTCCGCCGGAGAGGCTTTAACCAAGCCCAGGTACTTGCCAAAAAAGCCGGTGAAACGTGGGGCATCAGGGTTGAAACCAGATCACTGGAAAGAAAAAAATGGGCGCCGCCCCAAACCCTGCTCACAAGAAAAGAGCGGCACAAAAATATAAAAGGAACTTTTTCCTGCAGACCGGAAAGAATAAGGGACAAGAACCTTTTATTAATTGACGATGTATATACCAGCGGATCAACCGTCAGTGAATGTGCAAAGGTTTTAAAAAAAAGCGGTGCTTTAAAAGTCGACGTATTAACACTTGCAAGGACAACTTAGGAGAAAAGTTTTGAGTTCTGTTGACAGCTTATTGAATTTGGTAAAAGGAGACATGGATAGAGTTAAAAAAATGCTCATTGCCTCAGCCTCTAGTGAAGTTAACATACTGGAAGATATCTGCGGTCATATTTTAAGCAGCGGCGGAAAAAGACTCCGTCCGCTTATCCTGCTGCTCTCAGCAAAAGCATGCGAATATAAAGGTGACGAACACATCCCGCTTGCATGCGTTCTCGAATACATACACACCGCCACCCTTCTCCATGACGATGTGATTGACCATGCTGAAATCCGCAGAGGCAATTCATCTGCAAACAAACTATGGGGAAACCAGTCAACGATCCTTGCCGGAGACTTTTTCTTTTCAAAAGCCTTTTCCATTGCGGTTGAAACAGGCAACATCAGAGCCCTTAAAGTAATTGCAAACACATCAAAACTCATTGCAGAAGGAGAAACATTTCAGGTCTCAAAAACAGATGACCCGCTGATCTCTGAAGATGACTATATTTATATCGTAAAGAACAAGACCGCTATTCTGCTTGCCGCAGCATCCAGAATAGGCGGCATACTGGGAAATGTGACAGCAGAAAAAGAAAAAGCGTTTGAAGATTACGGGCTGAATATCGGTATTGCGTTCCAGATAATGGATGATGTAATGGACTATTACTCAAACGAAAATGATTTTGGAAAAACGATCGGTAAAGATTTCCAGGAAGGAAGCATCACGCTGCCGTTTATCGCCGCCCTGAATAAAAGCTCCCCTGCAGATAAAAATAAATTAATAGAAGTCATGCAGAACGAAAACAGGGACAGTAAAGAACTTGTCGAGGTGATTAATATTATTGACAAGTATCAGGGCAATGCCTATGCCGTAAGAAAAGCTGAACAGCATGTTAAAAAAGCAATTGATTCGCTTTCAATAATCGCTGACCCGGAAAAGATGAAACCGCTTATCGAACTTGCAGAATTTATAATGGAAAGAAAATCCTGACAGCTAAGACCTCATCAATATCTCTTTTTATGAACCTTCACTAGATCATACTCCAGATAATACGTATACCCCGGAAACGCCACCGGTGCTTCCCAAAAAAGCTCTATTTCCACGCTGTCGCTTTTAATTGTTATTTCAATATCCTCTTCATAAAGATCAACATCAGCTGCTTCGGCTTTATCAACCAGTATGGTTTTATATTTCTCAAGATTAGGCTTCTTCTCTGACGCAAGGATCTTTATAATATCAGTGGTCTCCTTTTTCATGGTTTCATAATTCCACTGTGCCGTTCCCCACATAAAAGCAAAATAGAGTATAACGCCTATAATAAGAATATAGATCGTACAGCCAATTTTTGAATCGCCTCTATTTGTAAGTCTCATTATTTTAGCCCCTTTTTATTAAAATATTTTTTTTCTGTCCAGCATAAAAGTAACCGGGCCGTCATTGACCAGAGACACATCCATCCTTGCCTGAAAAACACCCGCGGACACTTTAACTTTTTTATTTTTAATCGCTATAATAAAATCATCATAAAGGCCTTGCGCCACAGCAGAATCAGCAGCCGCTGTAAATGACGGCCTTCTCCCTTTTCGGCAATCACCGAAAAGTGTGAACTGGGACACCACAAGAAGCTCCCCGCCTGTATCTAAAATGGAGTGATTCATTTTTCCGTTATCATCTTCAAATGCGCGAAGCCCCGTGATCTTGTTAACCATGTATTCAAGGTCGGCTTTTTCATCTCCTTTTCCCACCCCTAAAAACACCAGAAAACCCTGTTTTATTCTTCCGACCTCTTCTCCGGCAACTGTAACAGAAGCTGTTTTAACCCTTTGGATAACTGCACGCATTATGTTATTCTTCTCAGTGTTGACATGACCGTTAAATACAGATATAAACATATTTAATTTAGTTTTCATCACAAGTAAAGAAAAATGTTTTGTAAATTCTTATCATACCTGATAATACCGCTGCTCACTGTACTGTTTATTTCATTCACAGGCTGTGATTTCAAGTCAGACATAACCCTTATCTATTCAAATGATATCCTGGCTGAGTTGGAAAACTGCGGCTGTGACGACAGACAGCTTGGCAGCCTGTCCAGAAAAGCAGAAGCCATAAATGCGGTTAAAAAAGAGAGCAAACACATCCTGAACTTTGATGCCGGTAATCTGTTTTTCAGAAAAGAGCCTTTAAATAAAATTGAGGAAAACGAGTTTCTGTTAAAATCAGAATATATCCTTAAAGCCTGCAACCTGATGGGATTAGACGCTTTAAATATCGGAAGCAAAGATCTTTTGCTCGGGATCGAACCCCTGACTGAACTTCAGAAAAAGTCATCCTTTCCTTTTATATCTTCCAACATATTAAACAAAAACAGTAATACACCGGTTTTTAATCCCTGCATGATAAAAGAAATTAACGGGATAAAAATCGGTATAATCGGCCTTTGTGAAGAAGTCTCTTTACTTTCACCGGACATACTAATTAATGACCCTTTTAAAAGTGCCCAAAAATGGGTAAAATCAATAGCTGGAAAAAGCGATTATATAATATTACTTTCTTCACTGGGGCTGGAAAATGATAAAAAACTGGCGGCACAGATAAAAGGAATCTCACTTATTATTTCAGCAAAATCTGAAAATTTAATCTCAGCACCTGTCCGGGTAAATAAAACATGGATAACTCAGACACACAAAAGAGGCCAGCACCTAGGAAAGATCAACATCGGTTTTAAAAAAAGATCCGGGTTTAAAATCAAGAACAGCCTGATACCGCTTGACAACAGCACCGGGGAAAACAATGAAATAAAAAACATTGTAAAAAAGTACAAAACAGCTCTGATATCAATGAATAAACAGGAGTTTTTCAAAGCAGAATTAGCCGCAAAAGACGGCAAAGCACCAGATCGTCTACATTACCTTGGGGCTGAAAAATGCGGTGAGTGTCATATACCGCAATATGAGAACTGGGAACAGACCTTTCATTCGGACGCTTATGCAACCCTTAAAAAGGACGGAGACAACTACGACATGGAATGTCTGCCCTGCCATACGGCCGGATACGGAGAACCCGGCGGTTTTGATGTTTCTCAAGGCAGAGAATCACCCTTCTTAAACGTCCAGTGCGAATCCTGTCACGGCCCCGGTAGCAATCACACGGAAAAAAGCGGAATCCTGAGAAACACGGGTATAAAGGGCTGCCTCACATGTCATGATCAAAAAAACAGTCCCAATTTTGATTACGATGAATACCTGACCCAGGTAAAATGCCCTGAAGGCATGTAGGGAACAATTAAATATTTTTTGGAAGGACAATAAAATGAGCGATAAAACCATAGCATGTGCCGTTATCGGTGCCGCCGGAAGAATGGGACAGCGTATCTGCCAAATGATCCTGGACTCTGAAAATCTTGATCTGGCAGGAATGACCGAACAGCCGGACAGCCCCCATATTGGAAAAAACTTAAAAGATGCTGTTGGGATACAGTGCGACACTGCTGTTTTTGCCGAATCACTGGAAAAAATAACCACCCCCTTTGATGTGATCATAGATTTCACCTTTCCGGAAACATCCATAAAAACAATACGGTTTGCCGAAAAAAGCAGGAAAGCAGCCGTCATCGGGACCACTGGCTTTTCTGATGCGGAAAAAGAAGAAATAAAAAAACGAAGCAGCTCATTTCCCTGTGTTTGCGCGCCTAATATGAGCATGGGCGTCAACACCCTGTTTAAGATCGCAAACGATGTGGCAAAGATATTAACAAAAGGTTTTGATGTGGAGATCATAGAAGCCCATCACAAATTCAAAAAAGACGCGCCCAGCGGAACGGCCATGAGACTGGCTGAAATCCTTGCAGAGGCTTACAACCGTGACCTTTCAAAAGCAGGGGTATATGAAAGGAAGGGGTTTATCGGGCAGCGCACAGAAGAGGAGATCGGCATTCAGACCATACGTGCCGGAGATATCGTTGGGGAACACACCGTTATGTTCGGCGGCATCGGAGAACGGCTTGAGCTCGTCCATAAAGCTCAGAACCGCGACTGTTTCGTCCAGGGTGCACTTTTTGCTGCGGCCTGGGTAGCAGACAAACCAAACGGTTATTATGATATGCAGGACGTACTCGGGTTAGGATAATATGACGGTGAGCAGCAAAGCCTTTATCGGAATAGGTTCAAACAAAGGCGATCGAAAAAAAAACTGTGGGACCGCAATCAAAGCGCTTGCAACATTTAGAAACTCAAGTCTCATCAAAAAATCGTCCTTTTATGAGACTGAAGCATGGGGAGATGAAAACCAGGACAATTTCATAAACTGTGTTGTGGAAATAAAAACAGAAAAAAATATATTTGATTTTTTTTCTCTTTTACAAAAGACGGAAAAAGACATGAGTAAAGAAAAAGAGAGGTTTTGGGGACCCAGAAATATCGATATTGACCTTCTTTTTTTTGGAACTCAGATTATTATTGAGCCTGAGCTCAAAGTTCCCCATCCGCTTCTTCACCTGCGACGTTTTGTTCTTGAACCGCTTACAGAAATTGCCCCGGACTTTATTCATCCGGCAATAAATCAGCCCATACAGCTGCTGTTCAACAAACTTGCTGACTCTAAAAAAACAGTGAAAATATTATGCTGAGACTTATTCTTATTGCTATTTTTTTGTACCTGCTTGTTAAATTTTTCAAGCTGTTATTCCTAAAACCGCCCGAACAGAAAAAACCGCCTCAACCAGGCACTTCCAGTGCAATAAATGAAATGGTCCAGGACCCGGTATGCAAAGTCTATGTGCCAAAAAACAGCTCCCTGTCCATAAGTGATTCCGGAACGACCTACTATTTCTGCAGCAAAGAATGTATGAAGAAATTTAAAGCCTAACAGCTTGTTTTCCCTTGCACAACAAAACAACTGCTCATCATAACCGGATCCATGCCATGTATAACTGTCACCTGAGCACAGACACCTGTCCGGGAAATAATAAAATAATTACAGCGATAGCCTTTTACCTGCTGCGGGAAGGATATGATTAAATATTTTGACATTCCTTAAGTAAAAATATATTCCTAAAACAGGAACAAAATAAATTTCACAAAAATACAAAATTGGTGCTGTTTTGGAAAAAGGAAAACATAACACCCCAATTAAAAAAAAGAAGCGGCAGAGCCTGTACATTCCAAAAGAGGCTTCCAGCCATGACCCCCTTGAAATATATCTCAGAGAAATAAGAAAAACGCAGCTGTTAAATCATGCGGATGAAACATCATGGGCGACGATCGTATGGAACAATAAACATGACAAAATAAAACGGCTCAAAAAAGCCATTGAGATCCTAAGGTCACTCGAACACCACAAACCCTTAAATCAGCTTCTGGTCCTGAACAAAAAATCAATATACGGATATATAAATCTGAAAAATGCTTTACTGACACACAAGAAACTTAACAAAGTAAAAAATCAGCTCTCAAAAGCACCTTCCACAAAAGATAAAAATAGATTTGCCAAAGAGAAGATCAAACTTGAATCATCGCTTTCAGTCATTCTTCTAAAAATAGATGCGCCTGAACTGAACGAATGGCAGGAACTGATAGAAAAAGACAGTGCCCTTCCTGAAAAAAAGATAAAACAACTGCAGGAGATCTGGGAAGAGATAAAAAAGATAGAACCAAAGCTTAAAGAAGCAAGACAAAAACTAATACAGAGTAACCTGCGCCTGGTCGTAAGCATATCCTCATATTATAAAAACAGTTCCCTGCCGTTTAGAGATCTCATACAGGAAGGCAATATCGGTCTTATCAAGGCTGTTGAAAAATTTGATTATAGAAAAGGTTTCAGACTCAGCACATATGCATCCTGGTGGATAAAAGAAGCCATTAACAGAGCGATCGAAGAGAAAAGCCGGGTTATCCGGGTACCGGTATATGTTAATGAAAAATTTTATAAAATTAAAAAAGCAACAAAAGAAGTCCTTCAGCAGCAGGGAGAAAACCTGACCATATCAGAAATTGCCTGTAAGCTTGAAATCTCCCCCCAGGAGACTGTGAAGATCATCAACGCTTTTAAAGAACCCCTGTCCCTTGAGACCTCATCCGCAGACGAATCAGATCCTCTGGAAAACTTCTTATCAGACAGCCAGCCCTCTCCCATTGAAAATATGTGTAAAAAAACAATAAAAAAGAATGCCTCAAAACTAATCGAGACCCTGTCACCGAGAGAAGCATGCATATTGAAACTTCGTTTTGGTCTTGGGGATGAGGGAGAAAAAACCCTTGAAGAAGTGGGCGAAATTTTTAGTGTTTCAAGAGAAAGAATCAGACAGCTTGAAAACAAGGCTTTAAGAAAACTGCGAAAAAACAAAGATTTAAAAGTACTTTTTTCGCTTTTGGCCGTTGATTAATAATATTATTATTTCTTAGAAGCCTTTTTGCTGAGAACGATCAGTGCAATAAGCGAGGACAGCGCTAATAAAAAAGCAAGAACATGGGTAACAGAAAACTGCCCGGAATAAAGCATCCCCCGGGCATCTCCGCGGTAAAACTCAATAATTGTCCTTAAGCCTGAATACATAAAAACCCATATCAGGGTAAGCTGTCCGTCAAAGATTTTTCTTTTTCTAAAAGAATAAATAATAATAAACGTAAAAAGCGCGCCCAGAGAAGAATACAGCTGGGTCGGATGAAGCGGCGCATTAAGCATTGCCAGACCTTGAGGGTCACTAAATGTAACCGCCCAGGGCAGACTGCACGGCTTGCCGTAACAGCAGCCGGCAAAAAAACAGCCCAGCCTTCCAAAAAAGACGCCAATGGCAAGAGCCGGCGCAAAGATATCAAGGGTCTGCCATACCTTAAGATTGTTTTTTCTTATCATCCAGGCACAGACGATTGCCGCAAGAATAAAACCACCGTAAAAAACAAGTCCGCCCTCCCATACTTTAAATATATCAAGAGGGTTTTGCCTGTAATAGCTGAAACGAGTTGCAACAAAAAAAAGACGGGATCCGACAATTGCACCGACAATTATATAAAAAGCAAGATCCATGATTACCTGGGTATCAACACGTAAACGCCTGGCTTCCCGCGTTGCCACGAATATCCCGATGAGAAAACCGGTAGCAATAAGAAAACCGTAGGTCTTTATGGAAAAAAAGCCGAGATCAAGAAGTATTGGATGCAAGGATCGTTTCCCTCTCTTTTAGAACAATTAAAAAATCTGTGTATCACATATAACATAGAACGTCATCAGTCATCCGTAAAGAAAATCTTTTACGCTATGACCTCTGCACCTGACTCTATGCGCGGGAAGCTTCTTCTTTTTCCCTCTTTCTGCTTAGAAAAAGCTCGTCTAAGATAATAAATATTATGCCCACCGTGATCGCGGAGTCTGCCAGATTAAATGCGGGCCAATGATACACAGAGCCCCAGTGGATATCCATAAAATCAATGACTTCCCCGATCAACAAACGGTCAATCAGGTTCCCGATGGCTCCGCCCAGGATCAAAGACAGGCTGAAAGCCTGGAGTTTCAAACCCGCTTTAAGCTGAGAAATAAGAAAAATTATCAAACAAACAGCGATAGCAGCAACGACCAGCATAGAAATCAGTCTGTACTGACTGCCGAAACTCTTGAAAAGACCAAAAGCAACTCCGGAGTTCCTAATATGGATAATATTAAAAAAACCGTCAATGACCTCGACCCTTGAATAAAGAGGGACGAGTCTGCAAATAAGATATTTTGTGATCTGGTCCAGTCCAACGATCAGGAATGAGACCAGAAACAATGAGAAACATTTTTTTTTAATCGACAGCATCGTAGGATTTCAACGCCTCCCTGCAGCGGCTGCAAACAGCCTGTTTCGGTTCCTGTGAATCTTTAAAGTATTTCCAGCACCGCTCACACTTTTCACCCTCTGCCCGGACAACAGAAACAGATACGTTTTCTGCTGCTTCTAAAACAGACGGGCCGGCACTATCCTCTTTCAATACAAGTTCAGCATTCGACACAATGAATATATCTGCCAATTCTTCTTTGTACTGCTGCAAAAGATCATAAAGTTTTTGTGACGTTTCAAGTGTAACAGAAGCTTCCAGGGAGTTTCCGATAACTTTACTGACCCGCGCCTCCTCCAGGCTTTTGAGAACTGCATCCCTGACCTTAAGCACCACCTCCCAGCGCTTTGCGACCTCCTCGTTTTCAAAGTCTTTGTTAACGGACGGGAAAACCGAAAGATGAACACTTTCCTCTTTTTCCCCGGGGATAAACCCCCAGACTTCTTCAGCCGTAAATGAAAGAACCGGGGCCAGAAGCTTAACCATATCTCTCAGAATAATATAAAGGGTTGTCTGAGCCGTTCTTCTTAAAGGCTCGGATGGAGAGGAACAGTAAAGTCTGTCTTTTAAAATATCAAGATATACTGAACTCATGTCGGTAATACAAAAATTTGTCACAGAATGATACACGGTATGAAATTCATATTTGTCATATGCTGTTCTTACTTTTTCAACCAGGACATTAAGCCGGTGAAGTGCCCATTTGTCTATTTCCTGTAAATCTTCCAGGGGCACCATGTCTTTTCCAGGATCAAAATCACCAATATTACCGAGGACAAACCGGCAGGTATTCCTTATTTTTCTATACGCCTCAGACATCCGCTGCAAGATATCCTGGGATATCCGCATATCGTCATGATAGTTTTCAGAAGCAACCCAAAGTCTTATGATCTCAGCACCATACTGCTTAATTATCTTTTCTGGAGCAATCACATTGCCTTCTGACTTGGCCATTTTCCGGCCCTTGCCGTCAACAACAAAACCATGGGTTAAAACAGACTTAAAAGGCGCTCTACCGCGCGTGCCCACCGAGGTCAACAGTGCACTCTGAAACCAGCCTCTATGCTGATCGCTTCCCTCAAGATACAGGTCACAGGGGCTTTCAAGCCCGTCTCTTGTTTCAAGAACAGCTGCATGACTCACACCGGAATCAAACCAGACATCCAGAATATCTGTTTCTTTTTCAAAATCATTTTTGCCGCATGAGGCACATGTCGTCCCTTCGGGAAGAAGTTCCAAAGCATCACGGGAAAACCAGATATCACTGCTCTCTTTTTCAAACAGGTCTGCCACATAATTAATGATCTCGCTTGAAAGAAGAACCTCTCCACAGTCTTTGCAGTAAAATGCAACAATCGGAACGCCCCAGGACCTTTGTCTTGAGATACACCAATCCGGTCTATTTCCAACCATTCCCTGGATTCTTTCTTTACCCCAAGGAGGAATCCATTCTACCTCATCAATAATCTCAAGCGCCTTTTTCTGAAGGTCATTTTTCCCCATGGAGATAAACCACTGCTCTGTTGCCCTGAAAATAACCGGTTTTTTACATCTCCAGCAATGCGGATAGGAATGAGAGATCTCTTCCTCTTTTAAGAGCGCGCCTTTTTCAAGCAAAGCCTCATTGATGACCTTATTCGCATCAAACACAAACTGTCCGGCGAAAAACTCAACATCATCAGTAAATTTTCCAAAATCATCAACCGGCGTATAAATATCAAGGCCGTACTTCATGCCTACGATATAATCCTCAAGACCATGACCTGGAGCCGTATGTACACACCCTGTTCCAGCCTCAAGAGTAACGTGGTGTCCAAGTATAATCAGGGATTCCCGGTCATAAAGAGGGTGCCTGCATTTCATGTTTTCAAGCACACTGCCCTTAAACTTTTCAATAATCTCAAACCCCTCGATCCCGCAGGTCTGCATGGTCTGGTTTAAAAGACCTTCAGCCAGAATAAGAATATCCTCACCAGCCTGAACTGCGACATATTCAAAATCAGAATGCAGACAAATAGCAAGATTTGCCGGAAGAGTCCACGGCGTTGTGGTCCAGATCAGCATAGACACTTTTTTGCCCTGAAGTGCCGGAATCTTTGCACCAATATCCGAAACCATTTCAAATTTAACATAAACAGAAGGAGACTTATGATCCCTGTATTCCACTTCAGCCTCAGCCAAAGCGGTCCGGCATGAAGAACACCACTGGATGGGTTTTTTCTGTTTAAAAAGGTTGCCAGAATCTGCAAATTTACCAAACTCACGCACAATAGTTGAGGTATATACAGAATTCGTGGTCAAATACGGCTCATCCCACTCCCCCAGAACGCCCAGTCTTTTAAATTCCTCTTTTTGAATATCCACAAACTTTCTGGCATATTCACGGCAGGTTTCCCGGATCTCGACTTTTGACATACTGAGCTTTTTCTTACCCAGCTGTTTTTCCACATTAATCTCAATGGGCAAACCATGACAGTCCCATCCAGGAACATAGAGCGTACCGAACCCTTCCATAGTCTTGCACTTGATAATAATATCTTTTAATATCTTGTTTAAAGCATGCCCGATATGAATATTTCCATTCGCATAGGGGGGGCCGTCATGAAGAATAAATCTTTCAGCATCTTTCCTTGAAGACTTTATCTTCTCATACAGTCCCATTTCCTCCCAGAGTTCCAAACGTTGAGGTTCTTTTTGCGGAAGGCTGGCCTTCATCTTAAATGCTGTTTTCGGCAAATTGATACTATCTTTGTAATCCATCTAATTCTCCAAAAAAACAATAATTAAAGCTTTTTATTAAACAAAAAACTCTCTTTAAACAAGTAGATGAAAATACCATATAGCACAAGAAAGTCAAGGAAAACCCCTACAATAGAATAAACACCCCGACTCTCAAACAGTTATAAATATACTTGCAAAAAAGTGAAAAAAAACACTATAAAGAGTAAGGGTCATCAAGAAACTATGCCTAAAAATAAGACTGGAGAACAAAAATGATTATTATCCTCAAAAAAGACATCTCGCAAAAAGATTTCCAGGAAATAAAAGATACCATTGAATCTCTCGGATATCAGGCTCATATCATCAAAGGCGAAGAAAGAACGGTTATCGGCGCAGTGGGAAGCGACAGGGGAAAAGACAAGCTCCAGGCCATGGAAAACCTTCCCGGGGTCGAAAATGTGGTCCCGATACTCAAACCCTATAAACTTGCAAGTCTGGAAGTAAAACCTGATAAAAGCATTATTTCCGTAAACGGAAAAGTGAAAATCGGCGGAAATGAAGTCATTGTTATGGCCGGCCCCTGTTCTGTAGAAGGGGAAGAACAGATCATCGAAACGGCAAAAGCGGTCAAAAAAGCAGGCGCAACCATGCTGAGAGGCGGGGCCTTTAAACCCAGGACTTCCCCCTACAGTTTTCAGGGCATGGAAGAAGAAGGCCTCGTCCTTCTCCAAAAAGCCAAAGAAGAGACCGGCCTTCCCATTGTTACTGAAATATTAAAGCCCGCCGACCTTGATTTGATCTGCAAATATACGGATGTCCTCCAGGTCGGCGCCAGAAATATCCAGAACTTTGCACTTTTAAAAGAAGTTGGGAAAGCAGACAAGCCCATTCTTTTAAAACGCGGCATGATGACCACCATAGAAGAGTTCCTGATGTCGGCGGAATATATTATTTCATCCGGAAACCCGAACGTCATTCTATGTGAAAGAGGAATCCGAACCTTTGAGACCGCAACCCGAAACACACTGGATATCAGCTGCATACCCGTACTCCGTCAGATGACCCATTTGCCGGTTATCATCGATCCCAGCCATGCTACCGGACACTGGAAATATATCGAACCCATGGCAAACGCTGCTGTGGCAGCCGGCGCAGACGGCCTGATGATCGAGGTTCATCCCCATCCGGACCACGCGGAAAGCGACGGACTGCAGTCTTTAAAACCGGAAAAGTTTGAAAGAATGATGAAAAATCTGTCGGGCTTTGCAAAAGCTGCAGGCAGAACCATCGCACAGCCGGAATAAAAATTCAGGGACAGGATACATAATTATTGATACTCTTTTTTAGACTAACCTGAACATATTAGCTGGTTTTCATTGCAAAATGCTCATAAAAACATCAAGCCACCGATTCAACCTTTCCCAGATCAAATAAACATTGTACAAGTTTATGAACTTCTGTTGAGGGATCAGTTGCGCCGCTGGTACGGCTAGCAGATTCAAGCTGTTCGGCATGTTTTATCGCATCGGTTATTTTGTTTTTGATTTTATCATAAATGCCCTGATCAGCTTTTTTGTACCCGGGAAGAAATTTTTCAAGGCGTGTCATAACAGCTTCACAAGATGACTGTCTTAAACCAACACCCTGGCCAAAAGGTCTGGCTGTATACTCATAGTGTAACAACAGCCAAAACTCAAAACATGGCACCGAGGTAACAGCTGCAAGCTTTCCAGATTTTCCAAAACGATGCTGCCTGATTTTATCCAGAGCAGCATCATAAGTCGTGTGACGGTCCCTGTCAAAAACACAGAAGATCCGATCATATTCGGAATCCTTCTTATACAAAGCCAGTGCATATTTGACAACACTCATTGGATCAGACCCTTGTTTATTATCTTCCACCTTAACCTTTGCCGTATTCAATTTTTTATCCCGAATAAGCTCCCTGAAATAATTCGGCTCAGTTTTTTTGCCTTCACAAACAATTAGAACCCTGCCATAAGGAGAACGCAACGCTCTTTTACGCTTCAAATCACGAATACCACGCTCTCGTTTTTTGTGGAAGAGGTCGTCGGTCCCCATTAAAATACCCACTGTCCGATGAAAGGCACAGCCCCGTACCGGCCCTGGAGATAGCCCTTACCGATTGCCTCGTTTTTGCGCGGAGAAAAATCAGAAAGTGGATAAAGCCTGCTTGCACTTGAATCATCCCTTTCCATAAACCAGACCTGGTCACGCCGTAAAATTTCACTGTCAAGCAAAGCCGTATTATGAGTAGCAACGATCAACTGCGCATTATTCTTATTTACTTCGGGATTCTGCAAAAGTTTTACCAAAAATCTTAACAATAACGGATGCAAACTGTTATCAAGCTCATCAACTACAAGGATAAGTCCCTCAGAAAGTAAATGCATCCAAACACCCGCCAAGGAAAACAGTTTTTTCGTACCATCCGATTCCTCACCAAGATCAAGAGTGACTCTTTCATCGGCAGCTCCAGTTTTGTGGTGCATTTTACAGGAAGTAAGCTTCGGTTCTTTATCTGCACCCTCAATCATCTTAAGAAAAGCATCTTTCATATCTTGAGGCATGTCGTCCGGAAGTTTCTCCGGCATTAGAGGTTCGGTATTTACCTCAATGTCAGCAATGGTGATATCTGCTGCGTTCATAAAGTCTAAAACATTTTTTTTACCTTCCCCGGTTTCACATTTCTTAAAAGTATATTTAATGTTCAAATCTTCTTGGGCGATAGGTGGCATAATTCTTAACACAACATTGAACCAGTCGAAAACCGGCTTAAGCTGTTGGTTATTCAACTGAATTGCCGTTGACAGAAACAGAGCATTCGTACGGGTGGCTTCTTTCCAAACCTCTCGTTTACCCGTAAACTTTGGACTGAAGTGCCACTTCGTTTTACCGGTTTCAGGGTTATACATACGTTCAAACCACCGCTGTGGTTTCCCCTGAGGGTAGGCAATAAGCCATTCGGCAGTTACATTTTGAGAGGTGACAGAAAATCCATACTGATAGCGAACCTGCTCCTGTACAAAAACAACTTCAAACTCACTCGGTACGGAACGATTCTCTTTATCAAAAAGGAAAGGAATGACTTCAATCCGTTCTCCCTGCTGAGAATCTTTTGACGACAATTTAACAAACTGACGCATAAATTGAATTGCTTTCACAAAATTGCTTTTACCCGCTGCATTCGGGCCATAGACGACAGCTAATTTAAGCAGATTCGGAAGCCGTGCAATACCGGAATTAAAGGTATTCTCGTCAAACATTTCTTTTGCAGAACCGGCAGCCATACTGAATGTCTGTTTATCCCGGATCGAACGATAATTTTTTACACTGAATTCAATAAGCATAATACTATCCCATTAAATTTTTTATTTATGATTAAACTAAAAAAACTTTTAAAAAGGCACATAAACACGTTTTGGTCAAATTATTGCATAAAAAATTCAAAAATCAAGCTTTACTTAGCACTGATTTGTTTTTTTAGTTAAATTTACGAAAATAGAAAAAACGACCTATAAATTCCAAGAGAGTTCACAATATTTCAAAAGGCTATAAGATAATATATTGATTTAACTTGTAAATTTTATAAAATTACGTAATATTATCACTGTTGCAGACTGATAACCCGCACAGATTTTAAATCATGAAAAAAAACAGCCTGATAAAATCATTTTTCTTCTTTTTTGTCATTCTCCTGATTGCAGTTTCTTCCCGGGCTGAACCGAGAGAGCTTATTATTCTGACGACCTCAGACCTCCACGGTCAGCTGGAACCTTTTGCCGCTGAAAAAGATAATGGCACTTCAAACGCCGGCGGGATAACCCGCATCGCCTCTGTTGTTAAAACAATAAAAAAACTGAACAAGCAAAAAACCGTTTTATTTTCTTCGGGAGACAGCCTGACCGGCAAATACTTTCTCCGGTTTAAGGGTGAGGCCATCTTTTCAGCCATGTCCCTGCTCGGGATAGATTCGGCCACCCTTGGAAACCACGAGTTTGACAGGGGAGTGGAAGCACTCTCCAATGCGTTAAAATATTGCAGTTTCCCGATTGTTGAATCAAACCTTGAGACCATAGACAACAGTTCTTTAAAAAACAGCTTTGAAAGATTTAAGATCATTAACAGAAACGGTATAAAAATCGGTGTCATCGGTCTGATGACCCCAGACCTTAGCTTTATCTCAAACGCCGGCAATAATGTTGCTGTTGATCCTGACATCGCAGGATCGGCAGTTAATATGATCAGAAGTCTGAAGCAGAAAGAATCCCCGGACCTGATCGTGGCCTTAACCCATCTCGGCCTTGAAGAAGATATTAAGCTTGCCGGTCAAGTACCGGAGATCGACCTGATCTGCGGGGGGCATTCACATGATCTGATGGAAAAAGAAAAAGAAACGGTTATTAACCATGCAGACGGCCGAAAGACAATAATAACCCATGCCGGGGCACGAGGTGAATATCTGGGTCTGCTGAGTATGGTCGTAGAAAAGGGAAACATCATAAGTCACTTATGGGAACCGATCAGGGTCACCTCAAAGATAAGGCAGGATAAAAAAGCGCTTGACCTTATAACATCCTACAATAAAGATCTTCCCGAAGGAAAAGTTTTAACCATTTTAAAAAAAGCACTGGACTGCAGAGGAGAGACCCTGAGGACACGGGAAGCAGCAGCCGGAAACATGATAGCTGACATAATCAGAGAACATTTTAACGTAGACGTTGCCTTTCAAAACAGCGGCGGAATAAGAGGAGAAAGGATAATACCTCCCGGAAATATTACAACTGAAGATATTGATACCATGCTTCCTTTTGAAAACCAGATTTCCATACTTTCGCTTAAGGGGTATGAAATAAAACAGATCCTTGAACAGAGCGTCTCTTTTCTTCCTTTAGAATACGGCGGTTTTCTCCAGGTCTCAGGGCTTCGTTTTGATGTGGATACAAACAAGAACTCTTTTAAAATAAAAAAAGATAAAACAACCGGTGAATTAAAAATCATCAACAAGGGGAAACGGGTATCAAATATAAAAATTCTTGACCCTAACCGGGGATATGAACCACTTATTTCTGAAAGATCCTATAAAGTTGCTATAAATTCATTTCTGGCATCCGGCGGTGACAAATATTTCATATTTAAGAACCAAAAAAAAATGTCGACATATATTACCCTGCGAAGTATTGTTGAAAACAGACTAAACAGCCTGTCCAGTCTCTCACTGACAAAAGAGAACAGAATACGTTATAGATAATACAGCCGTAAAAAATCATAAAAATATGACAAAACAAAAAACCTCAAATTTTTCCGATAAAAACAGAGGTCATAACGCCAGCATAAAGGGCTTAAGGAGTTAACCGATGGAAAGCAAAAAAGTAAAAGACAGCGCTATAACCACATCCAAAATAATGATGCCGGAAGATGCGAACCCTGCTGGAAATGTCCACGGCGGCATCATCATGAAACATGTTGATGAAACAGCCGGCATTGTTGCCTTCAGACACAGCCGAAATAACTCTGTCACCGCATCCATTGACAGTCTGGTATTTCACTATCCGGTTTTTGTGGGCGACCTTCTGACCCTTAAAGCAAGCATCAACCTCACTGCGAAATCCTCCATGGAGATCGGAGTCAGGATAGAATCTGAAAACCTGCTGACCGGAGAGGTCAGACACAATGCCTCTGCCTATCTTACCTTTGTCGCTCTGGACAAAGCCGGCAGACCCACTCAGATCCCGCCACTTATCTTTGAGACAGAAGATGGAAAGCAGCGAAACAGCCAGGCCCAGACCCGGAGAAAGAACCGGCTGGCAGCACGGGAACAGGAAAAAAAATAGCCCTTTTTACAACTTAACCTTTCACATCTGTTATTCTCTCTCCAGAAACCCTTCTTAGATATCCCTCAGCAACAGGATATCTAAGGTAATTCTTGCACTAATTCCAGCCACATACCGCCGGGCTCTTTGTTAAGAAGGATAGTTAACATAGAATGACTTTAAGGTTAAAAAAAATCTAAAAACAATACCCCGTCCTTTTATTTTCAAAACATCCATTTTTTTATTTTTTTAAAATACATTAAATAACATTCTATTTTTTGCATACGCCAAAATACACTTTAAATGACATTGTCGCAAAGCAGTTAAGATGACAATTTACTTTGGCTTAAGACATAATTGCGGCTTGTCATACCTTTTTTATTAATGTACAATTTTTCAAATTTTTACCTTCAAAAAGAGTGGTAACAGCGTTTTCAAGGAAAGTAAAACGTTTTTGCGTTTTTTTTACTAGAGATATTTAAGACAACCCTTAATTGATAAAGTTTGAAAGGAATCAGTATGGGCTACAAGAAGAGCGATGGAAAAGACAACCTTTCCAGGCAGTACCAGGATCTAATGGAACGCTGCAATCTTAATCTGGAAAAAATAAACACGGAATTACCGCCGGCAAAAGAAGATCTGAACGAAGCGCTTAAGGAAAACGGCGTCACCCGGAGGGATTTCGTAAAATGGTCCTCTCTGATGACTGCCGCACTTATGCTTCCGCCGGTATTCAGCTCAAAAGTAGCCGAAGCAGCAGAAAAGTTTTCCCGTCTCCCTGTGGTATGGCTTCATTTTGCAGAATGTACCGGATGCAGCGAATCTCTGCTTCGGACATCTTACCCGAACATAGATGATATCCTGCTTGAGACCATCTCCCTTGAATATCACGAAACACTCATGGCTGCCGCAGGACATCAGGCAGAAGAATGCCTTGAAAAGGCCATGCATGATTTTGAAGGAAAATTTATCTGTGTTATTGAAGGTGCCATTCCCACTGGCATGAACGGAAAATATCTGACCCTGGGTCCCAAAGGAAAAACAGGGCTCGAAATCGCAAAAGAGGTCACTTCAAAAGCGGCTGCCACCATCTGTATCGGAACCTGTTCCTCTTACGGCGGTGTTCAGGCGGCGAAGCCTAATCCAACCGATGCAAAAGGCATCAGTGATGCCATCGGCATAAAAACTTTAAACATTCCGGGCTGTCCTCCGAATCCGGCTAACTTTGTGGGAACCCTGCTCCATTTCCTTCTGTTCGGATCTTTACCGCCTGCAGATTCTCTGGGAAGGCCCTTATGGGCATACGGTAAACGGATCCATGATTTCTGCGAACGCCGTGCCCACTATGATGCAGCTGAATTTGTTGAAGAATGGGGAGATGCCGGCGCACAGAAGGCATGGTGCCTTTATAAAATGGGCTGCAAGGGTCCCTACACCTATGCAAACTGCAGTAAAATAAAATTTAATGACGGTACATCCTGGCCGGTACAGGCTGGACACGGCTGCATGGGCTGTACCGAACCGGGCTTCTGGGACACCATGTCGCCTTTTGAAAAACCCATATCCGAAAAAACCATCGGCGGCGGTGAAAAAACAGTGGACAAAATAGGTGCCACTCTTCTGGGAGTTACCGCAGCAGGTATTGCAGCTCACGGCATTGCCTCTGCAATAAAACGCCCTAAACCTGAGGATGAATAAAGAGCCGACCTTTATATAATATCTTTAATGTTAATTCCGAGGAGGAATAAATAAAATGGGAAAAAGAATTGTTGTTGATCCGATCACACGGATCGAAGGACATTTAAGAATAGAAGTCGAAGTAGATGACAATAATGTAATCCAGGATGCCTGGAGTTCAATAACGCTATGGCGCGGAATCGAAACCATCTTAAAAGGCCGTGACCCGAGAGATGCGGGACTCATCGTACAGCGCTTTTGCGGTGTATGTACCTACTCTCACTATGAAGCAAGCATCATGGCCTGTGAAGATGCCTTTGGCGTGACCCCGCCACCGAACGCCCGTCTGGTCAGGAACCTGATCAAGGCATCACAGTTTATTTATGATCACATCATGCACTTCTATCACCTGCACGGACTGGACTGGGTAGATATCGTCAGTGCACTTTCAGCAGACCCGAAAAAAGCAGTGGATCTGGCCAAGAGCTATAATGATAATCCATACAACTGCTCAGAAACAAACTACAGGGCCGTACAGAAAAGACTGACCAAGTTTGTAAAATCCGGACGCCTCGGACCTTTTGCCAATGCCTACTGGGGCAATTCATCCTTCAAACTGTCTCCGGAAGAAAACCTGGTGATCGTCTCTCATTACCTCGACGCACTTAAGGTTTCAAAACTCGGCGCACAGATGATGGCGATCTTCGGCGGAAAGAACCCCCACCCGCAAAGCCTTGTGGTGGGCGGAGTGACCTGCGTAGACGACCTTAATGCAAACAGGATCGGACAGTATCTTTTCAAATTCAAAGAATTACAGAACTTTATGGAAACAGCCTATATTCCTGACGTGCTGATCGCAGCCGGCGCATACAAAGATGAAGGCGCAGCCGGTATCGGCGCAGGCGTGAAGAATTACCTGTGTTACGGCGGATTCCCGCTTGACGATGACTGGCAGAAAACTCTCCTCCCAAAAGGCGTTGTGGTTGGCGGAGACATCTCAAATCCTCTAGAACTGGATGAAAACAAAATAACCGAAGGAGTAAAACATTCCTGGTATAAGGGCGAAGAATCGCTTCACCCCTACAAAGGAAAGACAGAACCAGAATATACCGGCTATGACAGCAAAGGAAATGTAAAAGGAGATGAGAAATACACCTGGTGTAAAGCGCCGAGTTACGATGGACTGCCCTATGAAGTCGGTCCTCTGGCCCGTTTTATAGTGGGTTACTCACAAGGACATAACGAGATCAAGCATCTGGTCGACTCCACCCTGAAAGCAACCGGTCTTCCGATAACAGTTCTTTTTTCAACCCTGGGAAGAACAGCAGCCCGTGCACTTGAAACAAAGTTGGTGGCTGATCGTACCGAAGGCTGGGTCAATGAACTGATCGCAAACCTTAAATCAGGCGACACCCGGACCTGGACCCGCTGTGATGTTCCGCAAAAAAGCCAGGGACGCGGCATGAACGAAGTTCCCCGCGGTGCACTGGGTCACTGGATTAACATAGACAATAAGGTCATTGAAAACTACCAGGCCATCGTCCCGTCCACCTGGAATGCGGCGCCAAAGGATAAATCCGGAAAACGCGGCCCGTATGAAGAAGCTCTTATTGGAACAAAACTTTCAAACATTGATCAGCCGCTTGAGATCATCCGGACCATCCATTCCTTTGATCCATGCATGGCATGTGCTGTTCATATCATTGATCCGAAAACAAACAAAGTGAAGAAGTTTAAAGTGGCTTAGGTGAAAGACTAAAGTCATAAAATAAAACAAAAAACACAGCTAAAAACATTGTTTATACTTAGCTGTTAAATTTGAAAGGAGCTAACGGTGGATACCAGGACCGCAAAAAAAGAATGGTCACCAGCTATACGAGTTAACCACTGGGGCATGGTAGCATCGATAATCACACTTATCGTTACCGGCTTTTACATTGCAATGCCCTTCTCTGTTTCCTCCGGCGAAACAACCTGGAAATTCCTGATGGGAGATATGCGTTTTATCCATATTCTATTCGGGGTTTTTCTTGTTTTTATTTTCATCTGGAGAATGTATTTAATGTTCTTTTCCAGTTTTCACGCAGACTGGAAAGACTTCTTTGCCTGGGCAGATCCAAAAAACATGATCAAACAGATAAAATTCTATATGCTGGTATCAAACAAACCACCTGCACATCGTTTTTTATACGGGCCCATGCAATCCCTTGCTTATGGCGGCTGTATCTTTATGCTGTTTATGATCGTTCTCACCGGCATTATCTTAACCGGGGCAGGCTATCATGCAGGCATCACGGCCTGGACATATGAACTGTTAAGACCCGTCGAAACAATGATGGGCGGTCTGGCAGGTGTACGCTACATCCACCACATCGTCATGTGGCTATTTATGCTGTTTTTTATTGTACATCTTTATATGGCTTTCTGGTACGACTGCGTTTTTCGCGAAGGAACGGTTTCTTCCATGATAAGCGGCCTGTTGTTTAAGAAGAAAAATAAATAATCTTTTACAGGACAGACAGAAAAATCCCTTTCTGTCTGTCCTGCACGGCTTACCTAATGGAAGAAAAAAAATACCTGAGAGTACTCGGACTCGGCAACATTCTCCTGACAGATGAAGGCTTCGGTGTCCATTTCACACGAATTTTCAATGAAAAATACCGCTTCCCTGAAAATGCAGATATTGTTGACGGAGGAACACTTGGATACAGCCTGCTGGACACTATCTCCGGAACCCAAAACCTGATCGTCATAGATACCATAAAAACAGATGACACGCCGGGGTCTATTTACCGTTTCAACAAAGAGGAAATGAAGCTTCATCTGCCAGAGCCTACCTCTGCGCACGAAGTGGAATTCTTTGATGTCCTCAATCAGGCAGAACTCATTGAAGACTCGCCTGAAACAGTTTTTCTCTGTATCGTCCCGTATGAATACGGAGATATGAATCTTGAGATGACTGATAAAATACAAAAGCGTTTTCAGAAGATGGAAGATTTACTATTAAAGGAGCTTCAAAAACTTAATATTGTTCCGGAGCTTAAAAATTGTGCATGAACTTTCTCTGGCACAGTCCATACTTGAAATAATTGATGAGTATGCTGGAAAACACGGTTTTAAAAAGGTTAATTCTCTTAGTCTGACACTTGGCAGACTTGCCTGCGTTGAGACTTCCACCCTTTGTACCGCCTTTGAAATACAGGCAAAAGGCAGCTGCGCAGAAGGGGCTAAACTGAATTTCAAGATACTTCCTCCCCGAATTCACTGCTTCGAATGCAGCAAAGACCTGGAGGTAAAAGAGTTCGGATCAGACTGCCCGAAGTGTGGCAGTCCCGAGGTCACCCTTATCGGTGGGACTGAAGAGCTAAAAATTATTGATATGGATGTAGACTGATTTAACAGCTTAGTTAACAAAATTCATACTGCTGTTTAAGTCATGATAATTTAAAAAGATGGCAAAGTAAAAAGCTTCAAATTCAAGGCGCGCAAGTCCAAAGGAATGAGGCGTACTTTCGTACGCTGCAATGACAGAGGAAGCAGTGCAACACAGAAGTTGGACTTTTGACGAGCCATCCACTATTAAAGGAAAAATCATGTGCATAGGCTTCCCGGGTAAGATCCTCTCCATAGATGAAGACAACTATGCTGCCATAGATGTGGGCGGTACACAGCGAGAGACCTGTCTCGACATTATAGATGAAGATGTCAGCATTGGAGACTACGTAATTTGTCATGCCGGCTTTGCCATTCATAAGGTAGATCATATTGAAGCCCGAGAACGGCTTAAGCTGTTACAGGAAATATTAGATAAAGACGAGGACAAAAAAATAGAATCACATCCCTAACAGAAAGGAAAGAAATACAAAAGGAAACACCCCGTCAAGCAAAAACGAATACTGTATAAACTAGGTTAAACTATAGAACTTCAAGAGGAGGCAACCCATGAAAAACAAATTGATTATTCTTGCAATCACAACTGCACTCAGTTTCTTGACCAGCATTTCAGCTTTTGCTGAGGATGAAAAACCGTTTTCACGGTTTATCAGGCCCTTAAGCAACCCGGTCTATTCAATTGATCCACGTAATGAAACATCAATTAGAGTGATTCATGCTCGTCAGAAAATGCCTGAACATATCAAAACTGCACTTGGTGATGTTAAACTTGACGGTGACCTAAATGTCACAGCACTTCAGCTCACGTATGCAATCAATGAAAAGCTTTCACTTGTTGCAGAAAAAACAGGTTATATTGATTTTAATCCTGACAATACCCTTTCAAGTGAAGACGGCTGGGGCGACTATGGTGCCGGCGTAAAATATGCATTTATCTATAATCCTGAAAAAGAACTTATCGTTTCCGGACGCTTGATGGTTGAACTCACCCAGGGAAGCAACGACGTATTCCAGGGTAATGGAGACGGAAACATTTCTGCTCAAATTAGTTTCTTAAAAGGACTGGGCAAATTCCAGATCAACGGCGGAACGGGAGCGATCATTCCTTTAGACCGTGATGACGAAAGCACCATCATGTTCAACAACCTTCACGTAAGTTATGCATTAACCCCCAGAATATTTCCGCTCATCGAGCTAAATCATTTTGCTGTTGTAAAAGAAGGAAACCGCAAAGAGCTGGTCGCCAGCATTGCTGAATTTGAAGGCGGCGACCTGATCAACCTGGGTTCAAGCCATGGAAAAAGAAACAAACATATCGTGACCCTGGCAGCAGGCATGCGTTTCCGCTGCATGGACAATATGGATATTGGTGTTGCCTACGAGACCCCCCTCACAGACAAGAATGCCAACCTGATGCGCGACCGTTTTACCTTTGATGTTGTATTCTATTTCTAGTATGATGTTCATAGAATAAAGTTCACAATAAGCAATAGAATTTTGCCGGTGGCCTGCCACCGGCAAAATATTTTTAAACCCATGAAATTAATTGATGAATACCGAAACCCTGACCTGGTAAAAAGCCTGATTAAAGGCATAAAAACCCGTGCAGAAAAAATACCCGGAAATATCACCCTCATGGAAGTGTGCGGCAGCCACACAAATGCCATCGGTAAATTCGGTATACGGAACCTGCTCCCTGAAAACATCAAACTGGTTTCAGGCCCGGGCTGCCCGGTATGCGTCACTTCTGCCCGCGAAGTCGATACGGCCGTCTTTCTTTCCAATATTAAAAATACCATATTTACAACCTTTGGAGATATGATACGGGTGCCGGGTTCAAACCGGAGAAGCCTTCAGACGGCAAAAGCAGAAGGCGCAGACATCCGGATCGTTACCTCTGCTGCCGACTGCATCAAACTAGCCCAGGACAATCCTTCAAAAGAGATCATCTTTATGGGAATCGGATTTGAGACCACTTCCCCAACAATTGCATCTGTAATCAAAACATGTCATAAAAAAGATATCTGGAATTTTTCTGTGTATTGTGTAATGAAGACAATGCCCCCGGCTATAAAGATACTGATTGAAGATCCAGCCCTTGCCATTGACGGCTTTCTGTGTCCAGGACATGTGAGCACCATTACCGGAACAGAGGCTTATAAAGATATTATAAAGGCAGGACGCAGTGCAGTCATCACCGGATTTGAGCCTGTTGATATTCTGGAAGGCATCTATTTAATACTCGAACAGATTATTAACGATACGAAAAAAATCGAGATTCAGTACAAACGAGCGGTTTCCCCGGAGGGAAACAAAAAGGCACGGAACATCCTGTTTGAAGTTTTTGAAGCCTGTTCTGCTGAATGGAGAGGCATCGGCAACATTCCCGGAAGCGGACTTGTCTTTAAAAATGAATACAGCAGTTTTGATGCTCTGAAACGTTTTGAAATACCGGAAATCATTCCTGAAGAAATTACAGGCTGTTCCTGCGGGGACATCCTGCGCGGCATAAAAAATCCCGGGGAGTGCCCGCTTTTCAAGAAAGCATGTACCCCTATAAATCCCATAGGCCCCTGCATGGTGTCTTCTGAAGGCACCTGTTCAACCTATTATAAATATCACTGACCCGAGAGGTTTTAAAAATGAAAATAAACGTGGTAAAGAATGTACTTGACGCAAACAACAGGATCGCTCAGGAAAACAGGAAACTGTTTGACGAAAAAAATATTTACGTGATCAACCTGATGAGTTCACCGGGAGCCGGAAAAACAACCCTGGTTGAAGAAACGATCAAGGCGCTTAAAGATAAGTTCCGGATAGCAGTCATCGAAGGCGATATTCAGGACACCTATGATGCTGAGCGGATCGCAAAGCTCGACATTCCGGTTGCCCAGATCAACACCGGCGGGGCCTGTCACATTGACGGCAATATGATCCGTGAGACCTTCCCCGGGTTTAATATGGATGAGATCGATTTCATCATCAATGAAAACGTGGGAAACCTAGTATGCCCTGCAGAATTTTCAGTTGGGGAGAATATAAAAGTAATGCTGCTAAGCACGCCGGAAGGTGCGGACAAACCCATGAAATACCCGCTCATGTTCAAGGAATCCACCGCGCTGCTCATCAACAAAACCGACCTTTTACCCTATGTTGATTTTGATATGAAAAAGGCTTTAAAAGACGCAAAAAGCATTAACCCGGACTTAAACATCTTTGGGGTTTCATGCAAAACAGGTCAAGGGCTTGACCAATGGGTCTCCTGGCTGACCGGTCAAATAGAACAGTTTAAAGGATAAACATGCAGAAACGGCTTCGCTCCTTATTTACAGGAATTGTTCAGGGAGTGGGTTTTCGCCCTTCCCTTTACAGACTTGTGTGCCGTCATAGCCTTACAGGCTTTATAAAAAACACCGGAAAGGGGGTTCTGCTTGAGGTTGAAGGGGGATCATTTGCACTGGATCTCTTTTACAATGAACTATCAAGCTGCTACCCCCCCATGTCACAGGTTGAAAAAGTCGTAACAGAAGATATTCCTCCGGAAAATGACCGGCAATTTAAAATCCTTAAAAGTACGTCTGACGCACGTCCTGACGTTCTGATCACGCCTGACATAGCCACCTGCATCGCCTGCAAAGATGACCTTTTAAACCCGCTCAACCGGAGATACCGCTATCCTTTTATTAACTGCACAAACTGCGGCCCGAGATTAACCATATTAAAAAATGTGCCTTACGACCGGGCCAATACCTCCATGTCCTGTTTTCCTTTGTGCCGCTCCTGCAGCCGAGAATTTGAAGATCCGAATAACCGGCGCTACCATGCTGAGCCCAATGCCTGTCCGGACTGCGGCCCAAAATTATGGCTGCTGGACAAAGAAGGTAACGAAATAAGCTCGGATGATCCGGTTCTTGATATTATAGAGATTCTTTCAAACGGGCAGATAGCAGCCATAAAAGGTCTTGGCGGTTTTCACCTGTGTGCTGATGCATATAACAGCGAGGCAGTGAAAAAACTAAGGGAAGTCAAGTTCAGGGAAGAAAAACCCTTTGCTGTAATGGTAAAAGATATACTGCAGGCCGCAGAGCTGTGTGAGATAAATGAAAAAGAAAAAAAATTGCTTCTTTCTCCAGAATGCCCAATTGTACTGTTAAAAAAGAAAACTTTTTCTTCCCTTGCAAAAGTGATCGCCGGAGATCTTCCCTCTCTTGGAATCATGCTTCCCTACACACCGCTTCAGCATCTTCTTTTTGAAAACAGTTTCCAGGCACTTGTCATGACAAGTGCCAATAAAAAAGATGAGCCGATCTGCATTGGGAACAGAGAAGCCGTAACAAGACTTTCAGGTATTGCAGAATTTTTCCTGATCCACAACCGGGACATACGGGTCAGAAACGATGATTCGATCGCAATGGTATTATCCGGAAATCCGGTTATGCTTCGCCGTTCACGGGGTTATGTGCCCTCACCCGTCAGGCTTAACAAGAACTATCCTGAGGTACTAGCTCTGGGCCCTCACCTGAAATCAACAGCCTGTATTACGAAAGGGGGAAAAGCCTATTTAAGCCCCCATATTGGTGACCTTGAAACACCTGAGGCCCGTGATTTTCTTCGCGAAAGCGTAAACCTGCTTAAAGCTGTTTCAAATACATCCCCAAAAATCATTGCCTGCGACATGCACCCGGATTATTTTTCTACGGCCCTTGCAAAAGAAATGGGACCTGAAAGAATCATCCCGGTCCAGCATCACCATGCCCATATTGTAAGCTGTATGGCAGAAAATAATATATCCGGAGATGTTATTGGAATTGCAATGGACGGTACCGGTTACGGCCCGGAGAATACAGTTTGGGGCGGAGAATTTTTAATTGCAAATGAAAAAGATTTTAGCCGTGCAGGACATTTAAAAAACATCCTCATTCCCGGAGGAGAAAGTTCCATCCGCCGGATATGGCGCATTGCACTTTCCCTGATCAGAACAACCCATCCCGGCTCATGGAAACAGCTGGCAAAAGAACTCAGCCTTTGCCCAACAGATGAAAATCTTGACCTTTTTGAAACTGCCATTAAAAAAGAAATTAACTGTTTTACCACCTCAAGTCTGGGAAGACTCTTTGACGGCGTTTCCTGCCTGATCGGCATAAAAAACAGCGTAAGCTTTGAAGGACAGGCTGCCATGGAACTTGAAGCAATTGCAGAACAGCGTGATGATACAGAACTTGAATTCAGCATCACCCATGAACAAAACGCCCATATCCTTGACCTGATGCCTGCAATAAAGCATATTATTGAAATGAAGCTTGACCGCAAAGACAATAAATATCTGGCATCGACTTTTCACGCTACGCTTGTAGATTCTTTTACAAAAATGGCTGAAATATTAAGAAATGAAAAAGAATTAAACCGGGTAGTATTAAGCGGTGGATGTTTCCAAAATAGAATACTTCTTGAAGGATGCGTAAAGAAAATGGCGGATAAAGGCTTTGAAGTCATCACCCACAGCCTTGTCCCCCCCAATGACGGCGGCATCTCCCTGGGACAGGCCGTTTGTGCTGCTTCACAGCTGTAAGACGATGAATACAAAGCGCATGACGGTAAAAGCATAGAGAATAACATCTGGAAACAAAAATGCTCTACTCTGCTCTCTGCTACGACCGAGAAACCCTGGACCCTTTAAAGAAAAAGAATTATCTCTAAAAACCAAAACATATTATAAACAAAAAGGTGTATTATGAGTGACAACAAGATTCTCCTCGACCACGGCAGCGGCGGCCTATTAACCGGGGAACTCATCTCCGAAAAATTTAAACCCCATTTTGACAACCCCCTTCTTTCCCAGATGGAAGACAGCACCGCCTTTGATATAAACGGCACCAAACTCTGCTTCACCACAGACTCATACGTCATAAATCCGATCTTCTTTCCCGGTGGAAACATCGGCTCATTGTCAGTTCACGGCACCGTAAATGATATTGCCATGCGCGGCGGAAAACCCCTTTACCTGAGTGCGGGATTTATCATCCAGGAGGGATTTGAGATTTCAGAACTGGAGGAAATTGTTTCATCAATGGGTCAAGCTGCCAAAAATGCCGGCGTTCACATCATTACCGGGGACACCAAAGTCGTTAATAAAGAGGCCGCAGACAAAATCTTTATCAACACTTCCGCCATAGGCCTCATTAAGTATGAGGCAAACATCTCTGTCCAGGAAATAAGACCGGGCGATGCCATCATCATAAACGGCACCATCGGCGATCATGCAGCCGCCATTCTTAACAAAAGAGAAGACCTTAATCTAAGTTCAGACATTATCAGCGATTCAGCCCCACTGAATAAACTTGTTGAACAGATACTTAAATCCTGTCCTGAAGTCCACTGCATGCGGGATGCCACCCGGGGCGGACTCGGCGGCATCCTTTCAGAAATCGCATCACAATCCGGTCACACCATAAATATTGATGAGGTGAAAATCCCGATTAATGACAAGGTTCGGGGAGCCTGTGAAATACTGGGTCTTGATCCGCTCTTTTTTGCCAATGAGGGAAAGATGGTGCTTTTTTGTCCATCATCTTATGCTCAAAATATCCTGGAAATAATGAAAAATAATCCTTTTGGAAAAAATGCCGCCATCATCGGAGAAGTCAGTGAAGAAAAAAAAGGCAGACTCATTCTTCAAACCGTGATCGGCGGAACCCGACAGATCGACCTTCCTGCAGGAGAACTTCTGCCCAGGATCTGTTAAACCCCCTTCTTCACTCTATTTTATTTCCGCTTTGCCTGTATTACCAAAACATCTTTAACACACCGTAAAACCATAACAAACCATAAACACCCAAAATATCCGGGGGTTTACACCCATGGATAAATCGATGAGAATTTAATATATACTATAAATAGGCTTTATAAATCTTTGGGGGAGTAATTTATATGCGCTTTAAAAACATAAAATATTTTTTGCCCCTGTTTATGACTGCTGCAATGTTTTTAACCTTTGCAGTTTTAGATATGGATCAAACCTCTTATGCCCAGACAATTACCATTTCAAATCCTGCGCCGAATACCGACAGCTTTTACTGGACGGTAGAAGGCGTCGCCGAAAGTGATTATATAATAAAAATAGCTTCTGCTGATGGCCCGGATGTTTTTGATGAGAGCGAGCTCTTTCTGATAACAGCCGACTATACTTTATTTGCAACGGGCAGCAACAGCAGCTATCAGCGGGGTGACGGAACAAATATAAACAGGAGCACCTGGACAGCCTGCACCTTTTCAGGAACAGTAAATAGCATCTGTGCAACACGATATAATTCTTATGTCATTACGGACACAGATGAGCTGTGGGGTGTGGGATCTAATTTTGATGGCCAGCTTGGGCTTGGACACAATAATCCGGTCACTGAATGGACTAAACTGGCTGACAACGTGGTACAGGTTGCCGGAGGTGTTTCATTTACAGTTTATCTTGCAACTGACGGCACCATTCATACAGACGGTAATAATGATTATAAAACTTTAGTCCAAAGTAAAACGGGTGTTGATTTTGCCAGGGCCGGGTTAAGGCATACCCTGATCCGCCTGACCACAGGCGCTCTTTATGCCTGCTGGAGTAATACTAATAGACAGATCGGTTTAGGAAGCGATTCGGGCGGCGACTATGCTGAAACGCCCGAGATTATTCTTTCTTCTGTAACAAACATGGGCTGTGGCGCCAGCTTCTCCGTTTTAAACTGCGACGGCTCTCTTTTGGCAGCCGGTAGTAATAGTAACGGCGAGCTGGGTTTTGGATATGCCGATTTTACCAATATCTACGTTTTTCAACCAGTTGGAAGCGTTAATTTCCCTGATTATGGCAAGGAAGGGGCAGAACAGATAGGTGCCGGAGAATATCATTCTCTTATTAAACTTCTTTCTCCTTAGTTTTTTACAATTCAAAATATACTGCGGCTAATCCAAATCAATTTTAAATCACCTTATATTTTTTTATTTTCTAGAAATTTCCGAATTTTTCACAAAACATTATTATACAAATCCCCTAATATTTACCTTCATACTCCCGCATCTCCGTAACCTGCTAATTATTCTTTATAATATATTATAATAGATGAGAGTTACCATTGCGTTAGCATGTAGAACCATATTTAACATTGATTTTAATTTATTTAGATATTCTCTTGCATATTTAAATTTAATTAGTTATATCATAAACTGTGTAAATCGTTATTAATCGTATCTCTATATTTAATTTGTTTTTATTGTAACTAAACATATATCGTAATATTTAACCAAAACAAAGATAGGGGGAAGATCCATGGACATTATCGGAACAAAAAATCTCAGAGACGTCATCGAACTGAAAGTCAGCCAGTTTCCGGACAAGGAATGTATTGTTTTTGAAGACCGGGAAGAAAATGTTATCCGCTACAGCTACACAGAATTTAATATGATGATTAACAAATATGCCAATATTCTTCTTGATAAAGGCATTAAAAAAGGGGACAAGGTTGTTGTCCACATGCTCAATTCCCCTGAATATCTCTTTTCATGGTTTGGCCTGGGGAAAATTGGTGCGGTTACGATTCCCACCAATGTGTTTTCCGGTGGATTTGAACTGGAATATTATCTTAACTACTCTGAATCCGTTGCTGTTATCACCGAGCCCGGCTATATGGAGACCTTTACCGGACTTCTTGAAAAATGCAAAAGCGTGAAACAGATATTTTTATCCAGGACCTCTCCGCGCTACCCGAGCCAGAAGCTCTATCCCGATTCAATCGTTATGGCAGACCTTTTAAGAGACACGCCCACTGAATTACCCGAAACAGAAATTGACAACGAAGATGATCTGATGTGGCTGTTTACTTCAGGAACAACATCACGGCCCAAAGCGGTACAGCTCACCCATGCAAATGCGGTCTTTGCCGGAATATTCGGTGCACAGGCCTGGAAAGTAACCCCGGCTGACCGGCACTTTATTGTGCTTCCCCTTTTCCATGTCAACGGTCAGTTCATATCAGTTATGCCCACCTTGACCGCAGGGGCAACACTTATCATGGCCGAACAGTTCAGCGCAACAAAATTCATGCCCCAGGTACGCGCGCATGGTGCAACCACGACCAGTCTTGTTGCAGCAACCTTAAAAATGGCCTATAACCAGCCTTCCCATAAACTTGATGCAGAAAACAACCTGCGGATCGTCATGTATGCGATCGTCATCCCTGACGAAATATGGGAGGGATTTGAAAATAGGTTTGATACAAAGCTATGCGATTTGTGGGGCATGACAGAGACTTTAGGCGCCACCACACTTAATCCCATTGACGGTGTCTTAAAAAGAAACTGTATTGGAATGCCAAGAGCAGAAAATGCCATCAAAGTAATCGATGAAAGCGGAAATGAAGTGCCCCCGGGAACCGTGGGAGAGATTATTGTAAAGGGTGTGCCCGGCAGAACCCTGATGAAAGCCTATTATAACAACGCTGAAGCAACGGCAGAAACAATTCGGGACGGCTGGCTCTACACTGGAGATAATGCCTACATGGACGAAGACGGTTATTTTCATTTTGTTGACCGAAAGAAAGACATGATTAAACGGTCAGGCGAAAATGTGGCCGCCACTGAAGTCGAATATGTCATCAGCCTGCATCCTAAAGTAAAAGAGAATGTTGTCATCGGCGTTCCTGACCCCATTCGCGACGAAGCCATCATGGCCCTGATCATCCTGAATCCGGGAGAAACCTGTGAAGAGCAGGAAATCATCGACTGGTGCGCAGAAAAGCTGGCAAAATTCAAAGTTCCGGGTTTTGTAAAGTTTAAAGAGGACTTCCCGAGAACATCAATCGGTAAAGTACAGAAAAATATTCTTAAAAAAGAAGAAACAGAGGCAATGGATAAATAGCTTAGCGCATAGCGGTAAGTGCATGGAGTTTAAAACCTGAAAGAAAACAACAAAGATGCTCTCCTCTATGCTCCTTTCACTATGCAATGGTTTTTTACAGTCAAAAATTGCAAATCCATACGTATCGGGTTTGCGGATTATAAATATAAATACTTTATAAAGGAGATCAAAATGCCGCTTTTTATCACACTATGGAAATATACATCAGAAGGACTTAGAGATATAAAAAATACGGCCTTACGCTTTGAAGCCGTAAAAAAGATCATAGAAGCAAACGGCGGAAAGCTGGTTAAGATCTACGGCCTGATAGGAGAATATGATATTATCACCATAATGGAAATGCCCAACAAAAGCACCCTTGCGTCAACCATACTTAAAATAGCTGCCTCCGGAAGAATCGTTCCAAAGACGCTCCAGGCCCTGCCGATTGAAGAGTTTTTAAGAATTACAGAAGAGATATAGGGTAACGGTTACACCGGAAAGCCCCCTTAAAAAAGACGCTTTTAAAAAATTTCTTCCAGCTTCTTTAAAAGTGCTTCAGATGAGGAAAAGATAAGGTCGCAGGAACAGTCGATCATAAGGTTGACCTGTGCGCCCGGCACATCTCCTGCGCTCCTGAAATCCGTCCTTATCCCAAGTATGGGCTGCCCGTCTTTTCTGATGGAATAAAAATAGCCGATCTCCCAGGAAGTACCGTCATCCACAAGGGGCCCGTCAAGAAGCGCAATTAAAACATCCGTTTCTTTCAGATGTTTTTCACACAAAGAAAAGATCTTGTGTTTTGACCTGTCTCCCCATTTTTCAAGGTCTTCTTGAGAGACAAGTTCATAGGGCCACACAGCATCAATTTCTTTACCTTTACTGACAGCAAGAGACTCAATCTCTGCCTTTAGGTTTCTTAGCCAGTTTTGCTCTGCCCGGGTAAAAAGCGGCCCTGCAAGATAAAGTTTAATCAAAGATCAGCCTTTCTTAACTGAGCTACCACCCTCTCCGGTTTCTCCACCCTATTTTTTCAAAAGATCACGCAGCTCAGAAACTACATTTTCCAGACCGGAGATCCTTTTATCAACAAGCCGAAGCCTCTCAAGTATCTGGTCCTGATATGCTATATAACTTTCATTTTGCGATAAGATTATATTTTTAAGCTCATCAATGCCCTGTCCACCTTTAACCTCTTTTTTTCCTTCTGCCTGATCAAGATATGCTTTCCGGTCTATTCTCTGGTCTTTTTTATAGGTATCAATATATTTTATCTGACCATTTTCAAAATATTCTCTTGCAATACCCTCTTTTTTATCATCCTTATAGTTCCATTCACCCTTTAGAACTCCGCTGTCATAATACTGTTTATGAAGGCCTCCCAAAACACCATTTGTATAATTTTTAATCTCCCTTAACTGCCCGCTTTCACAATATTCTTTAAATAATCCCTCAGGTTTACCCGCAACATTTTCCCACTCTCGATACGGATTGCCGGTTTCATAATATTCCTTAACCATTCCTTCGGATTTACCATTAATAACGGTACCCTCTTTTTTTAGATTTCCGTTTTCATAGTATTCTACTGTCTTTCCCTCTATTTTACCGTTTTTAAAATTTGTTTCCTTGTATATCCGGCCATTTTTATAAAATTCTTTGGTAACGCCTTCCGCCTTGTCATCACTAAAATTAAGTTCAAGCCACAGCATACCGTTTCCATGGTAGATCCGGGTCATCCCCTCCCTTTTGCTGTACAGATAATACGCTTTTGCCAGGAGATTACCATTATCATAATACTGATTTACAACACCATCCGGTATTTCACCCTCCAGCTTTATTACATCGTAATTCTTGTCAACGACTGTTTTTGCGACCTCTTTTCCGCCACTGTAAAAAACAAGGGTTGCGGTTCCATCATCGTTATCAATTTTTTTTCTGATCACTTCACTGGTTTTCATCTCTTTTCATCCCGTCTTTATTTGTTCGGTTTTTCAGAGGTCCTGTCTCTTTTTTTTAATGCTTCCAGAATAACCGCTATTATTCTACTAACAGTAAAAGGCTTTTTTATAATTATATCAACATTTTTTTATCAGCATCTTTTTCTGAAGATTTAATTTCATAACCGGTTGTTAAAATGACCGGCACCGCGTCGTCAATCTTTTTTATCTCTTTTGCGACCTGCCAGCCTGACATTCCAGACATTGCAAGATCCGTAAAAACAAGATCAAACTTCTTTTTTCTGAAAATATCAAGCCCCTGATTTCCATCACAGGCAACAGCCACTTCATGCCTTTCGCTTATAAGCAGTTCCTCAAACATTTCACTGACAGCTTTTTCATCTTCAATGATCAAAATATTTATTTTTTTAATAACTAATCTAACAAAAAAAATAGCTGGAAACAATAAAATTCTAGGTAATTTTATTGTTTGATGTTTATTTTAACTGCTTATGTTATAATAATTTAATATTGGATTAAAAAACAGAGTTTAACTTAATGTTCATTTTATATTTATTTTATTGAAAACAGGAGTTATGAACAAGATACTAATAATAGATGATGATGCAAGACTGGTAAAAAATGTTTCAACTTATTTAAAAGATTTTAACTACCGAACAGAAGCCGCATATAACGGCACTGAAGGCTTAAAAAAAATGGGGTCTTTTTCACCGGACCTGGTAATCCTCGATCTTATGATGCCTGAAATCGACGGGCTTGATGTCTGCAGAGAAATCAGAAAAACAAGCTGTGTTCCGGTTATCATGCTTACAGCCCGCGGAGAGGAGCCTGATATCGTTGCAGGACTTGAAGTCGGAGCAGATGATTATCTCACCAAACCTTTCAGCCTGCGCGAACTCCAGGCAAGAATAAAAGCACGGTTAAGAAGACCTGCTCCGCCCAATGAAGTTTCTGAAACAAAAGAAGATATCCTCTCCTGCAGAGACATCAGCCTGAATCCTTCAAAAAGAGAAGTCTTAAAAAAGGGATCTCCTCTTACCTTAACCGGCACCGAGTTCAACCTGCTGTGGATGATGATGTCCCAGCCCGGAATCGTTTTCAGCCGGGACAAACTTCTTGATGAATTAAGAGACCGTGAACTGGAACCCTTTGACCGTTCGGTTGACGCACACATAAGTCATCTTCGAAAAAAGCTAGAGGACTCACCCAAAAATCCGTCCTACATAATAACTGTCTGGGGAACCGGATATAAGTTTATCGCTGAATAAGATGAAAAACATCCGCATCAGTATTTACTGGAAACTTTTTTTTACTATTTTATTATTCATTTTGCTGACCTCCGTCATTCTCGGCATGCTTTATTCTGGATTTGCCCCCCTTACAGAAATCCATACTCAGACAAAAAAAAGCCTCATAAACCAGACAAAGCTCCATGCCGACCGGATCACAACCGCGCTTGAAAACAGCAATTCTTCGCTTAAAAATATTATAGAGACTCTGCACGTAAATGAAGAAGCCGACATAATGGTTTTGGATACGAAAGGTAATGAGCTTGCCTCTTTCATCGAAGAAGGCCTGAAAAAAACAACCGGTGACCATTCGCAGACCATTAAATCCGCCTTAAAAAATGGCTGGGACATCCAGAAAAGTTATCATTTCTGGATATTAACCCCAATTGTATCTGTTCCTCTGAAAAAAAATAACGAGGTGATCGGCATTGTCCAAAGCTATTATCCAAGGACAAGACATCTGCAAAGAGTCCTGCCAAGAGGCCTTCCGGAAATTATCGCAATTATTATCCTAGGCGGACTTACAGGTTTTCTGTCACGATACCTGACAAAGCCGATGCGGGAACTCACCAGAGTTGCCCGGGAAATGGCAAAAGGACGCTTCGGCATAAAAGTGCAGATACGGTCACATGACGAAGTGGGCCTGCTTGCAGAAACATTTAACGACATGTCACAAAGTCTTGAAGAGCTCCAAAATTCAAGAAAAGAACTTTTTGCAGACATATCCCATGAGATCAGATCCCCTCTGGCAAGGATTCTTTCTGATGCAGAAATTCTTATCGATAGAAAGATGGATAAAGATGAACAAAATCAGCATTTGAAGGCAATATGTACTGATGTTAATAATCTTGACCAGCTGATCGCAGATCTTTCCATACTTTCAAGACTGGAACTTAATCAGGTTGAGATGTCCTTTACTCCGTATAAAATAAAAGCGATCATCTCCGACACAGCTTCTCTTTTCATACTGAGAACAAAAGAAAACAATATAAATCTCATACAGTCTGTCAGCAACAACCTGCCTGAAGTTATGATCGACCCGAAGAGAATCGGTCAGGTCCTGTCCAACATTTTAACCAATGCCATAAAATATACCCCTGAAAGCGGAACAATAGAAATAGGTGCGGAAAAGCAGGAGAAAATGGTCGAAGTATGGGTGAAGGATAATGGACATGGAATTCCCGAAGAAAAACTGCCTCATATCTTTAAAAGATTCTACCGGATCGATAAATCAAGGTCCCGCTCAACCGGAGGAACGGGGCTGGGACTTGCCATTGCCAGACAGTTCACCAAAGCTCACGGCGGAAAAATAAGTGCTGAAAGCAAACCGGGGGAAGGCACCCGCATCTCCTTCACCCTTCCAATTGCATCATAAGGCCCTGCCTTTTAAGAGGTTTCATAACTGGCGTTCTGTCCGGCTTTTTATTAATTTAATATGATCCTGTTTATTTTTATATTTTTAACTTTTACCGTCCGGATGAAGCCCCTCAAATCACACAATACTCAAATTTTCCTTTACTTTTTCTCTATTTTGCAATAATCTGAACCTTCAATAATAAGTAAAACCAGACGCAGAAACAAGGCCTGGTAAAAAGCATCTGCTGCAGAGCAGGGTAACCAGAAGGTTTGGACCAGATATATATGAACGCAGCCCGCCCTCAGAAAAGAACTGAAAGCCGGCTTTAACCCACAACATTGGTTTTTACAAAGCCGACAAAACTAAAACGTGAAACTCTTTAATTATGACTGAACCGCTAAGCCCGAAAAAACCTGTAAATCACAAACTGGAAAAGCAAAAAAGGATATGGATCATTATTCCACTGGTCCTGGTTTTACTCTTTATCTGTCTTCTTGCCGGACGCACAATAAAAAAGAAAGCTTTGCAGAGGTCCGACGCCTCAATAAAAACAGAAAGCCTTGTGCCGGTAAGGGTTGTAAAGGCAAAACCGGGAGACATCTCAAAATTCATAAAGTATTCAGGTGTGATCCAGGCAAGGCAGCAGGCCCGGATACTTTCAGAAGTGTCCGGAAAAGTAAAATCAATCAATGCAAAGATTGGTGATCCGCTCGAACCCGGCGATCCCATCCTTAAAATCGATGACGAAGTACTGGGATACACTGTTGAACAGGCTGAAGCAAATGTACTGCAGCTTGAAGCTGCCCATGATGTGGGCAAAAAGGACCTTGCCCGGAAGAAAAATCTTTTTGATAAAAAGGTCATTTCAGAGTTTGAATTTGATGCGGCAAAAGCAAATGAAAAAACCAAAAGAGCACTTTTAAAGTCTTCCAAAGCCGCCCTTAAAATCGCGCAGCGAGAACTGCGCGAAACACTGATAAAAAGCCCTTTTAAAGGAATACTGGCAGAACGCACCGTTGACATCGGATCAAATGTGGGACTGGGAACAATGGTGGCAACAGTTGTGGCCATAGACAAGGTAAAAATAAAAATCGGTGTTTCTGAACAGGTGGTGGCACGGCTCCAGAAAGATCAGGAAGTCATCATAGAAACAGATGCCTATCCCGGCAAAAAATACAGGGGAACCATAGACAGTGTAGGCACAAAAGCAGACGACAAGACCCTGTCCTTTCCGGCGGAAATAATGATAAACAATGACAAAGATCCTATTTTAAAGCCCGGAATGGTTGCAAGAACGACCATAAATACGGACAACTTCTCAAACGTGATCTCACTTCCCGAAGAAGCGATCTATGAAAATAACGGGGTTTATTATGCATGGACAATCAAAGACAATACGGCACACAGAACAAAGATCATCCCTTCATCTTTTATCGGAACAAACGTCGTGATCAGCAAAGGCATCAGTCCGAACCAGATAGTCGTTGTCTCCGGCAGGGAAAGGCTCCTTGAAGGAAGCCAGGTTCAAATAATTGATAAACCTTAATAAAAAGTCTTTTCATCACAGCAAATACTTCAGCCGCTTATGAAACTTGCCAGAATTTCAGTTAACAATCCGGTAACCGTAAACACCATAATGATTACGGTCTTAATCCTGGGGTTTTTTTCCCTCAGCCGGCTGCCCAGAGAATATCTTCCGGACCTGACCTTCAACATTGCACTCATCCTTACGGTCTATCCGGGAACAGCTCCTGAAGAAATTGAAAAACTCATAACCAACCCTATTGAAGAAAAAATCAAGAATGTTGACAACATCAACTACATTGTCTCTACTTCCGGTGAGGGTGAATCTGCCATTCTGGTCCGTTTCGATGAAATGTCGGATGATGATTTTAAAATCATCCTCCAGGACCTTCGGGCAGCTGTAAACGAAGTCAATGATCTCCCTGAAGAAGCGGAAGACACCCGGATTGTGAGCATTGAAACAGGAGAGTTTCTGCCTTCGCTGCAGGTAACCATCACCGGGGATGTTCCTGAGAAAGAGCTCAAGGAGCTTGCAGATGAATTCAAAGACCTCCTGCTCGAAGTGGATCATATCGGAAAACTTGAACTGACCGGTGCACGTGACCGGGAGATATGGGTAAACGTTGAATCAGACCGGCTTTACAGTTACGGACTTTCAATTGAACAGATTGCACTTGCGCTTAAGGGCACAAATTTCAACCTGCCCGGCGGAACGCTTGAGATCGGAAATTCTGAATACCTCATAAGAACAGTCGGTGAATATAACAGCCCCAACGAGATAGAGGATGTTATCGTGCGTTCTGACCCCAATGGAGACCATGTCAAGATCGGTCAGGTCGCCCACATCAAAGACACTTTCAAGAAAACAAGGACCCTCTCCTTTTTCAACAGAAAACCCGGAATAAGCTTTAATATCTCAAAAAAGAAGAAGGGAAGCACCATCGCAATTGTTGACCAGATAAAAGAACTTTCTAAAGATTTCAAAAAAAACCGCCTCCCCCCGGGCTGTGACATCATCATTACAAATGACAGCTCCATCCAGATCCGTGACTCCATAAACAAACTGGGCTCCAATGCCTTTATGGGCGTTATTTTTGTCGCAGTCCTTTTATGCCTGTTTATCGGATGGCGAAATGCGCTTTTTGCAGCCATAGGAATCCCTGTTTCAATCATGTCAACATTTATACTGATGGAAGCAACAGGAGTAAGCCTTAACACAAGCAGCCTTTTTGCCCTGATGATGGTCATCGGTATAATTGTTGATGATGCCATTGTCATCATCGAAAACTGTGACCGCTACTCTCATAAAGGCATGAAACCGGACGAAGCTGCTGTCACCGGCACAACAGAAGTTATCGGTCCCGTTTTCACAGCATGTCTTACAACCATTGCGGCCTTTCTGCCGCTCATGCTGATGACAGATATCATCGGGAAATTTTTAAGAGTCGTCCCGATCGTTGTCTGTCTGGCACTTGTTGCCTCTCTTCTTGAAGCTTTTCTGATCCTGCCGTGCCATATTGCAGACTGGAGTAAAAAAGAAAAAGAAAATGCAGTTCGCAAACGCATCATCAGCAGACTTAAAGATATTTATTCCAGACAGTTAAAATTTGTTTTAAGATACCGCTTTTATTTTGTCAGCGGAATATTTGTGCTCTTTCTGGGTGCAGGCTCTCTGCTTTTATTCCGGGTTATTGAAGTTGATATGTACACCATGGATGAGATCTCGCAGTTCAATGTAAATGTTGAACTGACAGAGGGATCCAAGTTTGAGACCACCAACAATGTAATGGAAAAAATAGAGCGCAGGCTTGCATCTACCCTGCCGAAGAATGAAGTCAAATCTTTTGTTACCCACACCGGGCTTTTGATAACTGACGAAGCGTGGCTTTTCAACTCCGCTGTCGGGCATATCATGATCGACCTTGTTGAACCAAAAGAACGCGAACATTCAATAGATGAAATAATAAGGATGTGCCGCAAAAATCTTCAGAACATCCCCGGCTACAAAAATATAGGTTTTAAAAAGCTTCGCGCCGGTCCTCCGGTTTCGCCTGATGTTGAGATCAAGGTCGTGGGAAAGTATCTTCAGACCATTAAGAAAATATCCGAAGAGATCATGGCAGCCATAGCATTTATCCCGGGCATTTATGATATAAAAGATGACCTTGCCTTCGGAAAAAAAGATCTGAAAATCTATGTCGATGAAGATAAAGCGGCTATCTATGGCCTTGATCTTTTCAGGGTAGCATCCACCATAAGAAATGCTTTTGAAGGAACTGTTGCAACTGTGTACCGGGAAGGTGACGAAGAGATTGATGTTATCGTGAAATACGATCCTGAAAAAATAAAAGACATCGATGACATCAATAACCTTAAAATACTTTCTCCCATGGGACAGCTGATCCCTTTCAGTAATGTAGGCGAAATCAGATTCGAGCCGGGATATACAAAGATCAAGCACTACAAACTCGACAGGGCTGCAGCAATAACTGCAAGCATCGACAAACAGGTCAATTCCACCGTAAAAGTAAACACCACGATAAAAGAAATAACCCGGGATATAATTGGAAAATATCCGGGGTACCGGCTCAGATTCGAAGGGGCGTTCAGAGAAATGAACGAGGCTTTTTCCTCCCTTTACAAGCTTTTTGCCTTAAGCCTTTTTCTGATATATATAATTCTCGGCGCACAGTTCAAGTCCTATACCCAGCCTTTTATTATTCTGCTGACTGTTCCTTTTGCGTTCATCGGAGCAATCATGTCACTGATCATAACAAACGACCCCTTTTCCATTGTTGTGATGTATGGATTTATCGGCCTGGCAGGAATTGCGGTTAACGATGCTATCGTTATGATCAGCTTTATAAACAATGCCAGGAAAAACAATGTCGGCCGATGGCAATCAATCATCCAGTCCGGGCGTTTAAGATTAAGGCCTATTATCCTAACCTCTGTCACCACCATGTTCGGCATCCTGCCTCTGGCAATCGGGCTTGGCGGCAAATCAAAGATATGGGCGCCCATGGCCAACACGCTGTTTTGGGGTCTTGCCTTTGCAACACTTTTAACCCTTTTTATCCTTCCATCAGTATATGCGATCATTGTTGACGACCTTGGCGGCTGGTGGGACAAAAAAAGAAGATGAAACACCCCCTTCTTAAAAAAGACCGCTACCAAACAGCACCGGGAAAAGAAAAACTTCTGCACCGGCTGCTTTTCAGATCACGCATCTATTATGTAATCAGATTTCTACTTGTGGTCTTCCATTCATGGCCGAAAGCACGCGCAAACAGGCTGTCAAGAGAAGACTGGTATAATTCCTCTCTTGCAATGTTTAACTTTATTGAAGACTGCGGCGGAATTTTCAACATCAGGGGACTGGAAAAATTAAAAGCGGTAGATACTCCTGTGGTCATCATCGGTAACCACATGAGCACCCTGGAGACCGTAATACTTCCTTTTCTTGTCCTGCCTTTCAGATATGCAATATTTGTCATAAAAGAACAGCTTTTTAAAATCCCTTTTTTCGGCCCCTACACAAAAAGCACCGGATGCATAGGGGTGACCCGAAAAAGTCCCTCTGAAGACTTTAAGCAGGTAATGCAGAAAGGCTCTTTAAAAATTCAAAGCGGACAGTCTGTGATCATTTTTCCGCAGTCCACCCGGGACACAATCTTTAACCCGGATAATTTCAACTCCCTGGGCATCAAACTGGCAAAAAGGAACAAGGTGCCTGTTGTTCCCCTGGCCTTAAAAACCGATTTCTGGACAAGCGGAAAAATAATCAAAGATTTCGGGCCGCTGGATCTTTCCAAAAAAATATTTTTTGAATTTGGAGAACCTTTTGAAGTTAAAGGCTCAGGCAAAGAGGAGCACCAGAAGGTGGTTGAATTCATTAAAGGCCGGCTTCAAAAATGGAAAACAGAAGAGTCATAATCGAGAACACAGGACATAGTATAAAACATTACTGATTTAAGGTTTTGCTATGCGCTCTGCCCTATGCATCTTGCGCAGTTACTCTTCCTCTTTTTCCTTAAGCTGAAGTTTTCTAAACTTCTTAACGACCATATCTCTTTTCACCTTGGACAGGTGATCAATTATCAGCATCCCGTTTAAGTGATCGACCTCATGCTGAAAAGCCCTCGCAAGAAGATCTTCAGCATCAATTGATATTTTTTCACCCGCTATCCCCATTCCTTCCATATGAACACGGGTAAGTCTTTCAACCTCAACAGACACTTTGGGAAGACAAAGACAGCCCTCCTCCATTTTTTCTTTTTCTCCTGAAACCTTAATTTCAGGATTTACAAGCGTTATCAGCGCATCATCAACATCAACGACAATGATCCGCTTTGTTATCCCGACCTGCGGCGCGGCAAGGCCAATACCTTTTTCAGCATACATTGTTTCAGCCATATCAGCGGCAATTTTTTTTATTTCTTCATCAACCGCCTCAACCTTATCGCATTTTTTTCTGAGAACCGGATGCGGAAAGTGTAAAACCTCCATTAAAGCCATAATCTATCCTGCCTGTATATAAGAATCATTTTTCATATCAGGGTCACTTAATATCCACGGATCACCGGATGTCACTGCCACGGTATGTTCAAAATGAGCTGAAGGTTTACCGTCCCGGGTAACTGCCGTCCATCCGTCCGACAATACTTTAACATCATACAATCCCTGATTAACCATAGGTTCGATCGCGAAGACCATTCCCTCTTTAAGCCTTGGATTATGAGACTGGGGAGAATGAAAATTGGGGATCTGAGGGTCTTCATGCAGATCCATACCAATACCATGTCCCACGAAATCCCTCACCACACTAAAACCGTTGGCCTCAACATGTTTCTGCACTGCGACAGATACATCAGAAAGCCTTCTGCCGACCCTCATCTTTTTGATGGCGGCATAAAGCGATTCTTTTGTAACTTTCATGAGTTTTTCTGCTTCCGGGCTTATCTGACCCACGCCGACAGTTATTGCCGCATCGCCATAAAAACCCTTTATCCGTGTCCCCACATCTAAGCTTACAATATCACCATTTTTTAATTTTTTGGGCCCGGGAATACCGTGAACGACTTCATCATTTACAGACACACAAAGCGTCGCCGGAAATCCTGCATACCCCTTAAATGCGGGTTCTCCGCCTTTTGACCGGATATAACTTTCGGCTATCCGGTCAAGTTCCAGAGTTGATATTCCCTCAGCAACATGCTTTTTAAGCTCCTGAAGCGTTTCTCCTACAATCCGGTTTGCCTTCCGAAGCTTTATTATTTCCTGTTTGCTCTTTATTATAATCACGAGTTTACCAATCCTGACCAGAATAATTCTGGAATTCTAATTAGAGGTCCTCTTGTAAAATTTGGGATCAAACGGTTTTGTGAAAAGATTTTGCGTGCATCTTTAAAACGACACACCCCTGTAGAAAGGAGGCAGACTTAGCTGTACGCTGCTCTAAATTTCCGATCATTTAAAAAATGACTTGAGGTGCGATTTAATGCGGCAGACCCTGTCCCGGTATAAAAAGGATCCGGATAAACTTTTCAGAAAATCGTCACGATTATGTTTATGGCTCATAAGACCCGCCTAAACTGCTTTAAACGAACCTTATCGAATATGTGCCATTATGATAACATACTTTATGGGGGGGAATGCAAGGTTTTTCAGCAAACACGTTATAACTTTGGCTGCAGCCTTAACCTCTCCGGTAAGGAAGGGAACGTGTCTTTGCGGAAAATTTAAATGCGCCGGAAACACCTTTAAACCGTTCGGCTATGGTCTTTTTTAAAATGCCGACCACTTTACCATCCTTAAATATCACAAGACGTGAACGCCCGGTCTCTTCAAATTTCTTTAAGGCCTCATCCAGATCCTTTTCCATATCAAATGTCTCAAGCGGCTGAGACATGATCTCAGCCGCCTTTGCAGCATCAAAATCAAACCCATTCAGTACAGCCCTTAACAGATCATTGGATGTAATAATACCGACACTTTCTTCTCCGCGATTAACGATTATCGATCCGACATTTTCCTGAAGAATTTTTTCAGAGACTTTTCTAAGAGAGGTATTTTCTTCGCTGAACGAGGCTCCCGGCCTCATAAGGTGGGATATGGGTAAAGACATGGCTGAATCCTCTTTTTTTAGGTTTACTAACCTTTACACCCTTTTACCAAAATTTGACATGATAAACAGATGCCAAAAAAACCGGATAAACTTTTCACAAAGTCATCAATATTTATGGTTCAGGATCAAGCCCCCTCTTCTAGTTAAATAATATTAAACCAGTGCTCTAACGGCAATTATGACCAGAACAAGCCCGCCCAGAAAAAGTAAAAACAGAGCGCCGTAACTTATGATCTGGGACAAAACAAACAGTCTGAAATTTTTATTTTCATCCTGCCTGTTCTTTTTTGCATGGTAATCATACAAAAGACGGTTTCGCACTTTTTAAGCAGCCCCCGCCTTATCCCGGGAATCAAGTACAGCCTTGATCTTTTTAAGGCGGATAAAGCTTTCACGCTCCATCTCGTCAAGTCTCATACGGATATACTTAACCGTAGCCGTCAGCCTGGGCATGACTATATATTCAAGCGCATTAACACGCCTTTTTGTCTTTTCCACTTCAAGTGCAAGCTTTCTGACCGTTTCCTCTATCTCTGCCAGTTTAATTATTTTTGACAGTGCAATCTCCATTTTTTTACTTGCATCATCCAGCATTGCTGACGTATCCGCAAAACCATATCCTCTTCTGATCATGGTTCTTTCGACTTTTCCGATCTCAACCAGAGGTACGGTTACCCCCATGACATTTCTGGCATTCATTTCAACCTGTATGTCCTGTTCAGAATTAAGAGAAGCTTCCTTTACTGATCCAGACCCCATTATGGACTGAGCGGCAAGAAGATCCTGATAGGCCCGGGTAAGCTGTTCCTCCGCCTCCTGCCTGACGTTCTTTACATTACCTGCAATACTTAGAAACTCTGATATCAGCGCATCCCGCTTCTCTTTTAAAAGCTTATGTCCGCGTTCTGCCAGAACTTTTCTTTTTTTGAGCTGCAAAAGCTCCATTCGGGTAGGTTTAACACCATCAATAATGTCTGCCATAAATCATTGTCTCCAAAAAACTAAATAGTACTTAGAGTACTTTATGAACTTATTTCCTGTACTTCGGGTGGTACTTCTGAATAAGATCGTTATCGATCCGTTTAAGATCTCCTTCATTAAGGATGGTCAGGAGTTTCCAGCCCAGATCAAGGGTCTCTTCGATCGAACGGTTGGTATCCCTGTCCTGAACAACGAATTCATTTTCAAAAGCATCGGCAAACTCAAGAAATTTCTTGTCTCTCTCTGTCAGTGCTTCTTCACCCACAACAGCCACCAGGTTACGCACATCCCGGCCTTCTGCATAAGCTGCATAGCACTGGTCGGAAACAGCCGAATGGTCCTCCCGGGTTCTTTCCTCGCCAATCCCCTGGTTCATCAGCCTTGAAAGGGAAGGCAAAACATCAACCGGCGGATAGATACCCCTGCGGTGCAGATCACGCGAAAGCACGAACTGCCCCTCAGTAATATACCCGGTAAGGTCAGGGATCGGATGGGTGATATCATCATCAGGCATGGTCAGAATCGGCACCTGAGTAATGGATCCCTTGCGTCCTCGGATACGTCCTGCACGTTCATAATTCATAGCAAGATCCGTATACATGTATCCGGGATAACCGCGCCTTCCCGGAACCTCTTCACGGGCGGCCGCGATCTCACGCAGCGCTTCACAGTAGTTGGTCATATCTGTTAAGATAACCAGAACATGCATATCGCATTCAAAGGCCAGGTATTCAGCAGTGGTAAGAGCAATACGCGGGGTGATGATCCTTTCAATCGCAGGGTCATTTGCCAGGTTGATAAATGCAACGATCTGCTCCATGGCACCGGTACGCTCAAAATCACGGATGAAAAAATTTGCTTCATCGCTGGTAATTCCCATTGCAGCAAAAACAACTGAGAAAGGCTCTTCAGAGCCCAGCACTTTTGCCTGCCGTGCGATCTGTGCCGCCAGTTCATTATGGGTCATTCCAGCGCCGGAAAAAATCGGGAGTTTCTGTCCGCGCACCAGCGTGTTCATTCCGTCAATAGTTGACACACCGGTCTGAATAAATTCATCCGGAAATGCCCGGGCTGTGGGATTGATGGGTGCTCCGTTAATATCCAGTTTTACATCTGAAATTATTTCAGGTCCGTCGTCAATCGGTCTTCCCAGGCCGTCAAAGAAACGTCCCACCATATCCTTTGACACGGCAAGTTTCATGGTGTCACCGGTAAAACGAACCGATGTGTTTTTTGTATCAATCCCCGAGGTACCTTCAAAGACCTGGACGATCGAAAGACCTTCTCTGGATTCAAGGACCTGACCGTTTCTTTCCTCACCTGTTCCGGTCCGGATCCTGACCACCTCTCCGAAGGCTACATCCTCAACGCCCTCAACAACCATAAGAGGACCCGCAACCTCCTTAACCGTCTTATATTCCCTAGTTTTTATATCCGCTTTCATTCTATTCTCCTAATGAATTGAATTGTTCTTTCATTCTGTCGGCAATCTTCCCTGAATCATCAGCAAAGGTATTATTATCCAGATATTTCATGTTCGAGATCTCATCTTTTATTGCCAGACCGCCAATGGCCTCAATGGCAATCCCCTTATCAAGAGACTGATTGGCAAGAGCACAGAAATCCATGATAATGTTGAGCATCCGGTTCTGTTTATCAATGGGACAGAAGGTATCCATCTTATGAAAAGCATGCTGCTGCAGATAATCCTCTCTCACCATACGGGCAATTTCCAGGGTCAGCCGTTCACGCTCCGGAAGGGCGTCCGGTCCGATCAGCTGAACAATCTCCGCCAGTTCAGACTCTTCCTGCAGAATAATCATGGCCTTGTCCCTTAATTTCCTGAACTCCGGCGAAATCTCATCATCATACCATTTTTTGGTAAAATCAAGGTTTAGAGAATAACTTCTGAGCCAGTTGATCGCGGGAAAATGACGTCTGTCCGCAAGCGAAGAATCAAGTGCCCAGAAAGAACTGACCACCCTGAGTGTATTCTGGGAAACCGGCTCTGAAAGGTCACCTCCGGGAGGAGATACCGCACCGATTACAGAAACCGAGCCAAACTGTTCTTTACTGCCAATCGTCTCAACCCGGCCGGCTCTCTCATAAAAACTAGCGATACGGGTGGCCAGATAGGCGGGATAACCTTCCTCACCCGGCATTTCTTCAAGACGTCCGGATATTTCCCGCAGCGCCTCTGCCCACCGTGAAGTGGAGTCTGCCATCATTGCCACATCATAGCCCATATCCCGGTAATATTCAGCAATGGTCACACCAGTGTAAACAGATGCCTCGCGGGCTGCAACAGGCATGTTCGATGTATTTGCGATCAGGGTAGAACGTTCCATGAGCTTAAACCCGGTCTTTGGATCATCGATCTCGGGAAAAGTATCAAGAACCTCGGTCATCTCGTTTCCGCGCTCTCCGCAGCCCACGTAAACAACGATCTGGGCATCGGACCAGCGCGCGATCTGCTGCTGGCTTACTGTCTTACCCGTACCAAAGCCGCCTGGAATAGCTGCTGTTCCGCCCTTTGCCATGGGAAAGAAGGTATCATATATCCGCTGTCCGGTGAGAAGCGGTATGGTGGGATCGATTTTTTTCTTATAGGGCCTGTCCATACGCACCGGCCACTTCTGAAGCATGGTCACAGGTGTTTCTTTGCCGTCTTTTTCAATAATTGCGATCGTATCTTTTACGGTAAAAGAACCCTTTTTTATGTCTTTTATCTTACCGCTCAAAGTGGGCGGGATCATGATCTTATGTGAAACAACCTGGCTTTCAGGTACTGTACCGATAATATCGCCGCCCTCAACTTCTGCACCGGCTTCAACCGTTGGGGTAAATTCCCATTTTTTCTCATAATCAAGGCCCGGGACATCTATTCCTCTGGCAATATAATCACCGGACTGCTCTTTTATTCTAAGAAGCGGTCTCTGAATACCATCATAAAAGTTTTTAATGATACCGGGACCCAGTTCAACACACAGCGGCTCTCCGGTACGGACGATCTTTTCACCCGGCTTAAGACCTGAGGTATCTTCGTATGACTGAATATATGCCTCGTCACCGTCCAGCCGAATGGTCTCACCCATAAGACCCTCCTTACCGATACGGACAACTTCATACATTTCACAGCCCTTCATCCCCTTACCAATGACCAAAGGACCTGCTATACTCTTTATGATTCCTTCTTTATATTCGGGCAATTTTAGTTCCTCCCTTTAAAATGAATAAAACTTATTTAGTCTGTACTTTAAATGCGAAACATTAAAACAGCCGGTCGCACCTTATCTTTTATTTACTGACATCAGCGCCAATGGCTCGGCGGATGAGTTCTCTAATGGGATCAACTTCCCTTTCAATCGGACCGGCAACATCAGGCACCTCAACAATTATCGGGGTCACTCTTTTTGACGACTGATGATCTTCGATGGCTTTCCGGTTATCTTCTGCAAACCGTTCGGTTAGAATCAGAACCCCAAGTCCGTCTTCCGACAACATGCTTTTTAAATTTTCTTTTCCGTCATCCGGCAGATATGTTCTTTTTACCCCTGCCAGGCTGAACCCTGTAATTGTATTTTTTTCTCCGATAACAACAACTTCCATAATTTAGACCCTTAATACAAACTCTCTGGTTTTTTCAGGTGACAGTCCTGCTTCCTTTGCCCTGGAGATCGCCCTGATGTTTCTGACCTCCGTATCCTTCATGGAAAGAAAACCCAGTACAGGAGCAATGCCGTAAGGCTGCTTTAAGGCTGCGTCTTTACCAACAATAAGGGCTGTTTCCTCGATCACCTTCTCAAGAAGATAAAGAGACCCTTCCTTTTCATAGTCCGGCAGTATTTCCATCAGGGGTTTATAAAAGATCGTTCCCTCAATCTCTGCAAGAAGAGCGGATACCTCATCGATCTCGTCAAAAACACCTGCTGCGACTTTATGCATATCTCCTCCTGCGATCAGATGACTCTCAATATCTGCAAACAGCAGGTGATCATTTTTTGCTCTTAAAATAGTCTTAAGATTTAAAGCATCAATTCTCGCGGCAAACCCCGGCACCAGAGCCATCAGCTCATTATCTGAAGTAACCGCGCTCCACATTCCCTCCAACAGTATTTTATCAAGCATGGCTTCCACCGGAAGAAGACTCTTTTCCTGTTCATACAAGGGAAGAAGGGTTGAAAGCGTATCATAGCTTGAGCCTTCAAAAGAAGTCAGCATGTCCTCCAGCGAACCGGACTCTGACAGCTTCTTTAAAAATTCAGGATCTATTTCACCGAAGGGAACAGTCCTTGAGATTATTTTCTCGGCGGTCAGACCGTTTCTTACACCACGCATAATTGTCTTTAAATTTTTCACATCCCACTGCTGCCGAAGAAAGCTTAAGACCCGGGCCATTTTCTCAGGAAACATCTTAGACACTTCAGAATAGACCTCCGCTGTCTGGCGGATAAGCAGATCTTCGATCGACTCGGCACTTTCCAGCACAAGTCCCTGCATGGCCAGAGCATACTCTGAATTTTCAAGGATCGAAGCGATCTCTGCCACAGAACCGGTATTTATCATCTCATCCATGGTGTCGAGCTTGATAAGCTTTGCCTCTTTTGCCTTGATACGGGCATTGGCATAAAGATAGGGCAGTATGTTTTTCAGATTTTTTATCAAAAAAATCAAAAACGGCAGTAAAAAGCCGAGTACCAGCAGTAAAACAATAAGCAGAAAACTGTTATCCATTATGGCTCCTAGCCAGTTGTTAAAAAGTTCTTCAGACTGTTCAGCGTATTCCTGACTGAATAGCCGTCAGGTATTAAGATATCAAATTATTTAACGCAACCCGTTCGCTTTAGCGAAAGGGTTCAAAATGCTCAAACACAACTCAGCAGATGAGCGTTTTGCGGCCAAAAAAAACGCGGCTGAAAACCGACAGCAGCCTGTCAGGCAAATAATTCTTTTGCCACCAATGTCCTGATGTTATCTCTGAAACGGTCTATCCTTGCTTCAAAAGTATTATCGATTCTGACTTTGCCGTCAGCACTCCTAACCACAACACCGCCAAGGCATGAAAGCTCTTCATCTGAAACAGACAGAGATATTGTCATACCGAGGTCCGGGCCTGCTTCCTGTGCGATCTTTTTAAGGCTGTCATCTGGGACCAGACCTTTATCACGGGGATCAAAAAGCACCTCAAGTGATTCAGCACTGGACGAAAGGACAGACTCCTTAATCAGTGATTCAAGTACCTTTTTGTAATCCTCTCCTTTTCCTTCAGCCATTTTCTGCATGCTTTCACGCGCACGCTGAAAAGCCTGATTTACCACTTCCTCCTGGGCTTTTACTTTTTCCCTGCGGGCCTTTATGCGGGCCTCTGCAAGTATTCTCTGTGACTCCCTGCGCGCTTCCTGTTCACCGCGGGAAATAATAGCACCGGCTTCGACCTCCGCCTTTTTACGGGCATCGCTTAAAACTGCGTCCGCCTTTTGTTTGGATTCTGACAGGATCTCAGAAATCTGTTTTTCAGCGCTCTTGTCTATTTCTGTTATAATTTTCTGGACACCATCTACTGACATTAATGGATCCTTTCTCTCAGATTACAAATAAATTTAAAAGTACTTAAAATACTTGAAATACTTGAAGTACTTAAAGTTTAAACGACTCTGATTTTCTCATCCGTTTACTACCTGATTCAGGCACTTTAACTTACTTCAGGCAATCTAAATACTTTAGGCACTTAACTTACTTTAAGCACTCTAGTCACTTCAAGTACTCTAGGCACCTTAAGTACTTTCCTGCTACATAATTCCTGCGCCAACCAGGATAAGGATAGCGATCAGAAGTGCAAACACTGCAAAGGTTTCCGACATAACTGAAAGAACCATGTTCTGGCCAAGAGTCGCAGGATTTTTTGCAACCGAACCCATCGCAGCACCCGCAGTCATCCCCTGTCCGATAGCTGTCAGACCACCCAGTGCTGATGCCATGCCGGCACCCAGACAGATCAGACCCAGTTCCATTGAAATTGGTTTAATCTCACCACCAAGAAGTCCTACACCCATAAGAATAAGAACAGCGGTAACAAATCCGTAAATACCCTGAGTCTGAGGAAATGCCTGGAGAATAAGAACAGGACCAAATTTTTTAGAGTCTTCTGCGATTACGCCTGCACCTGCCGCTCCGGCAATACCAACACCGATACCTGATCCGATAGCTGAAACGCCCATGGCAAGTCCGGCACCCAGTGCGGCCAGTCCCAAACCTAATGTAAATTGAACTCCTTCCATAACCCTGTTACCTCCTTATTTATCGTTAATTAAAATATAGTTATTCTTATTTTTACAAAGCAAAAAGCAGCGTCTTTTTTTCCTTCACTCTTCACCTCTCACTTTTCACTGCTTTAATGTTACCCTTGAAACATGCCCCTATGGGGCATTTTCAAGCCACCCGCTATTGCGGGGGGTTGTTAACTTCCGTTATATCCCGTTTAATACTGAACGGCTCAAAATCATCACCGCCGCCGCTGTAAAATTTTCCGAAAAATTCAACAAAATGGAGACGGATCCCATGGGCAAAAGCACCCATCAGATTAAGCACAAAGCTGAACAGATGGCCGAAAATAAAAATCAGGGTCGCCACCAGCCATCCCACATACTCTATTTCCCAGGTCATCTTGGCAAGCGCATTTATGGCAACCGCAAGACCAAAGCTCACCAACCCCAGCGCCATAAGCCTTGCATAGGACAGCGAATCACCCAACAGTCCGGTCACCCCGAAAAGCGCCATCCCCTTCTCCGCGTAAAGAAGCATAATAACGGCAGGAACAACAAAGACGATTGCAGGCGTCATGGCCTCGAAATAGTAACAGACAAGCGCAATTTCCAAAAAGAAGATCCAGACATTTTTTAAAACCGCGGGCGTATCTTTTCGCCTGACATTTTTAATGATGCCCATCACGATCCCCACATTCAAGTGGAGCAGACCGACCCCTATGGCAAAAAGCAGAAAGTTGGAAACATCCACCATGGGATTGATCACAACCAGACTGTCCAGAAATGTAAACCCGAGATATTCAGAACCGAAATTACCAAACCATCCCCCGGTCATGGACCCTAGAACAACAGTTGACGCACCACCAAGGGTCAAAAGAAGGCCTGCGCTTTTATAAAGATCATAATATTTTCCGGCACCCCTTAAAATAAAGATACCGAGCACCAGACACATCACCCCGTACATGGCGTCTGTTATCATCAGACCGAAGAAAAACAGGAATGTTGGGAAAATAAGCACCGTAGGATCTATCTCATCATACTTGGGCGAGGCATAGAGTTTAACCAGAAGCTCAAAATGCTTTAATATCCCGGGATTATTAAGCTCCACCGGAAGTTTATCAACCGGCTCGTCCGGTTCTGATATTTCAGAAAACACCATGCCTTCACAGCATGTTTCAATTTCGCTTACAATTTTATCCGCCTTTTTTTCAGTCACCCAGCCTTCAATTACAAAAGCACTTTCTGTTTTTGCAAAATTTGAATATATCTCTGCCCGGTCTCTCTCAATAAAAAGAAGCTCGCGCAGTCCTTTAAGCCTGGACCGCCACTTTTCGGCTGCTTTTCCAATGACTTCTCTGCATTTTTCCTGTTCTGCATTGATTTTTATTATTTTTTCATCGATTCCGGCAATTACAGAAGAAGGCGTCCCCTGAAGACTTCCCGAATTTATCCGCTCCACATCCCATTTTCGAATAAGCGACAAAACCTCATCTTCATCTTTTAAAAGGGAAATGACCAGAATACAGGATTCTGTATCTGATACCGCTTTTTCAGCAAAAAAGCAGATGCCGCCGGACATCTCTTCAATCTCAGTCTTAAGCTGCGAAAAATCTTTCTTTGGAGCAATACCCATCACCGCATTAACAAAAGGGCCCTCGCCCAGAACTTCTACAGAAAAGTCAAGTGAGGTTATCTTCTTTAACACCTCTGCCTGCACGGACATCTCCGATTTTTCAATTTCCATCTTTTCAAGCCGCTCAAGCGGATCTGCTATTAAAACTTCGGCTGATTCAGCAGCTGCCGCAACCTCCTCAAACAGCTTCTCACCGGAGATATCCTCTACAGATATCTTTTCCGGAGGCGCCGGTGCAAAAAGCATCTTGAAAAAACCCTCTTCCATTTCCGGCACCACCATGGAAAAAACATCAAGCGTCCGGTTAACAGCCATCAGCTGAGTGGTTATTCTGCGGACATCAGAAGATGCCGGATGTGTTACCAGAAGATCCTTCCACTCTTCTTTGGAAAGTTTTTCCCTGAAATCCGTAACCTGCAGCGCACCCAGCTCATGAAATCTTTTTACGGCTTTTTCCTTCATGGACCCGTGCACTAAAAACCGGGCCCGCTTCATTCGTTCGGGATAAAACATTTATGCCTCTCCTGTAACCTGACTTACAATTACCTTTGCAGCAGAAGAGATCTTCCCTTCTCCGCTTGATTTAACCGCCTTAGACGCTTCCACGCCTCCCTGAATAATTTTTTCCGCCTCGGCCTGGGCTTCAGAGCATGCTTTTTTCATCATCTCCTCAGCCTTTGCTCCGGCATCATCAGAAGCTTTTTCAATGATCTGCCTTGCATCATCTTCTGCTTTTAAAAGCATTTCAGAAGAGCCTTTTTTAGACCCGTCCATTTGTTCAACAGCCCTTTTTTCAGCTTCTTTTATTTTGTTGAGAGAATCTATCATTTGGTTTGGTCCCCCTGAATTTCTCAAATTGGTAATATATATTTTAGGTGTAACATCAATCTTTAATACTATCAAAAAAAAATCTTTTTAATCAAGAAATATTTTAGAATAGTCAATTATTATAAACCGCAAAGCATACAACTGACTAAAAAACACCATATTTAATTAAAAATTGGTTTTTATCTGATTTTTAAACCTTAGTAACCTATAATTAATAATAATATATTAAGCAGCAAGTATATTTAGAGGATTTGAGAAAAAGACCGCACAAAAGAAAAAGGCGGGGTTTAAAACCCTGCCTTTCTTGTTAATGTACAAATAGAAACCTTTTATTGTTCTCACTCAAAACGAGATAATACCTGTTACCGTGTCCACCCAAACATCGGCTCGGTATATTTGTTAAGGTTTAAAAACCTTGAAGGCCAGGTCTTTTATCGGCTTGAAATGTTTTGCATCGCCTGAAACGAGTGGAAGGTTGTTTTCAATTGCTTTTGCAGCGATGATTGCGTCGCCTGCACGCAGGTTCGACGAAAAAGAATATTCCTCAATATAAATCAAGGCTCGGTGACCGATATTTTCAGTTATCGGCTGGACCATAAAATCAAAGGAAATTAAAAAATCCTTAGTATATCTGTGCTGTGTTTTGTTTTTAGCGCACTGGAGCAGATCCATGTAGGTTTGAATTGAAAGAAATTTTTCGGAAGAACGTTCGATCATTTTTGAGGCCTTTTCATTCCCCCGCTGCACCCAGATAAAAATATCTGTGTCAAATATCATCGTAGCGTCCGCCTCTCAGACTGTCGATTTGTTCAGCTACTGATGTTTTTTCAAATTTTGTCATGCCGAAGAAAGGGTGCTCACTGATTTTATCCGCGCTGCCAGTACCCACAGGCATAATGATTCCCTTTACCTTGCCGTGATACTTTATATTTACCTTTTCCTTCCTTTCAAGGGCCTTTAAAACATCTTTCATTTTTTAAAAACAACTTCCTAAAACATCATAAATTAAACAACTGATCCGGATATAGAGTCGGTGGCGGGATTACCCCCGCCACCTCTCACACTACCGGACGTACGGTTCCGTATCACGGCGGTTCCTTACATTAATGCTGTTCTGAAACTTATTAATTTCTAAAGCATAGATATCAACCCTGTTTCACCAAAGAACTTCTTTGGAAACGCAAAATTCATGTGAGACCTTCCTGAGTTGAACCATGGACCGCGGCCATTAAATGCTGACTGTACCGCTCTTTCTTCGGCTATTCCAAACTTCATCAAATTCTTAAACCGTGTCCACGGCCTTTTCCACTGTCGCCAGAGAATCAGCAGAAGCCGTCTTCTTATCCATTGATCAAGTTCTTCGGCAAAACCTTTTGTCTTTGCCAGTCGGAAATAATTAATCCAGCCTCGAATTACCGGATTTAAATCCTTCCGGATTAAACCTCTCAGATTCCTGCCTTTTCCCATGCGAAATAATTCTTTCAGGTGCTTCCGAAATCGTTTAATAGACTTCTCTGCCACCCTTACTTTGCATTGTTTGTGGGCTGTAAATGAATAACCAAGAAATTTCCGCCAGTATGGACGCGCTACCGCGCTCTTCTTGCGGTTCACTCTCAATTTTAGACAGACTTCCACGAAACGGGTAATTGAGATGAGAACACGTTCTCCCGCACGTCTGCTGCTCACATAGATATTCAGTCATCAGCATAACGGCAAAATTCCGGACCTCTTCTTTCCAACTCTTTATCCAAATCATCAAGCATTATATTCGACAGCAAAGGTGAGAACGGCCCGCCTTGAGGTGTTCCCTTCGGCGTCTGGCATGCTGCTCCACCGATCATGACTCCTGCCCTTAAATAGACACGTACCAGTGATATCATTCGCCTGTCTTTGACTTTACGGGCTAGTCTTGACACCAGAATATCATGATTTACTTCATCAAAAAACTGTGCCAGATCCATATCCACTACCCAGCGTTTACCGGAATGCTGATACGATTTTGCCTGTCGTACCGCCTGATGAGCGTTCCTGCCAGGACGAAAACCGTAACTATTGTCGGAAAATTCGGGGTCAAATATCGGACTTAGCACTTGATGCATTGCTTGTTGAATCAAACGATCAAGCACGGTTGGAACTCCCAATAGCCGTATTCCTCCATTTGCCTTGGGAATCTCTACCCGGCGCACCGGTTTGGGACAATACGTCCCCTTTAACAACTGTTCTTTGATGAAATTCCAGTTGATTTGCAGATAGGCAGGGAGTTCATCAACGGTCATTCCATCAATGCCCGCCGCTCCCTTGTTCTGCTTAACGCGATTCAAGGCTTTCACCATGTTGGCGCGTTCGACCATACGCTCGATCAAACACTGAGCTTCAGGGATAGAGTTCTCTTTTGTCAATGTGTGTCTTGGCATACTCACAGATGCCCTCCCGGATTCCGTCCAGCACTCTCTATGTGAGCACACAACATCTCAATCATGTCTTCTATGCCTCCAATCACATGCACAACAAAAGTTTCCATTCCTTAATGTAAAGTTTGGGCCTTTATCTGCGGTCGAAGCAGACTAGTATGCCCTCGGCTGACTTCTCATATCACATCCCGCCGCATATACGTCCATACTTTCCGTACAGGTATTGGACTTTGAAAATAATTGCCTTCTCATCCAGAATGAACGCCTCATATGCGATTTCTGTTCGTCGGACCAGCGTTTTGCCTGTAGCTTCCTTCAGCCAATACCTCACGATATTAACCTTGCCGTCTGGCTAACACTTCCCCCTGTCGGGTGTGTAGAGGACTTTCACCTCCAAGTAAGTGCGCCCTGCCGGGCGCACAACAAAAAAACCGGCCTGTAAAAACAGACCGGTCATGAGTTGATTTAAATAATAGTAAGCTTTATTCTTCGGTTTTTGAACTTCCCATAAACTCGGGCATAGTCACATTTTCACCGTGATCCACCCCTTCCCGCTTGAGAACTTTGAGTATGGTCATAACAAATATTTTCATATCCAGAATCAATGAACAGTTATCCACATACCAGACATCAAGCTTAAACTTTTCTTCCCAGCTGATCGCGTTTCTGCCGTTCACCTGTGCCCAACCGGTAATACCCGGCTTCACATCATGACGCCTGGCCTGCTCCGGAGAGTACCGATCAAGATACCGTACCAGAAGCGGTCTCGGCCCCACAACACTCATATCCCCCTTTAATACATTGATAAATGTTGGAAATTCATCAAGGCTTAAGGAACGCATGATCCTGCCCAGAGGCGTGGTCCGGAATGAATCAGATTCCGCAGCATGCTCCCCTTCTTTTGGAACGGTCATGGTGCGAAATTTATAAAGAAAAAAAGATTTTCCGCCAAGACCGGGCCGTTCCTGCCTGAAAAGAACCGGCGCACCCATGGTAATAAGCACCGCAATATAAACACACACAAGAACAGGAAACAAAATTAAAAGAGCCGTAAAAGAAAAACAGATATCAAATAAACGTTTGATCATTTTTAAAGTTCTTTCTTTACAAAACCATAATAATCAAAAATAAGAGGGCAAAGTAAAAAGCTCCAAATTTAAGGCGCGCTAGACCGAAGAAATGAGGCGTACAAACTGTACGCTGGAATGACTGAGGATGCAGTGCAACGCCAAAGTTGGGCTTTTGACAAAGCCCTTAACCAAACATAAGCGGTATACTATCCGCCAAAAGAAACCCCTTTTTTGTAGAAACCGCCCTGCTGCCTTTTATTTCTATCAAGCCCGATTCTATCAGCCTGTTAAGAACAATATCAACCTTTTTATATTTTTTGAGAAGATTAAGCGCTACCCCCTGTTTGGTCCTGAAACCTAAAAAAAGCTGTTCCAGTGTTTTTTCTTTTTCACCGATTTTCTCTTTTTCTTCAACCGGTTTATTCCCCTGGTTAAGCGCATCTATATATTTTGAGACAGAAGAAAAATTCCACCATCTCATATCATCACTAAACGAGTGCGCTGACGGCCCCAGTCCGAGATAGGTCATATGCTGCCAGTATTTCAGGTTATGAACGGAAAAAAGATTTTTTGATTTTGCAAAATTTGACACTTCATAATGGATATACCCGTTTTCCTCAAGTAAATCAGAGGTTAACAGAAAAGACGCTTCCTCTTCCATCTTAAAGGTAAACTCCCCTTTTGCATTACGCTCAAAAAACGGGGTGCCCTCTTTTAGGGTCAACTGATAACAGGAAAAATGCTCCGGTGAAAAAGACAGGGCCTTTTCAAGGGTCTTTATCCATCCGGCATCATCCTGCTCCGGCACAGCATACATCAGGTCAATGCTTAAATTTTTAAATCCGGCAGTCCGTATATCGTCTACCGCTTTTTCCGCCTGTTTTGCGGTATGTCTTCTCTTCAGCATCCGTAAAACATCATCATCAAAGGACTGAACCCCCAGACTGATCCGGTTAAAGCCAAGCGCACGAAAATGTTTCAGCTTTTCAGGGGTCAGATCTCCCGGGTTAGCTTCAATTGTCATTTCGGTATCAGGGGCAAATGAAAAATTATTGCAGACAATCTCTACCAGTTTTTCAAGATCATTTAAAGAAAGAAGCGAAGGCGTTCCGCCGCCAAGATATAAGGTATCAAAGTTGTTTAAAACATTTTCATAGTGAAGGATCTCTTTTTCAAGTGCATTTATCCAGGAAGGAATAAGGGCAGCATCATCAGTAGAATAAAAATCACAGTACGGACACTTCCCGGCACAAAACGGAACATGCACATAAAGACCTGGTTTATTCATAATAAAGAGCTTTATTATTAATTGAAAAAACTAGTATTCAAACTTACAGTTTATCATGTAATATTTTAAACAGAACTGAAAGTTAGCGTTTTTAAAGTCCCATTGCAGCGCAGCCGAGTGCAGCGATTTCAGGCGGGTTCAAGGGTCGACATGTCTGAGTTCCGCTTGCCGGAACGAGTTTGTTGACCCGCCGACTGAAATCGTGCCGCGAGGACAGTCCCGACTTGTCAGGACCGCGATGCAGGGCGGCCTTTCTTTGGTTCGTTTTTTTGGCCGGCAAAGAAATGAACAGATTAGTCGTTTTCAGACTTAAGTATCGAAACAAACGCCTTCTGCGGTATCTCCACAGACCCCACCATCTTCATCTTCTCTTTTCCCTTTTTCTGTTTTTCAAGAAGCTTTCTTTTTCGGGAGATATCACCGCCGTAACATTTTGCAGTCACATCTTTTCTGAAAGGGTTGATGGTGGAGCGGGCAATAATATTTCCGCCGATGGTGCTCTGAATAATTATTTTAAACATCTGCCTCGGAATCTCTTCTTTCAGCTTATTACAGATGTGAAGGCCCCGGGCACGGGCATTATCCCGGTGCACAATAATAGAAAGCGCATCTACTTTTTCATGGTTTACCATCATGTCTACTTTCGTCAGGTCACCTTCCCGATGCTCCAGATAATCATAATCAAAAGACCCATACCCCTGAGTAATGGTCTTCAGCTTATCATAAAAATCATAGACGATCTCAGCTAACGGCATATCAAAATTAACCTCTATCCGGCCCTGGCTGGGATAGTTGAATTTTGAGTTGACTCCCCGTCTATCGGTACAGAGTTTCATGACAGCACCCATATATTTCTCAGGAATAATAATGGATATCCGAACATAAGGCTCTTCTGATTTTTCAATGGTCATCGGATCCGGATAGTACTGGGGATTGTCAATCGTAACCCTTTCACCATTTTTCAAAAGAAACTTGTAGCGTACACTTGGCGCGGTCATGATGATGGACTGATTGTGCTCCCGCTCAAGCCGTTCCTGGACGATCTCAAGATGAAGCAACCCGAGAAAACCGCACCGGAAGCCCTGACCCAGAGCAGCAGAAGAGTCCTTCTGGTAAACCAGCGCGGCATCATTTAACTTATATTTATCCATGGCTTCAACCAGTGCAGGATAATCATCCGCAGCAATGGGATAAACCGAAGAAAAGACCATGGGTTTGGGTTCTTTAAACCCGTCAAGTACGGTCTCTACCGTACTGCCCTCAAGGGTTACCGTATCACCCACCCGGGTATCACTGACTGTTTTTATCCCGGCAATGATATATCCCACCTCACCGGCAGTCAGTTCTTTTTTCTTCTCCAGCTTAAGACGAAAAACACCCACCTCCTCGACTTTGTACAATGCCTTGTTAGACATAAACTGGATGGTGTCACCCGCCTTGAGTTTTCCGTCAAACACACGGCAACTCACAATCGTTCCCCGAAACGGATCATACTGGGCATCAAATATAAGCGCTGTCAAAGGATCCTTGATTTTCCCCTTAGGCGGGGGAATCCTTTCAATAACCGCTTCAAAGACCTCCTCCATCCCAATACCTTCTTTTGCGGAACATAAAATAGCACCGTCCGAATCAAGCCCCAGCTCTATTTCTATCTCCTCTTTGACCCGCTCGATGTCTGCGGCCGGAAGATCGATCTTGTTGATTACCGGAATGATCTCAAGGTCATGATCAAGGGCGGCATAGAGAGTGGCAAGGGTCTGCGCCTCAACGCCCTGGGCCGCATCCACCAGAAGCAGCACCCCTTCACAGGATGCCAGCGCCCTTGAGACCTCATAGGAAAAATCCACATGTCCGGGAGTGTCGATCAGGTTAAGTTCAAACTTTTCACCGCTCTTACTGGTATACGGCAGAGTAACGGTCTGACTCTTGATGGTGATACCGCGTTCCTGCTCCAGATCCATCGTGTCAAGCATCTGATCATGAAAATGCCGCGAATCTATCAGACCCACATGCTGGATCAGCCTGTCCGCCAGAGTTGATTTACCATGATCTATGTGTGCGATAATACTGAAATTACGTATCTGTACCATATGGTTTTAAGCTTTTACAGGTTCAGGGTTAAAACAGAATTTTTCTGATAAGGAATCAAGACTTTGTAAATCTTTTGAATTATAGAAGAAATATTCGCCTTTGTCAAAAAGCAAATCATCTGCCATGCAATATAATTGACACCAGGACACTGTTTATCCTAAACTGAAGCCAAAGTCCCTTTTTGGACGTATCAAAACCCTGTTTTTAATAATAAGATAATCCTATGAATATTGTTCTCTTATATCCACCACCGTGGCAGATTCCCAAACCCGGACAGGCCCCGGAAGATCATAATATCAGAGCACCCGAAGGAATAGATCTTTCATCCTGTCTGAGCGGAGACATCCTGAACATCCCCCAAGGCCTTTTATCCCTTGCAGCCCAGGAAAAGGAAAAAGGACATGCGGTTTCAGTCTTAAACCTTTTCACTTTCCCGTGGTGGGAAATAAAAAAGATCATAAGCCATTTCAAGGCGGATATTTACGGCCTTTCCGTTTTCACCTCCAACAGAAGAGGCGCTCTTGCCCTGGCAAAACTGATAAGAGAAACACACCCTGAAACACACATTATTGCAGGTGGCCCCCATGCAACCGCCCTTGCAGAAAAAATACTTTTGAACTGCAAAGCCGTTGACACCATCATCTCAGGAGAAGGAGAAAGCACTTTTAGTGAACTGGTCAAAAGACTTGATAAAAAAGAGACTTTGTCAAACATCCCCGGGACCTTTTACCGTGAAAACGGCAAAATAAAAAAAGCGCCCGAAAGAAAGCGTATTACAGATCTTGACGGCCTGATCTCTCCATTTAAATACTATGATGATTACATCCTGACCACCTCACGGGGCTGTGTCTGGGACTGCACCTTCTGTGCTTCAACCTCTATCTGGGGAAGAGAACTCTGTTCTCATACCCCGGATTACATTCTTGATACTCTTGAACTGATGGTAAACCGGAACAACCAGAAGACCATTGCCATCAAGGACGAGACTTTCACTAACAATAAAAAACGCGTGGTTGAAATATGTGAAGGCATTTTAAAAAGAAAGCTCAACTTTATCTGGAGCTGCGACACCCGGGCGGATACCCTGGATGAAGAAATGCTGTTTTTGATGAGAAAAGCAGGCTGCCAGAGAATAAGTCTGGGTGTTGAATCAGCATCCGGGAAAATACTAAAGAACATAAACAAGGAAATAGATCTTGAGACTGTGCGCAAAGCTACATTAATGGCCCGGAAGTTCGGGTTCCAGGTACGCTATTACATGATCACCGGATGCCGGGGTGAAACAGCAGCCACCCTAAAAGAAAGCACGGACTTTATAGAATCAGCCAGGCCCTGTCAGGTGATCTTTAACCCCTTTACTCTTTTTCCTGGAACAAAGGAATTTCAAATTGCAAAAGAAAAAAATCTTGTGGATGAAAACATCTTTTTTACCGATGATTTTTTTGAGTTGTCCCCTCTTCTGTTTAAAAACAGGGATAGGGAAACAGAAAAGATCTACAGCTGGGCCATTGAAAATTCCGGGCTGAAACAAGTTTCAGCATATAGCATAAAAGAACGGATAGAGATCTTTTCCCTTTTTCCGGACAGCCCGTTTGCATTTCTTGACCTGGGAGAAGCCTTTTATAATGAAGGCAACACTCAAAAGGCTGAAAAATGTATCATTGAAGCTGAAAACAGGGGGTATCCTCTCAAGGGAATTATTTACAACTACTTTGCCTGCCTGGCTCTGCAAAAAAATGATCTTGAAGAAACACTTAAAAACCTGATAAAAGCCAAAAAACAGGGGTATCACAGTGTGGTTGAAAAAAACGTTAAAATAATTCAATCATGGATAACGTCAGGCGGACCCCGTACCGGAGAAAAGCTTGAACTTAAAGCAGATCACGGTTTTGAAGTCACCCGGCCCTTTAAACAGCCTGCAACACCCGGAAAGATAATGATTAACGGTGAAGAAATCAGACCTGTTGTTTTTTAAACAAAAAAAGGCAAAGCCCAAATTTAAGGACTTTGCCTTTTAAACTCTTCAGATTAAGAGAAAACCCTAACCGTTATTTTCCATAAAGGTCTTCATGAAATCGGTTAATGCTTTCACCCCTTCAACCGGCATGGCATTGTAAATCGATGCCCGGCATCCGCCCACAGACCGGTGACCTTTCAGACCGCTTAAGCCCGCTTTTCCTGCTTCGTCAATAAACTTTTTCTCAAGGTCTTCGCTCGGCAGTCTCCAGACCACATTCATGGGGGAACGACTGGCCTTGTCCACCGGATTTCTGTAGTATCCGCCGCTGTTTTCGATCATGCCGTAAAGCATGCCTGCCTTTTCATCTCTTCTTTTGGCCACACCCTCAATACCGCCGTTGGATTTGATCCAGCGCAGAGTCAGACAGGTCATCCAGACAACAAAGGTTGGCGGCGTATTATAAAGAGAATTATTATCCGCGTGAATATCATACCTCAGATAAGCCGGCAGATTCTTGTTTGCTTTCTGGACCAGGCTGTCTTTGATAATCACCAGTGCCATTCCGGACGGGGCAAGATTTTTCTGTGAACCAGCATATGCCATATCGATCTTGTCCCAAGGGAGTTTTCGGGACATGATCTCAGAGGACATGTCACAGATCAGCGGCACATCCCCGGTATCCGGAAAATCAGAGAACTGAATACCGCCGATGGTCTCATTTGAACAGATATGAACATAGGCCGCATCCGGTGTCAGCTTCAGTTCGCTCTGCGCCGGCATCCGGGTATATTTTTCATCCGCACCATCCCAGGCAATATTAACCGTACCGACGGCTTTCCCGTCACCCAGCGCTTTCTTCGCCCAGGTCCCTGTGAGCACATAATCTGCGGCCATGCCTTTTTCCAGAAAAGCCATGGCAAGCATTCCGAACTGAAGTGTTGCACCGCCCTGGATAAAAAGCACATGATAGTCTTCAGGGACATCAAGAACTTCTTTAACAAGGGCAATCGTCTCTGTATGAATCGCATCATACTGTTTTCCGCGGTGACTCATCTCAACAAGCGACATTCCTGCATTTTCATAATCTACCAGTTTGGAAGCAGCTTCCTCAAGTGTTTCAAGAGGCAAATTGGATGGGCCCGCAGAAAAGTTAAATATTCGTGCCATTTTTTATTCTCCTTTAAAACCTGTTATAAATTTTTATGATAGTTCAATTTATCGTTATTAATTTTAAATTATATGAAATACAGCTAATCTAGTAGTATATTATCTGACTTTCAAAGTGTCAAGCAAACACTGGGTTTATAGAGCCCAAGGCCCACCTTTGCTGGAAATTTTTTCTTGCACCTTGCACATATTGCAAGGTTCCCGGCAAACAGCAAATAGAAAAACTTCCGTTATACAAGGGGTTTTTTATGCTTTATTTTTTTCACGTTCCGCTTTATATTATAGAATTACGCTACGCTAACAAAGCCTGATATAAGGAGCCCTTATGGATTTCATGATATGCGCACACGGAGACCCTTCAGAGGAAAAATTCATCCCGCATATTAAGGATTATGTAGACGGTGTTGAACTGCAAAATTACGGCCTCAAAGGGTCTAAATCCATTGCCGCCTGGAATGAAAAACTGACTCAGCATAAAAATATCGCGAAAAAACTGCCGGGCAGACTGGCTGTTCACGGCCCCTTTTTCGGCATGGACTATACCTGTCAGGACCACCTGGTCAGAGAAGCCGTAAAAAAACGTCTTGACATGACCTATCAGATGGTCTGCGAACTTAAGCCCGACACCCTGGTCCTCCACGCAAGATGGTCCGAAGAGCTTGGAAAGTTCAGCCTGGGAGATAACTGGATAGAGGAAAATGCAGCGTTCTGGAAAAATGAGATCTTAAGATATACGGAAATCGGTGTCCGAATCGTTCTTGAAAACGTTATGGAGCACAACCCAGACATGGGAATAAAGCTTGCTGATGCCGTAAATCATGAAAATCTCGGACTTTGTCTTGATATCGGCCATGCAAACCTCGCATCATCACTGGCTCCTGCAAAATGGGTCAAAAAGATGGGAAAAAGGCTAAAGCATGTCCATCTCCATGACAACAACGGTAAGCGTGACGAGCATCTGCCGATCGGACAGGGAAATATCGACTTTGATCCTTTCTTTGAAGCACTGCATAAATGGACACCGGAAGTAACCGTGTCTCTTGAAGTCATGGCAGAACCGGAAGAAGTCGTTAAAAACGCAGTATCTGTCACCGAAAAATACAGAAAAACCGGCAAATAAAAGATCATCCCCTCATCAGGCGGAAACTTTTGCATGACAGGCTTAAAGGTCAGTCTCTTACCTTTTTAAGGACATTTTTAATAAGAACATCAGGCTCGGATAGAAATTTGGACACCATTTCAAAGCAGTAGCTAAAAATTGCCATGGCCGGAATAAGACAAATCATAAAAGAAAAAAACAGGTTAGAAACACCAAAATACCAAGCTGTACCTGCAACACAGGGAAGACCCGTAAAAAAGACCTTTCCCAAAACCTCCTGTGAATCATAGATTATTCTTTTTAAAAATAAAAAATGGCAAAAAAGAGCGACCACAAAACAGACCTTTACGGCCAGAAAAGACCGTTCTAAAGAAAGTATAAACGAATTCCGGCTTATTACCTCATCTATAATTGAAAAGATCTCTTTATTTCCAGCAGCAAACAGATCATCGACCTTTGTCTCGCTGTAAAACCGCCATAACATTCTGCAAAATGAAAGGATGAGCATATACCCTGCAACCGTCACAACAAAAGTGACTAAAAAACCCATCACCCTGTCATGAAAACGCCTGAACTACAGGATAACTTCTTTTGAGATCATTTTACCGTCCCCTCTTTATGCAGAAAAACCTCATTTATACTGAAAAATACAATTCCCTCCCATTTTGACCCGGCAAACTCTATCGAAAGATAATTCTTTATGATATTCACACCGGATGATGGAGAGGAATGGCAAAGGTCTCCATTTATTAAAAGCCCCTCATGCCCCACAATTATTCCTTTTCCCCAGTTTGATCTTTTTATAAACGCAATTCCGATGACTTCCGGAAGATCTTTAAGTTCTTCAGTGGAAAACCCTTCCCTCGGAATATAGTCAACAGAAACAGCCCTTTTCCAGTGATCAAGTCTGCCCTTAAAAAAACTCTTTTTCTCACTTGTCCTGTTTAATACCAGTGAAATGTTTTTTAATTCAGATCTGTTTTTTACATATTTTAGGGTATTTTCTGAAAAATACCTGTTTTCCGGAGCTGTTATGCGGTCCGCTGTAAAATGATAACGGCCCTTAAATCCCACAATACCGTTTCTGTAATGAAGTAGCCGCATATGCTCACAGGCTTCCTCAAAAGAAGAACTGTTCATAAAAGCAGCCAGATAAAGCACAAACAGGGTACAGTTTGTTTGTCTGTATGGAAACCAGTTCCTGCTTTCTTCCGTTAAAGGATCTGCACAGTAGGGAAAAGCACCCATATACATATCCGCAAGCGCTTTTAGCCGCCTGTTTTTGTCTGGAAATTCATTTTTAAGTTTTGGAAGCAAAAGATTCAGATCAGAAGGTAACGCATTGTAAATCCGGGTTTCAGGCTGAAAGGTCTTTCCGAAAGCACAGACCGTCTCAGCTGCAAAAGCAGGAAAAGACAGCCATTGTAAAACAACAATAAAAATACAGATTTTATTAATATGATTAATATTCATTATAAAACTCTTATAACAAAATAAAAATCTCTTTGAAACAAAAAGTTAATTATATTATTATAAAAAATTGACCCTACCCCCTTGACAAAAAAAAAGCAGCTCTTATTTTTATAGGTACAATTATTAATAATATACACAGCGATACCCAAAATAGTTAAAAATCCATAAAAGGACATGGGAGGTTCAGCACAGTGACAGCAGCTAAAAAAAAGGTTTCCGAAGAGAACAAAGAACATCTGGAAGAAGACATTGTTGAATTAAGTTCCAAAGCCATGGAAGAAAAGGACAAAAAGAAGGACACGAAAACAAAAGACAGCCATAAATCCTCTGCTTCCAAAAAAGAACTGATTAAAAAGCTTGAAAAGCTGGAATTAGAAAAAAATGAGGTTTCAGACAGGCTGCTGAGAACTATGGCAGAATTTGATAATTATAAAAAAAGAGTTGCCCGTGAAAAAGAAGACATCATAAAGTACGGAAATGAGAAAATTGCCTTTGACCTCCTTCCAGTTATGGATAATTTTGAAAGATCCCTTGAACAGGCAAAAACAGCACAAGAGATCGAACCGGTTCTTGAAGGAATCGAAATGATACTGAAACAGTTTATCAGCACGCTTGAAAAGTTTCATATCAAGCCATTTGAGTCCCTTGGAGAACCGTTTGACCCGGAAAAACATGAGGCAATGGCACATCAGGAACATGATGAGTATGAGGATGATACAGTAATTGAAGAATATCAGAAAGGATATCTTCTCAAGGAAAAACTTTTAAGGCCTGCCAGGGTAATTGTATCAAAAAGTCCGGAAGAAGAATAATGAAAAGCCTGTCCGCATAACATACAGGAAATTAAGTTCTTCCAAAATCATCTTCTAACCGTTCGATATCATCTTCACCAGAATAATCACCGGTCTGGATTTCTATAAAAGAAAGCTCCTCCTGACCGGTAATTTCGATTCTGAGAAGCTCCCCTTTTTTAATATCAACACACTGTCCGGATACAACATTTACCCTCTTTTCATCAAGCCTAATGCTTGCACTTCCTTCTAAAATAAACCAGTGTTCATCTCTTCCAAAATCCACCGCCTAAATTCACAGACGCACTATTTCCAAGCCACCGGAGATGTTTTTTAAAAACCAATACCTGACGGCAGGGTTTTCTTCACGTGTTTCCTCACTACAGCGCTCGTGATGCCAGTGAATCAACCCCTCTCCAGCCAGTCCATATTCGTAACAATCCCAAACAGCTTGTACTTCTTCCCCTGCATCGCCATGGTTTGGGCAGCACCGGCTGTGATTCCAGCCCCGGCAGCCCTAACTGTTCTGCCATTTCCTGCCGCTTTGTCAAATACCGATACTCAGGGCCTTTTTTGCTGTGACCCATTGCACTGGGAACAAAGCAGACTTCGGCCCATTCGGCACCCGTCTTTTCCTTTTTACCGTTGACTGCTCTGTGTAGCAATCTTCTCTTTTGTTTGACGGTGTGAAAAAGCCGCTACCTCACTGTTGATAAACACAAACCCTTTTAAATGTTCATTGGGCTCAGGTATAAATGCTTTTTTTCCAGCCTGTCTTTTGAACCAGTTCCAGATAAAGCGGCAATCCCTCCAGTGCCGTCATCCCCGTAATCTTTTTCTCTTCTTCGTACTTGAAGGGTAATATCCCTTGTGCCATAATTGTTTCACCTCGTTGGTGATATGTTTGTTTTCCCAAACACATTATATCTCCCCTGTTTACAGGGACCAACGAGTTTTTCTTTTTTTTGGATGGTGAATCAGGGCTAGAACAAAAGATCAAAAACTTATTTTTAACACAAAAAGCAAAGGTCTTAAGACCCCTGAATTTATATTTGTAATGAGAATTGACATACCGCTGATTTTAATATAATAAAAGATGATGTGTTAGATGTGTGTTTAGGTGACTGATTTTTTAATAAAATGATACAGGACAGGGCAAATGGGCATTTTGGACGATTTCCGGTCAAAAGATTTTATGGGCCAGATGCAAATTCTGGGTGAAATCGAAAAAAGCGGAAATAAAGAGGCCATACCTCAGCTGCTTGAGCTTCATGCAGCACCGTTAAATGATGATTCGATCGCATTTATGATACAGAAAACGCTGCGTGCTTTTCTGTCTCAAAATGAAGACCAAACGGTTCAGGGACTGTCTTCAGACAGTATGCCGGTTAAAAAACTTTGTGTGCAGATCGCCGGCGAAAATAAGTTTCCGTCTGCCGGTATGGCCCTGATGCGGATGGCCGATGATGAAAAAAATTCAGGAATACTGCTGGAGATACTAACCGCTATTTCCGAGATAAAAAATTTAGATGTTTCTGAATTTTTTAAAAAACATATCCATCATAAGAATTCTCTTATTTCTGCTCTTTCCATTAAGATGCTGGGCGAACATACTGACGCTGACTCAATCGGCACGCTTTGCGATATTGTTAATGAGGGTGAAGCTGATGACAGCTTTGAAAACTGTTCCATTGCAGAATATAAAGCGATAGAAGCGCTTGGCTCTTCAAAAACTGAAAAGGCGCTTGCTTTTCTTTGCACTAAGGTCCACCATAGAAATGCCAGTGCAAGACGTATTATACATGGAGAGTTGGTTAAATCAGGGCCCGCCATTATACCTTTTCTGACCGATCATTTTGAAAAATATGATGATGACATGAAGGTAATGACTGCCGATGTGTTAGGCCGTATGGGAGATAAAACGGCTGTTGATATCCTGGTTGCTGCAATCAATAAAGGCTATGCGAAACACCATAATGTAAGACAGTCCATATATGAAGCTTTGGGACAGATTCCTTCTCCGGAGGGAGCAGACTGTTTGCTGGAAGGGCTGCAGACCGAGGATGAGCTTCTGCTGCTGTTGGTTGTCACTTCCCTGAACATCCAGAACAATCCCGCTATTTCCAAAAAAATAAAAAATTTAGTTGATAAAAATAACCAGCAGAGCGAAAAGCTTATAAAGGCAATCGTTAAGTCAAATTCCCTTGCAATTTTTGAAGCCCTTTATAAAGAGACAAAAATCGCCGACAGGATGATAGACTGTATTACACGGCTGAATGATCCGGAAGTAATATCTGAATTTTACGTGAAGCTGGTGGCGATAGGCGGAGAAAGAGCAGAAGCAGATGCAGAGAAAATCGAGTACAGCACGATCCAGGAAACAACTAAAAACATTCTTGCGATCGACGATTCAAGACCAATGCTTCTTTATTACCGGTCTGTTGCAGCTGATATGGGTATTGATATAATCACCGCGGCCAACGGGAAAAAGGGGCTTGAAATAATTACAAAAACGAAGGAGCTTGACCTGCTCCTGACGGATATGAACATGCCGGAAATGGATGGTATTGAGTTAACCAGACAGATAAGAGACATCCCGGAACTGAAAGAAGTTCCGGTAATTATGGTCACCACTGAATCGGACAAATCACAGGAACGTCAGGCCGTAAATGCCGGGGTAAACTGTGTTGTAATGAAACCCTTTACGGCAAACACGCTTCAGACAAAAATAAAAAAGCTTATTAACACATCAAAATAATCCCGGGTTCGTTTTTAATCTTCTGAACGAATAAGCGGCTGCCGCAGTTTTTTAAGAGAACTGCGGTTTTTTTTGTTTTGAAGACGGTTTTCTTTTGATCTTTTAGGCAGCATGGTTTTTCTGCGCAGCTTCGGAGTTTTTGAAGCATTGCGGATAAGAGCTGTCAGCCGTGAGAGACCATCAATCCGGTTTCGCTCCTGTGTGCGAAAACGTTTGGCCGTAAGGATAAGAATACCCTCATCTGTAATGCGCTTACGTTCCAGCCTAAACAGCCTTTTACGCACATCTTCGGGAAGAGAAGGAGAATTTTTAGCATCGAACCGGATCTGGACTGCCGTTGCAACCTTATTTACATTCTGACCGCCCGGACCGGATGAACGGATAAAGGAAAGGTTTATTTCTTTTTCTTTAATCGTTATGGCGTGCGTTATACAAAGCATTCTTTTTCGTCTGTTAGCCGCTTAAGCGGCGTAAAATAATGATGCGGTTCAGGATGGACCGCCTCAATGCAGGAGAAATCAAATATTTCTTCTATTGAAAGATCTCTTTTTATATACTGCATGTTTTTCAATGCGGGTAAAAAAGCCATTGTGGTATTTATATACTCAGCAGGAAGTGATGCACAGTACCGGGGAGAAACCGAAAGCACTTCTCCGACAAAGCTTTTGTCTACCACTTTTATCTCTTCCGCAATGACTTTTGCCGCCTCGTCCGGTTTTTGGATTATAAAGTTACAGGCTTTTTCATGAACACGTATAAAGTCCTTAAGCATTTCTTTTTCTTTTATCATCTTTTCGGTTACAACTATTCCATAACTTGGATTAAACGGCCAAATGTGTAATGCCGGGATAATAACCGGATAGCCAAACCATTTATCCGCAACAACAGAAAGGGGGGGCGTACCAAAAGCACCGTCGATTTCACCGCCTTTAATTGCATCTGGGATAAGATCTGCCCAAGGATAGTTCACCACTTCAACATCTTTTATCCCGCTTTCTTTTATAAGAAATCTTGCGATCACATCATGAATTGATCCGGCTGAGGGCGCACCGATCTTTTTCCCGGCAAACTGCTGAAGGACGTTTTCTGTTGATCCCAGCTCAGCAAGCGAAGAAAATTCATTTCTGCCGATCATCACAGTCCCTTCCACATGCCCTCCGGCGATGCACTTTAAAGGCAACCCCTTTTCTATTCCGATCATTGCCGGAGGGAGACCGATATATCCAATATCCAGAGAGCCTTCCTTAAAGGCTTTTACCATGGAGGGTCCTGTACCGAACAAACTCCAGTCAGATTTTATTTCAACAGACGTTTCTATCCATCTGAGATTTTTGATAATATGGGAGGTATGGTACATGGTGGAAAGATAGCCCAGCCGGAGATTTTTCATAAGCAAAAAACTCTAATCCTTTACCTGTTTTTATAAGTTACTGAACTGATAATTTCGCTTCAAGTTCAGCAATGTTTTTTTTGGCCAAATCAAAATTTATTTTTTTTGACGGTTTTTCAATTGATCTTTTAAAATGGTACAAAGCCTCTTCGCTTCGGTTAAAACGTTTAAGTATTGTTGCCAGATTGTAATGGGCCGGAGCAAAATCCGGTGTTATTTTCAAGGCCTCACTGTACTCTACACTGGCTTCCCTGTTCTTACCGGCTCTGAGATATATGTTCCCAAGATTAAATCTTGTTTTAGAAGATTTTGGATTTAAAATCAAAACCTTTTCGTAAAGTTCTTTTGCCCCTTTATCATCTTTTTTTCTGATATGCAGCTGTGCCAGTAAATTAAGAGACTGGGGACTGTTGGGATTTAAAGAAATCGCTTTTTCCAGAAATTTTTCCGCTTCAGAATAGTTTTTTAAATAATAATGTGCAAGCCCTGCATTATGGTAAAGCATGGGATTTCGAGGAGAAATTTGCAGCGCCCTGAAGTAGTGGAATAAAGACTTTTTATAATCACCCTGTTTCTTGTATATATTACCTTTAAGTGTATGTCCCTGCACCTCAGAATTTTTATTTTCAAGCAGCAGATCTGCCGCCTTGTGCGCCATATCAAAATTTCCTGTCTGAATATATATATCGCACAGAAAGTTTCTGGCGTCATGAAATTGCGGATCAAGCTCAAGGGTTCTGTAACATTCTTTGACCGCCCTATCCATCTCACCCTGCTCCCGGTAAAGATTGGCAAGATTGTAATGAGGCTCCGCATATTTTTCATTCAGTCCGCTTGCTTTTTTATAATACGCTTCTGCACGTTTGTAGTCTTTTTTTGAAAAGTAAACGATCCCAAGATTGTTTACCACCTTTGGTGAATCAGGAACCATTGCGATATACTTATTAAAATACCGTTCGGCCGCATCGTAATCCTTGATCTTCAAATAGCAGTAACCGATATTTAGAATCCCATTTACGTTATTCGGGTTAATTAAAAAAGACGCTTCATATTCTTCTATAGCCTTTTTATATTTTTCCTGCTGAGTATAATTTTGTGCGAGCAGGGATGTGATGTTATAGTTCCACTCAGAAAAAATCTTTGCCTTACGTAGATATTTATTAGAAGCTTCAAACCGGTTTTTTTTTGCAAGAGTCATCCCTGAAACAAAATGCTTGTCCGAAAGCACTATTTTTCTCAAGAAGAAAAAAGAAGAGCACAGGAAAACAATTATTACAGCTACCGTAAATATGCGGGCTGTTTTTTGAAAAGGAAAACACCAGTTGTTTATATGCTCTTCTGAGCTGTTGATATAAAGAAAAGCCATTAATGCAAAATAAGTAAAAAGCAGGACCGGCGGCACAGCTCTTTCTGTTGGAAAAGTAAAAAACGCAATGACGATAAAGCTTATTACACCCAGCAGGGTAAAGAATGCACGAAGCCGGGTCTCTCTGTTTTTTGCTTTTTGGTTTATTTTAAAAAAGAGATAAAAAAATGTTATAAAAATCCACAGGTAAACACAAAATCCCGGAAATCCAAGTTCTGCAAGTATCTGAAGGTGATCATTGTGAACTCTGTGTACCTGTCTATCCTCACCAAAAGACCTGTCAACCCTTGCGGCCCGGTGATAGACAGGATAATTAAGCTTGAAATTCCCAAGCCCGACACCTTTCCAGTAATTATCGTTTATCATTACAGCGGTATTTTTCCACCATCCGAGACGAAGCTTTGTCGTGCCCTTGTCAAACTTTTTCAGCACCTCCGCCGCGCTGGGGACTTTATTATCAAGATCAAGCGCTTCTCTTGCCGGCTGAAAAAAGAGTAAAAAACAGGTGGCAAAGGCTGCTATCATAAAGATACAAAGTGTGTTTTTTATACCCGCATATTTTTTTACGCCCGGCGAAACTAGAAAAGCAGCCAGCATAAGGACAAAAACAGCGGTGACGGCCATTCCCGCGGATCGGGTCCGGGTATAGCAAAGATAAACGATAGAAACAAGAATACAAACTGAACTGATTATTTTAGTTCTAATCTCTTTTGCGATCATAATAGAACCGGCAATAACAGGCACTGCCATGGCAATGAACTGAGATGCCATATTTTTGTTCGCAAATGTACTTGCAGGCGGGGATAACTGCGGTACCACTGAAAAATCAAAAAGTCTCTGGCAAATGCCTATAAGGGAAACTGCCAGAGCAGAAAGCGCAATAACAAAAAAGACCCTGTCTACAAAGTCCTCTTTTTTAATTGTATTCACCAGAAAGAAAAAGAATATCAGTGCCCCGCACCAGTGCAGCAGGGAAAGGGTCGCCGCATACGGATTGACCGCATAAATAATAGAAACCCAGCAGAAACAATAAAAGGCTGTTAGCGGAAGGTCAAGAGGCGTTCTTTTCCAGACAAAGGCTTTACCCTTCCTGAAGTTTAAGACCGGAATTACGGCAAGGATTGCAATTCCCCATTGCAAAAAAGCCGTCTTCGGATTGTTTTCAAATTCACCGCCTATCTTTAGATAAACAAGAGGTGCAACACCCAGAAGAAAAAGAGGCCCCAGTTCAACAATTTTTTCAAATAAGTTTTTAAATAAAAACGTTTCTTTCCTGATTAGTTCAGAGCTTTGTTTTTTTATCTTTTGCTTTTTTTTCATCACAGGTCCGTTAGCAGTTCATCATAATAATTTTCTGTTTCTCTGATCATTTTATCAACAGAAAACATTTTTTTCCATCTTTCTCTTCCGTTATTGCCAAAACGGCTTCTAAGTTCCGTGTTTTCCGAAAGCTCAAGTATCTTTTTTGAAAGCAGCTCCGTCTCTTTCGAAGGAACAAGAACCCCGGTTTCACCATCTATAACAAGTTCGGGTATCGCGCTTAATTTTGTGGCAATAACAGCTTTTCCCGTTGACATGGCTTCAAGGATCGAAAGACCGAACCCCTCCCAGAGGGACGGATGAACAAAAATATCGATTATAGAAAGAATTTTTTCCGTATCCTCTCTGAATCCTGTAAAGAGAGCCTCCCCCTCAAGACCTCTTTCTTTTGCCTGGCGCCGGAGTTCATTTTTTAGTTCTCCATCTCCAACGATCAAAAGGAATATACGGCTGTTTTTTTGCCGAGCCCTGTGAAAAGCATCAATAAGATATTTATGTCCTTTTTGATTTACCAGTCTTGCGATGATGCCCACAACAACCCTGTTTTCTGCGATCCCGAGCTCAGACCGGATTGCGCTTGTCTCCGGTAAAGGAAAAACATCTTTCAGGCCGTAGTATATGGTCCTGGCCTTTTCCGGCGGAACTTCTTCAATCTCGATGATGAAATTCCGGATCCAGTTGGATATGGTTATCGTCCCGGCTGTTTTTTTGCTTATGGCAATATTTAATGCTTTTATAACCCTGTTTTGCCGAAACTGGTCGTCATTATGTTTAGTGGAAATAATTTTTTCCACGTCTGCCAGCCGTGCCGCTATAGTACCGTAAATATCACCGTGGATGAGATGGGTATGAACAAGAGAGGGTTTTATTTTTTTTAACAAACGGTAAAGGTTCCACAGACAGACCGGGTCCAGATCCGAACGTATAATAACATTATAACTGTTGATATCTTTTTCCTTTAATTTTTCAAAATAACGACCGAGGGAATTCCCCGGCTCAGTAAGGACAATTAAAAAAACATCATACCTGCTATTAAGGCCGGGAAGAAGGGTCAGAAGATGCTTTTCTGTTCCGTGTATTCCTGTGGCCTTTACAATATGAACAACCCTTTTTTTCATTGTCTTTCCCGAGTTTTTAAGATCCTGCGTTTAGATAAAAAATTGTAATTTATTCACGGCTAAAAGCCGTGGTTTAATCTTATAATTACAGAGTATCTTTTGGACCGACCTCAAGAACCGTCCCCTTCTCAGAAGCGGACAACTTTATAAAAAATCATTTTTCAGGTTCCGCGTTTTTGTTTTCCCCCGGCAGACGGGCAATACTTCGCTCTTCCGGTTTTCCTGCGGCAACAGTTCAATGAAGTCCTTTTTTAAAAATAAGTTCCTCGTACAGATCTTCCAGCTTTCGAACCATCTCTGAAAGAGAAAAATCCTTTTTTGCAGTTTCCCTGCCATTTTGACAGATCTTTTGCTTTAACTGTTCATCTTTAAGAAGACTTACAATTCTTTCTGACATAAGAGAAATATCTCCGGGCGGGACCAGAAAGCCGTTTCGCTGATCATCGATCACTTCACAGACTCCGTCCACAGCGTTCGCAACAACGGGAAGCCCACTGGCCATGGCCTGGGGAATGACTCTGGGCAGTCCCTCCCAAAGAGAGGTAAGAATAAAAACGTCCATACAGCAGAGCAGATCCGGCACATCGGCTCTAAGGCCGGTTAAAAAAATATCTTTAGAAAGGCCGGTCTCTTTTATAAGATTTTCTGTTTCACTTCTTAACGGCCCGTCACCCACAAAGATAAACTGAGTATCCGGAAGTTCTTTTTTTACCTTCTCTGCCGCGCGGATGAAATCAAGGGGGTTTTTTTGCTGTGAAAGTCTTCCAACGGTTCCCACCAGACGGCTTTTAAGGTTTATGCCCAGTTTTTTTCTGGTTTCCGCCGGATCAGAGGAAACCTTTGTGAATTCATCAAGGTTTATACAGCTGTGTATTGTTGTATACTTCCGGGGCTCTCCGATCCTGTCTCTTAACCCGTCTCTTGAATTCGTGGAAGAAACAACGATTAATTTATCACTTATTTTTGCGCTTCTTCTTTCAAGAAAGGTAAAAAACTTTTTGTATAAAAAGCTCTTATAAACATGGTGTCCCCAGCCATGTACGGTATGAATGATTATCGGTACATTTGCAGCTCTTGCAGCCCATCTTCCCAAAATGCCTGTTTTAGAACTGTGGGTATGAACAATATGCGGTTTTTCTTTTTTAAAAATATCAGCCATCTTTTTTACCGCAAGAAGATCCTTTAAAGGGTCCGGTCGTCTTACGATCTCCGGCATGAGGGTAAGCGGTATCCCTCTTTTTTTGACCTCTGAAATAAGTTCCCCTTCAGGTCCCGTGTCAGGCCCGGAAATAATTGAAGCTTCAAACCTGTCCTTATTAAGGCCAGCGCAGGTCTCCATGGTGTTTTGCTGCGCACCGCCTAAGATCAGACGGGTTATGGGATGTATGACTTTAATTTTTTTCATGAGTAAAAAAGGGCAGTAAGGTAAATAAAAAAGGGGGGGGTCTTCTACTTAAAAATTAGCCATAAAACTATTTATCGAAGAATTTAAAAAAGTACCGATCTCTATTACGGTATCTTTATCTTTCAGCATGGCGTACATACTTATGGAAGTGGGGGTTTTGCTGCCGAGGATAAACACTGTGGGCTCTTTTTTTTCTTCAATAAAAATACGTAAAACCGTTGAAGGTAAAGACAGTCCGAACTGGGTCAGATCTTCAGGCTTTTCTTTGATTATTTCTATATTGATCGTATCTGTTATTGCGGAAACAATACTTTGTATGGCTTCCTGTCGGATTTCCCGGTTTGCTGCAGGTGAAACGACGTTCCAGCTTCCCGATGATTTTTTCAAAATAATTTTTTTGTTTTTTTGAAGAATTTCCACCCTCTGCATTTGTTCAGGAGAGAATGAAAAGACTTTTGTCAGTCTTGTTCCGCTCTCATCCGGTTTTTTTTCAGGCAGGTCCTTTTCAATCAACAGGACATAACCCAGAAGAAGTGAAAAGATAATGGTCCAGAAAAAGAGTCTTTTTAGGTTCATCGCTTAAAACGTCTCCAGAAAATAACAGACAAGCCTATTAGAAGAATGATCAGCGGCTCTATCACCACTGAGGACCAGAACACCAGCCTGCTTTCATTTTCAGTAAGAAACAAAATTGACATGGGTGCCTGGCCCGATCTTGTCCGGGAAGCAAGCCCCTCATTTTTTTCAGAAAACCAGTTTACTGCATTTAGAAAAAAGTCCCGGTTGCCCAAGATGGTATAATAGTAATTTGTGATAAAGTCAGAATCTCCGAACACCATTAAATGTCCGGTTTTGTTTTCCATGATAGGAATTTCGGTAACCAGTGCTACCGGAACAGGGCCCATCACATCTTCTTTGCTTTCAAAAACTGCTTTTTCATCATATACGCTTTGCGTATTCTTTTCAGCCCAGCTGTCCGGACTTGAATTTGCAATTATGACTGTTTCCTGATCCGACCCTTCTTTTTTAAGGGGAGCAACAGACCTGCAGATCGGAAAGACCACCGCATCATTCATGTTTTCAGAAATAGGATGGTTTTTATCCGGTATGACAATAGGGGTAATGTTATCCAGAGTAAACAGTTTGCTTTTTTTATCAATCACAAAATCACGGGAAAGACTTACCCCGACCGTTGCCATGTATTTTTCTACTTCCGGAAGAGGGTAGGGATCGCAAAGCAGGATAACGCGACCGTTATTTTTCATATAGTCATCGATCATCTCAAGTTCCTGCTTTAAAAAATCTTTTTTCGGACCACTGATGATCAGAATCGAGGTATCTTCAGGAACCTTCTTTTTCTGCATCAGCATAATTTCTTCTACTTTATAATTTTCTTCTTTAAGCGCCCGGACGATCATGGCATACCCGGTCTCAGGGTCATGGCTGGTTATATCTCTTTCTCCGTGGCCGGTGACAAAGCGTATGGTTTTCACACTGCTATCCGTCAATTTAAGAATAGTACTGACAATACTTCCCTCTTCAAAATTCTGGACTTTTTCTTTTTTTCCCATGTACTCTATAACGCCCGCGCCTTTTCTGCTGATATTAAAGGCTTCTGCTTTTGCAGGGTTTCTGTTGATATCGATAAACTCGTAATGAAAGTGTTTTGAAGCCCAGGAAAAAAGCTGCATCAGTTCCTGGTAAGCCCGTCCTTCTTTCTGGTCATAAAATATGGTTGCATGAATATCGTGTTCAAGAGAACCGAGAATGCGCTCTGTTCGGGACGAAAGGGTAAATGTTTTTTCCGGAGTGAAATCAAAACGCTTGTTATTGTTAAAGGCAATATAGTTTATCAGTACAACCGTTCCTAAAACAAAAGATATCAGCAGAAAAAGTTCTATGCAGTGCATGATGTTCTGTTTTGATAAAAGGGAGGGCGCTTTCATTTTTTCCCCCTCCACTGGCGAGATTCAAGAGAACACAGGGTAAGAAAAAGAAAAAAGAAGCTGACACTCAGATAATAGACAACATCGGAAATATCAATCACCCCTCTTGGGAAATTATAAAAATGCTCAAAAAGCGAGAACTGGTGAAGGATCGTCATAACCTTTGTTCCGGCAATCCCCTCATTCCAGTCAATGGACCAGAAAAGTATCAGAATACCCACTGTGATCATAGCAGCAACGATCTGGTTTTCAGTTAACGATGAAACAAAGACACCGCAGGCAATAAAAGCGGTGCCAAGCAGAAAAAGTCCGAAATAGCCGGTAACAAGCGGCCCAAGTTCAATGCTGAACACAATATTAAGAAGTATGGGGTAAAGAAAAGTAAGTGCCAGCATCACCACAAGAACCAGAAGGCAGGCAAGGTATTTTCCCATAATGATCGCCATATCTCTTATGGGATGCGTATACAGCAGCTCTATCGTACCCAGTTTTTTTTCTTCGGAAAAAAGGCGCATGGTCAAAAGAGGAAGCAGCAGCAGCATGAACCTTCTCATGTCCTGAAAAGTATACTGCCACAGGCCCAGCTTGACATCAGAACCGACCATCATCACAAACATGGTAAGATTGGTATAGAAGAAATATCCTGATATCACCAGAAAGATAAACAGAACGATATATGCGGTTAAGGAAGTGAAATAAGAATTCACTTCTCTTTTCATAATAAAATACCAGCTCACCGGTTGTTGACCCCTTCTTCTTCTGTTACGATCTTAATAAATATTTCTTCAAGCGTCATGTCTAAAGGTCTGATCTCTTTAAGTTTCCAGCTGTTCTCATATACGGATTTTGCGATCTCATTGATAAGATCAGCGTTCTCTTCTGTCTCAATCTCATAAAAGCCGCCATGCTTTCCGGAACCGGGCTCTCTTCTGTCAATGCTTGTTATGCCTTCAATGGTGCCTATGGTTCTTAAAATATCACCCGTCGGCCCTTCTGCTTTAAGAATTATTTTAGGCGTCTGCTGAAGCCTTTTTGTAAGATCAGCGGGAGTGTCTACCGCAATAAGTTTTCCCTGATGCATGATGATCACCCGGTCGCAGGTCATACTGACCTCGGGAAGGATGTGGGTAGAAAGGATCACGGTCTGGCTTCCCCCAAGTCCTTTTATCAGACTTCTGATATCGATGATCTGTTTCGGATCAAGCCCGACCGTCGGCTCGTCAAGAATCAAAACTTCCGGATCATTTAAAAGCGCCTGCGCGATTCCGACCCTCTGCCTGAACCCCTTTGACAATTTCCTGATGAGCCGATGTGAAACGCTTTGCAGCTCGCACCTCTGTATGACTTCATCCACCTTGCTTTTTTTCCGCCTTGCAGGTATGCCCTTTATCTCCGCAAAAAAGTTCAGATAGGAAAAGACCGGCATGTCCGTATAAAGGGGAACGTTTTCAGGCAAATAGCCTATTTTCTGTCTTACTGAAAAAGAATCATTTAAAATATCCGTTCCGCAGATCCGTGCGGTTCCGCCGGTGGGCGGGAAAAAGCAGGTCAAAATCCGCATGGTGGTTGTTTTTCCGGATCCGTTAGGCCCGAGAAATCCCATGATCTCGCCCTTTTTTACTGAAAAAGAGACGTCCTCTATGCCTCTTGCAGGACCATAAAATTTTGACAGGTTTTCAACTTCTATTGCGTTCATATAAAGTTACTAGAATAGATTAACCGGATCTTTTTTAACGAATTTAAAGACCTTTTTATCATTTTAACGGATATCTGTCAATCAACCATATTTTCCTCTATTTCAGGCAGTATTTCGACAGTTTTTTCGGTGGGCATTTCCTGCACGTTTTTGAGCTTTCTTTCGATGGTCCGGGATTTCCTTGCAGCGGTTTCTATTGTGTTGCTGGCTTCCTGGAGTTTTTTATGAGTTTTATCAAGGACATCTCCAAACTTGCCGAATTCTGTTTTAACGGTTCCCAGAAGAGTCCAGACTTCGCTCGAACGCTTTTCTATGGCCAGGGTCCTGAATCCCATCTGAAGACTGTTTAACAGCGCTGCCAGGGTTGTAGGGCCCGTTACGGTAATACGGAACTCCCGCTGCAGCTGTTCAAAAAGTCCGCGCCTTCTCAAAACTTCTGAGTATAGACTTTCAACCGGCAGAAACATGATCCCGAAATCCGTTGTGTTTGGCGGATCCAGGTATTTTTCATTTATTTTCTTTGCTTCTGCTTTTATGAATTTCTCAAGGCTCTTGGCAGCTTCTTCCACGAGTATCGGTTCTGCTTTTTCCTGAGCTTCGATCAAACGTGCATAATCGGCTTCCGGAAACTTAGAGTCAATCGGAAGCCAGACTTCTCCTTCGCCCTTATCTCTGCCCGGAAGCCTGATCGCAAACTCGACCCGGTCAGAACTTCCCTTCTTCGTTGCCACATTCTTTGAATACTGTTCAAGGGTAAATAGTTCTTCGATCAGAAAACCGAGACTTATCTCTCCCCAGGTCCCTCTTGATTTGACATTCGACAGTACTTTTTTAAGATCACCCACGCCTGCTGCCAGGGTCTGCATCTCACCCAGTCCTTTGTGTACCTGTTCCAGCCGGTCACTCACCAGTTTAAAGGATTCTCCCAGCCTCTTTTCAAGAGTGGCATGCAGTTTTTCATCAACTGTTTCGCGCATCTGATCCAGCTTTTTGGTATTTTCGTCCTGAAGTGTTTTCAGCTTTTTCTCAACGGTTTCACGGATTTTGTCCAGTTTTTCCTCATTGGTGCGGGTCTGGGTTGAAAGCTGGTTTGAAAAGGTATCCAGCTGATTTTTCTGAAGCCCGGCTATTTCTGCCATCCGGGAAAGGAGAGAGTCTCCAAATAATTTTAAGGAATTAGACATCTCCTGTCTGGCAAACTGATTATTCTGGTTTGTTTCAGCCCTGTTTTTTACGATTTCTTCCTTAAGTACACTCTCGGTCCTTTGCTGATTCTTTTCAAGGTTTTGCAGCCCCCGATCAAAACCGGATATGTTTTTTAACAACCGGGAAAAGCGGGCAAACAAAACCAAAACAGCTGCAAACGTAATTATAACAACTATAATTATGAGAAAATCTGTCATCTTAATTTCCAAAAAAACCATTTGTATTGATTGGGAATAGCCTAGCATTTTTTTTTAAGAACTTAAACCAAAGAATGTTAAATAAAAATCTGTTTTTAGCAGATTTTTTTTGCCTGTTTTTAAAAATTTTGATTCAGTTGTCATAACAGCTGCTGCAAAAATCGAAAAAAACTGAAAATTAATTAATTGAAATTAGAGATGATTTAGTGTATTTTTCACACTATTTAAAAAAACATGGAGATGTTTATGAAAAAAAAGGTGACCGTTGTAATGCCTGCATATAATGCAGCAGAGACCCTTAAAAAAACCTTTGATGATATCCCGAAAGGCTATGTTGATGAGATTATCCTGGTAGACGATAAAAGCAGTGATGATACGGTTAAAGTGGCAGAGTCTCTGGGAATTCATACTGTTGTCCATGATAAAAACAGAGGCTACGGCGGAAATCAGAAAACCTGCTATACGGAAGCCTTAAAAAGAGGTGCTGATATCATAATAATGGTACACCCTGATTACCAGTATGACAGCAGACTGGTACCTTACATTGTTGGATTTATTGAAAAAGGCGTCTGCGACCTTGTGCTGGGCACCCGCATAAGAACAAGGAAAGAAACGCTTGAAATGGGCATGCCGGTTTGGAAATATTTATCTAACCGCCTTTTAACGATTACGGAAAATATTATTTTCGGCCAGAATGTATCAGACTTTCACACCGGATACAGGGCCTATTCAAAAGAAGTCCTTGAAACCATACCTTTCATGCAAAATTCGGAGGACTTTGTTTTTGACACGGAATTTCTGGCACAGTCGGTCTATTTTAATTTCAGGATAGGCTGTGTCCCGGTACCGGTACGGTATTTTTCTGAAGCATCGCAAATAGACTTTAAAAACAGTGTTATTTATGGTTTAAAAACCCTTAACACCCTGTTTAAATTTATAGGACAAAAACTTAATCTTATAAACTCCCCCCTTTTTAAACAGTAATATCCTTCCAGAACCCTTGATCTACAGTAGCAGATGCTACAGCTCTTCACTTGCCCAAAGAGCTGTAGCGGTCAATGTTTATTATTGACTCAAACAATGCAAAAGAAAGGGCAAAGCCCTGCACCTTGGTTCCGTCAAGCGGAACTGCCCGCGTGGCACAATTTTAGATGGCGGGTTAACAAACTCGCCCGGTAAGCTTGGACTCAGACAGATCAACCCTTTTATTCAAGGCGTAAAAAACATGGGCTAAAAACAAAAGGGTTTAGCCTCGGGTTGAAAAATACAAATTTAATTATATAGTTAGCTCTACATGGGCCACGAAACCCCGAAATTTTAAAATGATAAAAAGTATGATTCCGGAACGCTGAATTATTTTTACAAAATCCCGGATTATAAATTTTTTTACAAATCCGACAAAAAGATTATTGTGTGATAAAGCAAAAAACGGATGAAATAAAAATAAAATATCTACAAAATATTTGTTTTTGTGATATTATTAATGATTAATTTTTACTGTGCATATAAACGGCGCCATTCTCAGGAATGGACTTGATAATAAACCTGTTTATAGAGCATCTCGCCGTTTTTTTGCTGTTCTTCAATTTTCTGAGGGGGGAAACCTGGGAAAAAATGGTTTTAAAAAACTTAAAAAGTCTTGAAGATATACAGAAATTACTGGGTTCGAAAATATATTCCCAGTCCCTGGAATTTTCACAGAACGACGCCATCTTAAACTATAATCAAAAACCTGGCCTGATATCCGCACGCGTTAAGGACAACGGGACAAGTACTCACCGGGTAGAAATTTCTCTCGCAAATGAAGGCGCCATTACAAAGTTTCGATGTACCTGTCATCATGGACGGTTCTGTAAACATATCGGAACAGTCCTGATCCACACCCTTCAGCACAAAAGTTTAAACGACTTAAGCGCACAGATAATTAAAAACCACGGTAAAAAAAAGCTGGTGGAAGATGAAGTCATTAACTTTGATTTCACAAATTACGGTGAATGCGAAAATGATTTTATCCGGCTAATCGAAGAGACAAATTCTTTTTCCGTGGTCAAAAATGATAAAAAAAGATACAAACTTGTTTTCCTGGTAGACAAGAGTGAGGACTATTATTACTCAACCGAGCAAAACCCGGCATATTGGAACCTCTCACCCGGTACGATTAATATCAAAGAAGACGGAACTTTTGGAAAAATAGAACTGTTTGAAGATGACAAGGTGACTGAAGAGGTAACAGCTGTTGAAAACAGCCTGACAAGGCTTCTGTTCGAAAATGAGAATGTTGACGAAGACCTGAGCAAATATCTTGACCTGATCATAAAAAACCCTGATCTTCCTGTTTATATAAAGTTTGAGCAAAACTACATTCCCCTAAAACAGCGCAAGATCGATTCAACTACCGTCGGTTTTAACCTGACAGGCCTGGAAGAAAGTGTTCTCTTTTTTACCCCTGAAGTCCGGCTCTCCTACGGAGAAACAAATTCTATCCTTTCCTACGATTTAGACAAGAATATAATACGAAACGGATTTTCTTTTTATTACCTGGATCCCAGAGGAGTCATTCTTTATAAAAATGACAGTATGCTTTATCCAAGCTTTTTTTATCATCTGATCGACAGCAGAGACGAGTTCCTGCTGTCAGATATATCTTTTATCAAGGATTTTGTAGAAAAAAATTTAAAAGACTGCGTCACTATTGATTTCAGGGCAAAAGCATTAAGAATTTCAAACTACAATCCAAAACCTTTCATAGAGATAAGTCCTTCCAGCCGCAAACAGGGGCTTTCCCTTGTGTTCAATTATAACGGCCATGAATTTGCGTATAAAGACAAAAAAAGCTTTCTGATCATCAGTTCAGAAAATGATGAGATGGTTGCCATAAACCGCAACAGAAAATATGAAAAAATGATCAAAGAATATGTTGAGATGGAGCTTAACAACATACCGGATCGAAAATTCAGCAAGCTCTATGATTCTGTTTATATTAACTTTGAGATAAGCACAAGCCTTGAAGACTTTCTTTATATGTATGGGGCTGTTTTTATTGATAAGGGTATTGATATAAGACTGAAGGGAAGCAAGAAAAAAATAACTTCCGGGAAAGGTAAAATGTCTTTCCATATCGCTTCGAACACAGACTGGTTTGATGTCAAGTTAAAGTACGATGATGAAAATGGAAATGAAGAATCTGTTAATATAGATTCCCAGTATATTGATAAGGGCCTGCTTAAGGTCGGCGGATCTTTTGTCCTCCTCACAAAAAAGGACATAGAAAAAATCAAGAAACTTCAGACCGAAGGCATGGAAAATGACGGAAGCCTTAAGGTCTCAAAACTTGATTTCAGCCTGATCGATGAGATCTACAATGATGTTGCAAACAAAACAAAAGACCTTACCTCCACCGTTAAGATTGCTGAAAAATTCAGGGACTTTAAGGAAATAAAAAAACAGCTCCTTCCTGAAAACTTTGTGGGCAAACTCAGAGACTACCAGGTTTCCGGCTATAACTGGCTGTATTTTTTAGGGGAGTACGGGTTTAACGGCTGTCTTGCCGACGACATGGGCCTTGGAAAGACTGTCCAGGCACTTGCCCTGCTGCAGAAACTTAAAGAAGAAAATAAGCTGGGGACCTCTCTTCTTATTGTTCCGGTCTCAACCATACCCAACTGGGAAAGCGAAATCGAAAGGTTTACCCCGAACCTGAAACACATCAGACACTCCGGTGTCGAAAGAATAAAAGACCCGGATCATCTGAACAAATCAGATCTTGTTATAATGAGCTACCATACCATGCGAAACGACATAGAACTTTTCCGCGGGATGGAACTGGATTATATTATTCTTGATGAATCTCAGTACATTAAAAATTCTACCTCCCAGTCATTTAAGGCCGTGCGCACACTGAAGTCAAAACACAAGCTTTCACTTACAGGAACACCCGTAGAAAACAGTACCCTCGATCTCTGGTCACAGATGGACTTTTTAAATCCGGGACTCCTGAGCTCTCAAAAAAGTTATAAAGCAAGATTTGCCCGGCCAATTGAAATGCAGGGGGATAAGCAGGCCGCAGAAAGACTGAAAAAGATCATTTTTCCGTTTATACTGAGACGGACAAAAGAGGAAGTGGAAAAAGAACTGCCTGAAAAAGAGATCATCACCATCTATTCCGAAATGGAACCGGAACAGCTTGAGGTTTACAACCAGCACCGGGAGCAATACCGGAAAAAAATATCCTCTACCCTTAATGAAAAAGGAGTGGGTCAGAGCGCAATAGAAATATTCAGCGCGCTTTTAAAACTTCGCCAGATCGCCCTGTTCCCTGTACTCGCAGATGACAAGATGAAAGAAGTCAGTTCCTGCAAGTTTGAATCCATGAAGGATATGCTGGAAGACATCATGGAGGAAAAACATAAGGTGCTGATATTTTCACAGTTTGTGAAATCCTTAAAAATAATAGAAAAACATATAAGCAGCATGGGAATAAAATATTCTTATCTTGACGGCTCAACCAAGAACCGTGAAGAAGAGATAAAAAAGTTTCAAAAACAAAAAGAAATAAGTGTTTTTCTGCTGAGCTTAAAAGCGGGGGGGGTTGGGATCAATCTTACGGCTGCTGATTATGTTTTTATTTTTGATCCATGGTGGAATCCCGCGGTTGAAAACCAGGCTATTGATCGTGCCCACAGGATCGGCCAGGACCACAAGGTGATCGCATACAAAATGATCGTCAAAGATACGGTAGAAGAAAAAATACTCAAACTGCAGGAAAGAAAAAAGAAACTGGTTACCGAGATCGTATCCGAAGACAGCGCTTTCTTAAAAAGCCTTACCAAAGATGATGTGATCAGCCTTTTTTCTTAATCTTCTGCTCAAAAATTAAAACTGCTTATTTACTCCCACCAGAAAATGCTGGCCGCGGTTGGGAATACCGCGAATATTTCCGCCGGTGTCACCGGGAGAGTAATAGTCCTTAGAAAGCAGGTTGTTAGCCTGTGCAAAAAGCTTGAGCCCCGGCAAAATCTCATACTCTATCTTGCAGTTCAGAGTCACATCGTCTGAAAAGGACTTTCATTCGCTATTGCTTAACAGCATTCGACGGCTGCCGTGATAGTAGCCGCTCAGGTTCAGGTTCCACTTGCCCAGCCAATAATTGAGAATAATGGAGGCTGTAATCCGGACCTGACAATAGGTCAGCGCAAAGTTGCCCCGGACAAACTGCTGCATCCAGATCAGCCCCCAGGTCTTTGACTCTTCCGGATCAAGATGGGAATAAACAAACCCAATATCCGGTTCGTTCTGCATTATGATCTCCCTCAAAACATCGAAAGCTATTATCAGCAAATTGGCCGTGCCGGAAAAGATGGACTGCACGCGATCTGTTTGTTCCTGTTTGGTTATGGCGATATTCAAAAGATAAAATTTTTTATCAGCCAAAAAGAAGAAAGTGAACAGCGAAAGGCGGCTGTTCATCTCAACGCCATCATCGGACTGGCTAAAACAGATGTTTGCCGGCGCATTCCGCTCCTGCAATACTTTGGAGAAGACTATACAACCCCAAAATGTGAGATGTGCGATAACTGCTTAACCCAAAAAAAAGCTCCGGTAAATGTGACCATTCCGGCTCAGCCGTTTTTGTCCTGTGTGAAACGCACCGGTGAAGTATTTGGAGCCGGACATATTATTGATGTGCTGAGAGGTTCAAAAGCCCAAAATGTCCTCAAACGCAATCACCCGGAGCTTTCTACTTACGGAATCGGAAAAGACTATTCAAAAAAACAGTGGTTTCATCTTTCCCGGCAATTCATTCAAAAAGAGCTGATCTTTCAGGACATGGAATTCGGCAGCCTTAAACTGACGCCCAAAGCATGGGAAGTCCTGAAGGAAAATCAGGATGTTTTTGCCCGGGTGGAAGAAGAACCAAAGAAGCCAACCCAACACGAAGCAGCTGATTATATTTACGATCATGACCTGTTTGAACGTTTAAGACAACAGCGGAAAAAACTGGCTGATGCTTCCAACCTTCCCCCCTATATCATTTTTCCGGATAAGACCTTAATCGAGATGGCAACCTATTTCCCCCAGTCCCGGGAAATAATGATGGAGCTGCA